>Ga0209532_1003647_pt1 | contig 10124 bp, 14 predicted proteins | sample COG_02_FD_184746 | JGI IMG/M metagenome (GOLD analysis project Ga0209532, IMG submission 184746) | Pelagic Microbial community sample from North Sea - COGITO 998_met_02 (SPAdes) (version 2) | ecosystem: Environmental > Aquatic > Marine > Neritic zone/Coastal water | place: Helgoland, sampling... | reverse complement strand
ATGGTTTAGTTATAGCTACAGATACATTTGAAGATGTAAAGATCCGTCATATGGGTTATGATTTTTCAACTTTACAAGATACTATTAAAGAGATGGTTGAAAGATTACCTTTAACTGTTGAGGCAATGAATAAAATGAAAGAAGTTGAATTAGGAGAAGAGCAAATGTTTGATCTTGCTAAATCGTTCCTAGATATTAGAGTAGAAGGTACAGAAAATACTTTTGATGATCAAGCAATTGAAGAAGTTTTAGAAGCTCAACGTAAAGCAGATGAAGGGAACATGCTTTGGGAAGTATTTAATAGAGTTCAAGAAAATATTATTGAAGGAAATTTCGAATATATTACAAAAACAGGAAAAAAACGTCAAGCTCGAGTTATTAAGAACTTCAAACAAGATCAAGACGTAAATAAAAAAATGTTTAGTAAAGCATTAGAATTCGCAGCATAATGAAAAGGATAACAGAAAAAGTAGCGAAGGGGTTTATCCCCCTTCGTGAAAATTACGGAAATACCGGTGTTGAAAACGCAGCTTTTTTCACCATCACCCCAAGTGAACGAGGAGAGGGATGGGAAGATGTAACGTATTATACCGAAAAAAAATATGGGCTTTATGCCGATCAAGGTGAAGGTGATCAATGGGTATATGTATTATCGAACCCTTCATTACCCAAAGAATATCTAAAAATTGGGTATACTAAATTAAAACCTGAAGAAAGAGCAACTCAAATATCATCTGCTACTGGTGTTCCTACACCTTATAAAGTGGAATGGGCTTATAAATGTTTTAATGGTGAAATGGTAGAAAGAATGACTCATGAGAAATTAAAAGCATTTAGAGTTAATAATAAAAAAGAATTTTTTCATATTAGTTTGGAAGAAGCAAAAGATAATATTATATTAATTGGTAATAAATTTAAATAAAAAATGGATATAACACAAGAACAAATGGATAAAGACCATATTAAAACTGAATTATTAAATGATTTAGTAGCAACCACAACTGTAATGGATGAAGTTTGGAGATACCACCCAGATAACCCAAAAAAGAAGGATATAGTAAAAGAATACAATATTTTAAAACAAATTATTAAGGATATTGAATTTGAGTTAAAAGAATTAGATAGTTAGTATATTTATAATTAAATAATATTAATGATAGATAAAGATAAAATATTTAAATTATTTGTAGATGGGAAAGAAGTCAGTGGTGATAAAACCAATGAAGAAATCCAGGAATTTATGAATGGACCTTATGCTAAAATAGGAATGTTTGTCAAACTTATACAAAATCATGAAATATTTCATAAAAAATTAGAAAAATTTCTTAAACAAGAACAACCTGATTATAACGTGGAAACTACTAAAGAAGCATCTGAATATACGGTATATCATAGGGCTTGGTATTATATTAAAAATGTGGATGTTGAAAAAAGTGGTGACGTTGATGCTATTATTAATTTTAACCCCTTAACACTTAATAAAACTTTAGATGGTGCAATCAATTTTTTTGAAAGTTATGAAGAATATGAAAAATGCGCACATATCTATAAAATAAAAGAAATATCAAAAGAACATTCAGAATAACTAGGTTATCCAAAAATCTATTCGTACATTTGAAATACGGGTTTTGGGAAAAAAAGGGGATGGAAATAAAGGTTTAAAAAAGGGGATAAAATTTACCCAATATAAAATTACACATATGAGAAATAGAGAAACTATCAATAGAAAATTAGAAACGTTAGATCATGTTCTAATTAATCTTCAAAGGATTGTAAATACCAATGAACCCATTCAAACTTATAAAAAAGGTATTGAAAAGGGTCAAGATATTATTGAAGAAATTAGATCTATGATTGAAAGAGAACCAAGAGTTAATGAGTAGATTTAACCAATTAATAAATGCATTTGGTAATATGTCTGCTATATACGAAGGAATAAAAAATCGTATATTTGTAAGAGAAGATGTTGAGCAAATAGCAGCTATTAGATGGTCTATTTGTCAACAATGTACTTACTTAGATAAAATTGGAAGTAAATGTACCTTACCTGGTACTCAACCTTGTTGTTCTTTATGTGGTTGTTCAATGAAAAGTAAAACACGATCACTTATATCATCTTGTCCTGATGGTAAATGGGCTAAGTTTATAGAAGATAAAGAAACAGCAGACGAATTAATTAAAAATTTAAAATAAGAGTTATGAAATTTACAGCAGAAAAAATCCAAGCTAATTGGATCGAATTTAACACTAACATCGAAACATACATTACTGGAGATCGTAAACAACGTTTACTTGATTTTTATAGTAAATATGAGGACCGTATTATATTAATGCCCGCGGCTCATAAGAAAGAATACCACTCAGCATTCCCAGGTGGGTATGTAGATCACGTTAATAGAGTGGTAAAAGCAGCTTTATCCATGTCCGCTGTATGGGAAGGATTTGGTTGTGATATGACGACATTTACCCAGGAAGAATTGGTATTTTCGGCGATTAATCATGATTTAGGTAAAATGGGTTCCGATACTGAAGAAGCATATATACCCCAGACAGATAATTGGAGACGTGATAAGTTAGGTGAAGATTATATGTTTAATAAGGCATTACCATTCGCAGCCGTTCCAGATCGTGGATTATTTCTACTCCAACAACATGATATCAAATATACATTTAATGAAATGATTGCTATCCAGACACATGATGGTTTATATGATTCAGCAAATGAAAAATATTTAAAAGCATTCATGCCTGAACAGAAACCTCGCACATCACTTCCGTTTATTTTGCATCAAGCTGACATGATGGCTGCACGTATTGAATTTGAGATTGAGTGGTTACCAAAATTCTCTAAGAATAGCGTGGTTGTATCAAAGAAGAATTATACATTGACGGGAAATAAGAAACCATCTCAAAAAACCAAGGCACTTAACACAATAGCAAGCCCCGGATTAAAGAGTATGTTAGATAATTTATGATGTTAACTTTTACAATTATATTAGGTGTTTTGGTCGTTATCTTAGGATATACGACCTTTAACCTTTTACGAAAAAATGAAAAAGCAGAAGATATATTAGTTTCACATCAAGAATTTATTGATAAAATTGATGAACATATCACTTTTTCAAATCAAAAATTAAAAGAAATTGACACACGAGGTGCCTTTAAAAGTGATGATGAAATAGGATGGTTTTTTAATGAAATAAAAATAATTCAAAATGATTTATCCCAATTTAAAAAAAATAATAACTAATGGCCGAAGTCAGAAAGAGAAGGAAAAAAAGTAAAAATTATTTTACACAAGATACAGAGGATGCAATTGTATTATATAATAATACAGAATGTTCTGAAACCAGATCTAAAATATATGAACGTGAAATCCATTTCGCGTTTTTTAAGCTTACCCAAAATATTATCCATACATTTAAGTTTTACCATACTGATGTAGAAAACTTAGAACATTTACAACATGAGATAATTACCTTTTTATTATCAAAAATGCATTTATTTGATCCCAGTAGAGGAGCTAAAGCCTATTCTTATTTTGGTACTATAGTAAAACGTTGGTTAATTTTATATAACACTAAAAATTATTCTAAAAAAATTAAAAAAGTAGATGTTGATGTACTTACAGGAGAGAACTCAACACACACATATTCCCAGGGAGATGAAGTAGTTAAAAGTGATTTAGATAGATATGTTGATATATTTGTAGACCATGTTTCAGAAAATATTTATGAATTATTTCCTAAGAAAAATGATGCTCAAATAGCGGATGCAATTCTGGAATTATTTCGTAAAAGAGAAACATTAGAGGTATTTAACAAAAAGGCACTTTATATCTATATTCGTGAAATGGTAGATGTAAAAACTCCTAAAATTACTAAAATAGCCGATAAGCTTTATGATATATTTAAACAACAATATATCTTTTTCTTAGAGAATGGCTACGCCAGATTTTAAATCCTATTTATATTCATATTTATAATAAAATTATATTATGGGATCATTAGACAGTGTTGTATTCGGGAAGAAAAAATTCTCTAATATCTTAGAAGAAATCTACAACAATCAAAAAAAGAAAGAAAAACAAATATCAGGTTTAATATCCGAACTTAAACCATTAATTAATGATATAGGAGACGCTACTTTAATCGTGCCCCTTATAAAGGAATATATGGATATAGGCGTTCGTAACGATGAACAATTAATTAAAATGGCTACTATAGTACAGCGTGCGCTCAATAATAGTTCTAGTGGTGAAGCATTGGGTATTACCGATGAAGAAAAACAACAGTTAATGGAAGAGTTAGATAAGCTTAATACAAATTTCGAAGAAAAAAAAGATGGCAAATAAATATGGCTTTTCTAGTGTAAACCAACAATTAAATGTTAGTAATACTTCTGATTCTAATTTAAAGAATCAGATAGATTTAATCTCCCAAAATATAATATCGGGTAGAGTAACTGATATTATTCTTGATAGTAATTATCCTAATTTTTTTGATTTAGGTGGTTGGAATGCTGTAGGAACTATATTTTTTGAATCCGTAGGAGGTGCTAATCTAAATTCTGATTCTAATAATACTGCTTTACCCTTATTACCTTATTTAAAAAATTACCCACTAGTAAATGAATTAGTACTCCTATTCCAACTCCCGGATTCAAATATAGGTTCTAATAATAATACCGTAAAATATTATTATTTAAACCCTATTGCTCTTTGGAATAATCAACATATGAATGGTTACCCTAACTTATTAAAGAAATCCCAAACCCAACCTACCCAAAATAAGTCATATCAAGAAATGTCCGATGGTCAAACTTCAAAGTCTACGGATGAAGAAATTGATTATAATTTTAATTCTCCAATAGTAGGTGGAACTTTTTCCGAAAGAAGTAATATACATCCTCTTTTATCTTATGCCGGAGATATTATTATGGAAGGTAGATGGGGTAATTCCATTAGATTTGGTAGTACTGTAAAAGTAGATAGTAATAATTGGTCTGGAAATGGAGAAAATGGTGAACCTATTACAATTATCCGAAATGGTCAATCACCAGAATCAAGTGATGAAGGGTGGGTTCCTGTAGTTGAAGATATAAATAAAGATTTAAGTTCAGTATATTTAACTTCTAATCAAACAATACCTTTAAAAACAGATATAACCTCAAACCCAACATTATCTACTCCACCCGAAGCTATTACCGCCTATAGTGGTAGTCAGGTAATGCTTAATTCTGATAGGTTAGTATTTAATAGTAAAGCAGATAGTATTATATTTAATTCACAAAAATCAATATCCCTCACCTCTATCCAATCTGTAGGTTTATATTCTCAAGATGGAGATGTAACCTTACAATCAGGTAAAGGAAATGTAAGATTGGGAGATATTAATGCCAATCAATCTGTTGTATTAGGTGATAATTTCATGAAAGATTTTTCAGATCTAATAAAAAAACTTCAAACATTATGTTTAACACTTTCAAAAGAACCTAAAATATATATTAGTGGTCCCGCAGCTACCTCTACTCAAAATCAAATTTCACAAATGTTAAATAATATTAATAATTATACTTCTAAAATTGTAAAAACATTATAAAATGGATTTAATATCACTAGCAACTGATTTTTTAAACACTCCTAAAGGAAAATTACTTTTAGGAGAAGAAATAAATATCGCTGGGATAACTTCAAGAATTCAAGAATTATCTACAACTTATAACATTGATTTAGAAGAATTAGCAGTATCAACATTAGAAGAAAAAACTGAAGCCATAACCCAAACTAAAAAGGTAGATAAAACTTTATCTGCTAAAGAAAGGATTAAGGCTAAATCATCACAATTAAATGAAGATAAAAAAAATATAGTTAAAAAGGTTAAAGAAGAAATATTATTATTAAAACAAAAATTAGTAAGTCAAATTCCTAAACTTGAAACTTATACAATAACAGGAAGATTATTTGACCAACAAACAGGTAATGTATTAAATGGAGTATCTGTAACTTTAGGAGTAAATACAGATATAACCCCAACACCCGATGTTAATTTACCTGTGGACCCTAATTTAATAAGTAATTTACCTAACATAGATTTTCCTGATCTAGTTTATATCCCAGTACCTTTATATAAAACAAAAACGGATAAAAAAGGAGAATTTAGTTTAGAAATTAAAGTACCTATTATACCCCAAAATCAAAAAACCCCTCTTAATCTTGGGGTATTATATTCAAAAGGTAAATATGTTCCATCTGGAGCACCTATAATAAATGGTGACAAAACAATAAAAACAAATTTATCTGCTTCAAGTTTAATAAACATTGATAAAGCAGCAGAGTCTATATCACAGGAATACAATGATAAAATTGATACTGCTCAACAGTTTATTGAAAATTTCGGTTTAACACTTCCAAATAAACTAATTTCAGTTAGAAAATTTAGTATAGCTAAATTAGTAAATGTTATTAAGTCAAAATTAATCCCATTAGCCGTTGGTATATTATTAGCCTTTGGAATATCCAAATTATCACAAGCTAATAGAAAAACATGCCCTACCCCTGAAGAATTAGCTGAATTAATTAGAAGAAGAAATAGAATAGTTAGACAACTTAATCAAATGTATGCTACTATTGTTATTAACAGTGCTCTAGCAGCAGCTTTTTTAGCATTATCTAAATCATTAAAGGGAATAAGATTATCGATGGATGCCATACCCGCACTTCAAACTATAGGTACCCCACCAGCAAAAGATTGGGGTGGTGTGGTTTTTTCCCAACCGTACTCTTTTACAGCTAAACTACAACACATTAATGATGAGTTAGAAAAACTAGAAGAACAATTTGATGGTATGAATAGAGCAACTTTAGTTGCTTTAGTAATATTAATAGCGGGAACTGTTACTTGTGTTCTTTTATTACAGGGTATTGATAATTTGGCACAAGAATGTGCTGAAGAATCTGATATTAATAATGATGTAGAGTTAGAATTAATTAACCAAGAGTTATTAGATTTATCTGCCGAACAAGAAGAAGATGGTAATCCTGTTATAAAAAATATTAATGGTTTTACTATGGCTGTAGTAACAGATGATAAAAACCCAGTAGGTAGCCTAAAAAGAAGATATGCTGTAGCTAAAAATACCCAAGGAGTAATCCAATTAAAGGGTGAACCTTCATTTAGTGCCAGTGACCAAATACTAATCGATGAACTTGTATTTTATATACAACAAAACGATTTAAAAGCATTCTAGTTTAATATTTATAATAAATCACCATAATATGAAATTAAGTCAATTAAAAAATATTGTAAAAGAAGCCGTAAAAGAAGCAATCCAAGAGGAAATGAAAGATATCCTTATAGAAGCTGTACGTTCTCCTAAACAAACAGTTTATGAAAACAGAATGGGTACTCCTACAATGGATGTAGCAACCCCTACTTCGATGTCAACGGATAGTAGAATGGCTATGCGAGAAAATATACAAAATGTTTTAGGAGGTATGATGCCGGGAGCAAATGGTACTTTATCTGCTACATCAGCAGATATACCTTTACAAGTAGGAAGCGGAGATACAACTTCACCTAATGGTAGTTTACCACAAGGAAATGTTAGTATGGATCAAATAATGGGTTTAATGAGCGGTAAAGGATAATTATGGCATTTGGAGCAAGAAGAATATATCCTAATGATTTACGACCTAGTGTCGGAATTGGTATTGATTTACCTCTAAGTGGTCCTACTTCTTTTACTCCAAATTATCAAACTAAAGATGCTATAAAAAATAATTTAATTAATTATTTATTAACAAATCCGGGTGAAAGAATAGAAAACCCCCAATTTGGTGCTGGTTTAAGGATTTATATATTTTCTCAAATATCAAGTGGTAATCTTGAGTTTATCCAAGAAGAATTACAAGAAAAAATTAAAGCAAATTTCCCCGAAATTTCTCTTGATTCTGTAGAAGTTTTACAAAGTATAAATTCAAATACAATACAAGTAAACATAAACTATAGTATACCAAACACAGGGATAAATGATACTTTAGAATTAAATTTTAACTAATGGCAGTACAAAATAAAGACATAACATATATAAGTAAGGATTTTAATGATATTAGAGCCCAACTTATTAATTTCTCCCAAACATACTTCCCTAACACATATACAGACTTTAGCCCAGCTTCACCTGGTATGATGTTTATAGAACAGGCAGCTTATGTTTCAGATGTATTATCTTTTTATTTAGATAATCAGATTCAAGAAACTTATTTACAATATGCAAGACAATTTGATAATTTATATGACCTTGCTTATATGTTTAGTTATAAACCTAAAGTAACAGGTTTAGCTATTGTTGATATAGATATATTTCAACAAGTACCATCAAAAGTTGTTGGGACTCAAACAGTTCCTGACTTTAGTTATGCTTTAGAAATACCCCAAAACACTTCGGTTTCTTCACGAAATGGTACTACATTTAATATACAAGATTCAACCAATTTTGCAGCATCCTCTTCAATAGATCCAACAGTAGTAACTATATCTCAAATATCCTTAGGAGAGCCAACTTATTATTTACTAAAAAAGACTAGAAAAGCAGTTTCAGGTACTATAACTTCTACTAATTTTACTTTAGGTGATTATGTTGAATACCCAACTTTAGAATTAAATATTTCTAATATTTCTAATATAATAGATATAATAGATAGTGATGGTAATCAGTATTATGAAGTAGATTATTTAGCACAAGATTTAGTTTATGATAGTATACGAAATACTAACACAAATGATCCTAATAATTATACAGATGCTCCTTATATTTTAAAAACAAAATCAGTAAATAGAAGATTTGTTACTAGATTTCTAAATGAAAATACTTTACAAATCCAATTTGGATCAGGTAAACCACTTCAAAATGATGAAGAAGTTACACCTAATCCTGATAATGTTGGTTTAGGTTTACCCTTTGAACAAAATAAATTAACAACTGCTTATTCACCAACAAATTTTGTATTTACAAATACTTACGGTATTGCTCCATCAAATACTACTTTAACAGTAAGGTATTTATCAGGTGGTGGTGTTTCTTCTAATATAAATGCAAATTCTTTAAATATTATTGATTCTTCAACTGTTAAGTTTTTAAACTCTGGTTTAACTAATACTACAACATCCAATTTTGTATTTAATTCATTAGCAGTTAATAATCCCTCAGCGGCTAGTGGTGGAGGTGGTGGAGATACAATAGAAGAAATTAGACAAAATTCATTATCTAATTTTAATACACAACAAAGAAACGTTACAGCTGATGATTATTTAATTAGGGCCTTAAGTATGCCCTCTAAATATGGTGTAGTATCAAAAGCTTTTACAACTAAGGCTTCAACTAAAGACCCAGATACTATTTTAGATTTATATATTTTAACCCAAGACCTTAATGGTAATTTAAATAAATCCTCAGAAGCTATAAAAAATAATTTAAAAACCTATATAAATCAATATAGGATGATAGGCGATTCAGTAAATATAAAAGACGCTTTTATTGTTAATATTGGTTGTGAGTTTGATATTATAACTCTCCCCAACTATAATAATAATGAAATATTAACCCAATGCATAGGAGCAGTACAAAGTTATTTCTTAACAAGGAAATGGCAAATAAACCAACCTATTATATTAAGGGAAATAACTTTATTACTAGACGCAATACCTGGGGTTCAAACAGTTGCAGATATACAAATAATAAATAAAGCAGGTACAACTAATGGCTACTCAGAATATGCTTATAGCATTTCGGGAGCTACACAAGGGGGAGTAATTTATCCTTCATTAGACCCTAGTATATTTGAAGTTAAATTTCCTAATGATGATATAAAAGGAAGAATAGTATCTTTAGGTACAGGAACTTTTGGTTATGGAGGATATTAAAAAATAAAACATGGCAGTATATAAATTATTTCCCTTACAAGACGCATCAATATATGCATTTTATCCCTTTATGAATACTGGGATAGATGCCATTATTGAAGTAGGTAATTTGAACCTTAACATAAACCCAGTACCACAAGTATTTAGATATTTAATAGAATTTGATCAAGATCAAATTAATAGTGTAATACAAAATACGGT
>Ga0209532_1003639_pt1 | contig 10138 bp, 9 predicted proteins | sample COG_02_FD_184746 | JGI IMG/M metagenome (GOLD analysis project Ga0209532, IMG submission 184746) | Pelagic Microbial community sample from North Sea - COGITO 998_met_02 (SPAdes) (version 2) | ecosystem: Environmental > Aquatic > Marine > Neritic zone/Coastal water | place: Helgoland, sampling... | reverse complement strand
CCTTGAAGAGGCCGGTTTACTCAGTTCTAAACTTCAGGGCCGTCGCAAGCTCTACCAGGTCAATTTGGCCCATCCCCTTACTTCTGATATCACCTCCATAGTGCGCAAGGTCTCTGGCATTGACATCCTGGTGGAGCGCGTAGTCCGAAAATTACCCGGATTAGAACAGGTTTGGCTATATGGAGATCTGGCCCAGGGACTTGAAAGCGACATTATTGAATGCTTTCTACTTGGTGAAGGATTAGATGAGAGTTACATCGATGGTTTAATGGAAAAGTTAAGCATACAACTAGATAAGGTTATTAACTACACAATTAATGAAACCCTTAGTTCCTCCACGACAGCAAACGCCTTACTAGTATGGCAGAATTATTCTGAGTTAAAATGAAAAAGCCTGGAGTCGTAGCATATATAGAATCACCTTATCAGATTTTGGGAGCATACGAGTATGGAATGCAGCATAACGTTCATGTTGATTGGATTATACGGAAGTCTCATCCGCTCAATAATAGTCAGATAAGATTGACCTTAGATTATTTGGAAATTGATAAAAATCATGTTCGGTTAATGCCTGAGATTTCATCAAAAAGTGCCTTAATATGGGTAATGCTACTTTTAAGGATAACATTTCGTCGCGTGTTACTTGGGGATCCAGGCTCTAAGGTTGGCCGTTTATTCCTACGAAAAATAATTATTGATGATGGAACTTATAATATTCAGTACATAAGAAAATTTCCAAGAAAAGAATATTGGACCATATTTGATTCTCGAGCGCAAAATAATTTTGACTATTTAAATCTTAAACAAAAGTTGAATAGCGTCAAACTGCAAGAGTCTGACGATGTTTTTTTTATTGGTCAACCATTATCTGAATTGAATATTTTATCAGAACAAAAGTATTTAGGTGTAATCGAAAGTATGTCGAAAAAAAATAGAATCATTTATTTTCCTCACCGACGAGAATCGAAAGAGAAAATCAGACAACTAAGTGTTTCAGTTCATCATAGTGATGTACCTCTTGAACTTGAGTTACTAAATATTGGAAAACGCCCTAAGTTGATCGTTGGATTTTATTCTACCGCTTTATATTCACTGAAGCTACTCTACGGTATAAATTCGTGTTGCATTAAAGTCGCAACTGGAAATAAGGACATCGATGATATCTATTATTTTTTCGAAAAAAATGGTTTAAAAGTATGTGTGGTATAATTGCAGTAGTTGAAAAAAAAGGCAGGATTTTAGATAAAGAATTATTTATAGCCTCCCTGAATGAAATAAAACATAGAGGTCCTGATAACCAGTCCTTTTTCCACACGGATAATATATGTCTAGGCCACACAAGGTTATCAATTCTTGATTTGACTGAGGAGTCGAATCAACCTGTTAGTTCAGATCATGGTGTACTTGTTTTTAATGGTGAAATCTATAATTACAGGGAATTAGCATTACAGTATGGTTTAAGTGAACTGGCCTATCGTAGTGACACTTTGTTCTTATTGGAATATTTGTCATCGCGTAAAAACTATAATGAACTGAGAGGAATGTTTGCTTTTGCTTATTATGACAAGAAAACGCAGGATTTATCTGTGGTTCGGGATCAATTGGGCATTAAACCAATTTACTATTTAGAAACATCGGAAAGTATAATTTTTTCGAGTGAAATCAAACCCATTCTTCGTTATTCAGGTGTAAAAGTCGAATTGAATAATGTTGCTTTAAGCGATCACATACTCTTAGGTTACTCCCAGCGAAACGAGACGTTGTTTAAACATATTAACAGGGTCCCCGAGGGTTCACACTTATTAGTTAGGGGTGAAGACATAGTTTTCAATCGCTACTATCAAATTGCTGAGAGTCCAGGTGTTGCCATACACATAGAGGAGCTATTTCCAGGTATTCTCCGTGATCATCTGATTAGTGATGTGTCAGTAGGAATGATGTTGAGCGGCGGCGTAGACTCGTCATTAATGGCTTCGATATTATCAAGGGATCTCGGAAGGAAGGATATTATATGTTACAACGCGGGTGATATTCACAGTTCTGATAGTTCCTTAGCAAGGGAACGGCATACGGCGTTAGGTCTTTCTGAGCGGTTGGAATTAGATTTGGTTGAAATACCGATTGATAGTAAATCTTTAATTGGTTTGAATGAATATATAATTCATGCAGAAGAACCAATAGCGAATTCAGGCGCGTTGTTATTGGGCAAAATTTGTCAAGTAGCTGAAACTAAAGTTATTCTCTCTGGACATGGAGGTGACGAAGCTTATGCTGGTTATCGAAGACACAGAATCGCACGTTTCTACGACCAATATCGATTTCTTTTGAAATTAATCCCACTAAAGGTATTGTTTAAACTAACCAAAAAATGGCTGTCCTCAGATTTACGAAGGGTTTTTTCTTCTTTAGTCTCTCCTAGTCAGATTGAATTTTCCTTGTCAGCAATAGGATTAAAGTCACTTGAGGACGCGTGGTTAATTGATGGAGTTGTAGATTTCAATCGAACTATTGAACGCTTTTATTCAGACATAAATAAAGGCGAAGAATCTAAGTTGAAAAGGTTACAATACAAGGAATATTCAGGTTATTTAGCTTCGCAAAATTTAATCGTTGCAGACAAATTAAGCATGGCGTATTCAAAAGAATTACGTGTGCCTTTCATTTACCCAGAAATTGCAAATCATGGATTGACTGAGAAGGCTCGTTACTTGTTTAAGGGATTCAGAGGCAAACAACCACTTCGAAAATACTTAAAAGGATTTGCGGCAGCCGAAGTGTTACAGAATAAAAAAAGTGGATTTACTCCTGATATGAATACAATTTTGGCTACTAAGTCTGCTGTGGACCTTCTTACAGGAGAAAAAACCGCCTCTCGGGGTATCGTTAACGTTGAAACGATCAAAAAATTATTAAAAGATTACGATCAGTTATCATCGGAAGATAAAAATCAGCTTTTTAACTTAGCGGTTATTGAGGCTTGGATGAGAGAATATTTGGATGCGTAAAGCGATTATTCACGTTTGGTCATCCAAAATACCAATGTATGCATTTGTAGCAATTTTAAATAGTGTTTTATCGTTGCTAATGGCAACGCTGATTAGTGGTTTGTTTGATCGTGATACATTTATTGAATTCTATGCTACATTGAGTGCTTCTCTACTGGGGGTCACATTGGCACAGTTTGGACTAGGAAATGTAATGTTGTCATTTCGCGGTGAAATTGCAGGAAATCAAGGGCCTTTAATTGCAACTTGGTCGTTATTTGTAACGCCTATTTTCGTACTGTTATATTTGTTCATTCTCAGTGCGTATTTCAATATGAGCGGCACGGTTAACATCGATACGAGAGCAGTTGGTTTTTATGTTTTGGGAAGAGCATGCTGGCTTTCTTTTCAAAGTAGTGAATTAATTTTGCGCTCTTTTCGAGTTGTAATAGCTGGTTTGATGATTCAAGTCTTTCTGTCGTTTGCATTGGTTTGGATAATGTATAAATACGGTACTAGCGTGAAATTCTACTTCATAGGTATTGGTGTTGTGAGTGTCCTATTACAGATTTTATTTAACCGTAGTTTACCAGATATACATGTTTTGAAGACAAAGTATTTGGTTCTTGCGTCTAAGGGAGTTTTGAATTCAGTATTAATTACATTTTATTCTATTGGTGATAAAATTTTTGCGAATACATTACTCATTGAAAACAAACAGAACCTATCTGACTACTTTAATGCTAGTATTGTTATAGGATACTTCTATTTCATTGTAAATGTATTTTCTAGTTGGTGGGGATCAGTAGTGTCAAAAGATTGGTTAATTCAAAGGGAAAAATGGCGAGATAGAAAATATTTTGCCCGTAATATGCTCTGGATTTTACTCATAGTTCCTATGTTGTTGGTTTTACTTATCTACAAATCGTTGTTCGAGATATGGGATGATACTCTGTACCTGCTTACGGGCCTTTTGTTGGCAATCAATTTAGTCGTACAGGCTATGATAAAATATACCCAAGGAATTATTTTAATGGAGAAAGACATGGTAACCTTGGTAGTATCAAGTGTTATCGGGGTGCTAAGTTTTATAATTTTAGTGTCGTTTTTTCATTGGCCACCATCTCTATTGTTGTCATCAGCATTATGTATTAGTAGTATTGTAACATTTTGTTTTCATACTTATTCAATTAAAAGTTATGATTTTTAAGTTGTATACGCGGTTTTTTCAATTAACACAGTATCCGCTTTATATTGCGCGTTATGGTGTTAACTTGAAGAATTTCAATGGTTACGGAATAAAGCTGCAAGGTGAAGGTAGAATTGTGTTCAGTAACAATAGTTATATATCTTTTGGGTCATACATCAATTCATCCAAGGGTTATGAGGTTGTTGTTGGGGATGACACGAGCATTGGCCATAATGTTACAGTTTATACTTCTAGTATAGATGTACTTCACTTTGTGGCATTAGGAAAAAGACAAAAGATTCAAGGGTCAGTTGTAATCGGTAATAATTGCTTTATTGGAAGTGGGGTCTTTATAGGTCCAGGTGTCACAATAGGGGATGGGAGCATTATTGGTGCCAATGTGGTTTTAACGAAATCTGTTAGACCAGGCTCAATTATAGGACAGCAAAACACTTTAACAACTCTAAAATGAAAATATTTTTAGTCACAAATTATTCTTCGCAGTTTTTAGCAAATGAATTACGTAAAAATGGTCATGATTTAGTGATAAATGGCTTTCAAGAATTAGAATCATTAAGATTCAATGAAGGTTTGCTGCAAAATGCATTACAATGTGATTGCATTTTGGTGCACTTCACTTCTGCTCAATTAGTTATTGATAAGCTGAATGGAGGCACGGTAAAATATACAGTAGAACGAATACGTTCGGTTATCAATCTAGTCGAAACAAGGTTTCAGAATGTGCCGGCGATTGTTGTACCGATGGAGAACATAACGTATTTTCCTATTGCATTTAGTAATTCGGATATGTCTTTGCATCGTGCCGTTTTAGAGTTAAATGCGCTGTTTTTAAATTTATCAGAAGATCGAAGCAATGTGTTGCTATCAACCTTGGCTGTTCCTCAGCATGAGATAAATTTGAAAACTTATATTTCGGCAGGATGTCCTTATAACTGGAGTTTCTTCACGCAGCTTGCGCAAATGTTAGAAGCTCCCATTAAGAATTTGTTTGGGAGCCGCGTGAAGGGCATTATTTTAGACTTGGATAACACCTGTTGGGAAGGTGTTATAGGGGATTTAGGTTTGTCTGGTGTTCGGTGTCGATTAGACGATGGTGGTGAAATGTATTTCCTTCTTCAGTCTTTTGTTGCACAAGCATATGAAGCTGGAATATTGGTAGCAATTTCTTCCAAGAACGAGATGAAATACGTCACTGAAGCGCTTAGATCAGAGAAGATAGTATTGACAGAAAAAATGTTAACACATATTCAGGCTAATTGGGAGCCGAAAGATGCTAATATCGCTAAGATAGTTTCTGATTGGAATATTTCGGATTCGGATATATTGTTTTTAGATGATAACCCTACTGAAAGATCGTTAGTGAAGCGGAGATTTAAAAAGATGATAATTCCAGACTGGGATAATCTAGAGGAGGTATTCGCTTATTTGGCTGTGCAAAATATCATCTCACCTAGGGAGGTGACGAACGACGATAAGCAAAGAACTGAGTTCTTTAAGGCAGAAACGAATAGATCTATGCTTTCATCAGAATCAAGTTCTTATGAAGAGTTTCTCAAAGATTTGAATTTAAAGATGCGAGTAAGTGAACTTGATAAGTCTTCCTTGGCAAGAGTTGAACAGCTTTTTCAAAAAACTAACCAATTCAATACTTATCAACGAAGGTTTAATAAGATTGAATTAGAAAAGAGGATTGAAGAACCAGGGGTTTACACGACACTACTTTGTGAAGTAGAAGACAGATTTAGTAACTATGGTATTGTAGTTGCTGTAGCGGCTTCGATTTATAATAATGAGTTAAGAATTGATAACTGGGTTATGAGTTGTCGCGTCTTCAAGAAAAATATTGAGATAGAGGTTTTACGTATTTTAGGGGAAATAGCCTTGAGTAGAGATCTGAATATTATTTGTGTCCAATTCAATTTGTCAGAACGAAATGGCATTGTCAAGGAATTTTTGGACAAAAACATGAGTTTAAACCAATTGACAGGCGAGTATAACGTACACCCTCAAGATTTAATAATTTTAAAGACCGACATAGAATGCAAAATATCGAGATTAGGTTAATAGAAATATTTTCGTCAGTATTAGATAAGGAATTCAATATTGAAGATGTTTCTACTATAAGCAAGAATGATCTTCAAGAATGGGATTCCATAGCGAATGTTATACTCTACCAAAGAGTTACAATAGAGCTTGGTATTGATTTAAAAACTGACGAGTTCTTAATGTGTGAATCTTTTAATGATATTGTCACACTCATAACGAATGTTTCTTAGAGCATTTACTATATTATTCATATATGATTTGGCCTTACCGACATTATTTGTTTTGTCAAGGCCGGATGTAAGGAATGTCTATTTTAATCACTTTGATAATTCATCAATAATCGTCACCTATTTAATATGGTTTTTGTTATCGATAGGTTTAATAAGACCTGGGAAAAAAATTATATTTTTTCACATGAGGCCCGATGTTTTGCTAAGATTTTTGAACAAGAGAATATTTGAAGTTTTTATTATTATTTTTTTTCTGTCTAGTTTGTATTTTTATTTGAATTTTGATATGAGTTTTAGACATCTTAATAGGATTAAGAATACTAATTTTGCTGTAACTACTATGTTTGCCTTTAGGCCGTTTTTTCGTCTTTGGATATTAGCTACAACATTTAAGGTAATCAGAGATAAATATGCAAGTGTACGAGTAACGAGAATAGCGATTGTTTTAGGGTTATCATTTTATTTTTCATTAACATCAGCTAGTGATGTTTTAACTTTAATAATGTGTTTTGCTTTGTCTATTTCAAGAAGACTTGAACTTGTAAGATTTTACAAAGTTCGCCTTCTTAGTACCAAAGCGTTGTTGGTTTCTTTGTCGCTCGTTTCGGTCGTTTACTTTGGTTTTGCAAATAAAAAAAGCTTTGATCAGAGAATAAATCCATTGGAATTCGTGGATGATTTTGCGGATGTTTATCTAGATGCATTAACGGCACGTCTTTCAGTTCACGCAGCAAGTACATTTATAGCAATCGATAATGGAATCAATGTAAAGAATTATCAACTATGGTTATCTGAAATTTTTTTTACTCAAGTTAATAATGGAAGAAAACTTATAGGGGATAGTTATCGTGATGAAATAAATACTTTAGCAAGGCGAAATTATTTCTATCTCTTTAAGGAAGCTAGATTGTCATCTAGGACTGGAACAAGTCCTGGCTTTATTCCCTCATTTTTATATATGCCTTTTTTTCCTTTGAATCTTATCTTGGGTATAGCTGTGTTTAGGTTTATTCTAGTACGCTTGTTTCATGGAATTCAGGGTCGATTGCCTAATCTTTTGATATTTATGTCGATTTTCACGTTAATGCCGTTTTTAGATGGCTTACAGCATATATTTTTTGTCATAGACCCGATAGCGATTTCATTTTTATATTTTATATTATTGACTGATAATCATGTTAGAGTATAGTAAGATCAAAATACTTTTGTTGACTGCATACAGGACCGTAGAGAATTTCTTTTTTGAGGTTAAAGGCAGTATGGCCGCGAAGAACGGTTTCATAGTGTTAGAAGAATATCTTTGTGACGAACATTGTGATGTCTTAATCAATGAAATTAATCAACTTCCTACGGGTTCTGTAAAGTCTTTTGATAATGATAAACGAATATTTGGTAGCCAACATTTGTCCAATGTAATCAGTAAATATTTTGCGAATAGACTGGATCTGATAGATTTTGGGGAGTTGATGGTAAGAAGGAAATTAAGATTTCAGACCACCTTAGCTGGACATATTTCCTACAAGGAAGGAGCATTGGGTAGTGGTGGTGGTTGGCATGTTGATAGTCATTCGGTTCAGTTTAAAGCAATGATATATTTGACAGACGTTTCTGAGGATAACGGTCCTTTTGAAGTTATACCCGGCTCACATAAGCCAAAGTGGTTCCTGGTTTTTCTTCTAAGAAATTGGTTTTCGTTCACCTCAATAACCCGATTTGATAATCAGCTAGTTAGTAAATATGATACAAAGAAGATAATGGGTAAAAGAGGTACAGTAGTTCTCTTTAACCCGCTGCTTATACATAGAGGCTTACCTGTTACAAAGGGCGAGAGATACGCTCTTACTAACTATTATGTGAACAATAAAGTTCCAGTAGGTACGGCCATTGATAATCTGGACAAGGAACAGCAGTTATCATGAGTAAGGTTTCCATAGTCTTGCCGGTATATAATGGACAGACGTATATTTCTGAGACAATTACTTCGGTGATTAATCAGTCTTTTAGGTTCTGGGAGTTATTGATATGCGATGATGCAAGTGATGATAACACGCGGTTAATTTGTGAGGAATTTATTTCATTAGATAGACGAGTAAAGTATTTTCGAAGCGAAGTTAATTTAGGTGCTGGTAATTCTAGGAATTTAGGGTTGATGAATGCAAATTATCCTTTTGTGGCGTTTTTAGATGCAGACGATGTTTGGCATAAAGACAAGTTAACATTGCAATATAGTTTTATGTTAGAGAAGCAATGTGCGATTGCTTTTTGTGGTTATCATAGAATTGATGAGCAAGGCTGTAGATTGAGTGAGGATATGATATTCTCAAACACACTTTTGACGGGCATGCAGTATCTGAAAAACACAGGTATTGGAATGTCCACTTCAATGATAAATACTAGTATTACTGGGTCACTAAGGTTTGCGGAAGATAGGATAAGACAAGACATGCTCCTGTGGATAAATCTAATGATAAAGCGAGGTTTTATAGCTTATGGCATGAAAATAGATTTGGTAGGGTATAGAGTGCATAGAGAATCCATATCAAAAAATAAGATAAGAGCTGCTAGAAAAGTGCTCGATATTTATTTACGTGAACTAGATTTTAATTTAGGCTTAAAACTTTACTTTTTTTTGATGTATTTAATTAACGCTATAAGAAAACGTTTAGATTAATGAATGTTACTGTAATTGGATCTGGATACGTGGGCCTGGTGACCGGCGCCTGTTTAGCGGAAGTAGGCATCGAGGTCACTTGTGTGGACATTGACCAGCAGAAAATCGACAACCTTAAAGACGGTATTTTACCGATCTATGAGCCAGGCCTAGAAGAGATCGTTAAGCGTAACTATAAGAAAGGCCGCTTGAACTTCTCGACAGATTTAGGCGACGCCATTCGTGGTGCCGAAGCTGCATTTATCGCAGTAGGAACGCCTCCTGGAGAAGACGGTTCTGCCGATTTAAAATACGTTCTCGCCGTTGCTGACCAGATCGGCAAAACGATGACCGACTACTTAGTGGTGATCACAAAATCTACGGTTCCGGTAGGAACTGCCGAGAAAGTACGTGGTGCTGTAGCAAACACTTTAGATGCACGCGGAGTAGACTTCTGTTTTGACGTGGCTTCAAACCCAGAGTTTTTGAAAGAAGGTGCTGCGATCGACGACTTTATGAAGCCGGATCGTATCGTAGTAGGTGCAGATAGTGAAGAGGCCCAGTCCATCATGGACAAGCTTTACCGCCCGTTCACTTTGAACGGACACCCGGTCATTTTTATGGACATCCCATCTGCGGAGATGACCAAATATGCAGCGAACGCGATGCTCGCGACCAAGATTTCATTTATGAACGACATCGCAAATCTGTGTGAGATCATGGGTGCAGATGTCAACCTTGTACGCCGTGGTATCGGTTCCGATCCACGCATCGGAAATAAATTCATCTACCCAGGTATCGGCTACGGTGGATCGTGTTTCCCAAAAGATGTGAAGGCACTTGCCCGTACCGGACGTGAGAACGGCCATACGATGCGTATCCTTGAAGCGGTTGAAGAAGTCAATAACGACCAGAAAAGTGTTATTTTCAATAAAATCAACTCGTACTTCGGTGGAGACCTTCAAGGCAAAACGATTGCCTTCTGGGGATTGTCCTTCAAACCGAACACCGATGATAT
>Ga0209532_1003635_pt1 | contig 10144 bp, 11 predicted proteins | sample COG_02_FD_184746 | JGI IMG/M metagenome (GOLD analysis project Ga0209532, IMG submission 184746) | Pelagic Microbial community sample from North Sea - COGITO 998_met_02 (SPAdes) (version 2) | ecosystem: Environmental > Aquatic > Marine > Neritic zone/Coastal water | place: Helgoland, sampling... | reverse complement strand
GATCAATCGCCAGTACAACGCTGAATGAACAAGCATTTGATGCTGATATTATAGAAGCAGCACTTGCCCATGTGGGCGACAATGAAGTGAGAAGCGCTTATAACCGATCTGAATACATCAAACGGCGAATACCTATGATGGGCTGGTGGAGTGAACATATTGAACAATCAGCAACAGGGAACATGAGCCTAACTAGCAAAAAGAACCTTTCACTGGTTCGCGTTGCTAACTAATACAGAAGTTACACCAATGGGTAACATGTTTAAGTGAAATATCAACACTCAGCAATGTCAATGACTCTATCTGCCGTTGCGATTGTCTCAGGCCTGTGTGCCACCATAATCCGAGTTATATTTAATTGAGTGATATGGTCGTTTACAATTGACTCTCCAGCAACGTCTAAATGGCTGGTAGCTTCATCCAGAAATAGCACATCGGGCTTCCTATATAACGCTCGTGCTAACAAAATCCGCTGTTTTTGTCCTCCAGAAAGCGACGAGCCCATGTCGCCCACTAAAGTATTATAATTCATCGGCATGGCCATAATGTCTTCATGAATGTTGGCTAAGGCGGCGCTGTTAGCGATTCGACTTTCATCAACAATAGGATCAAAACAACTAATATTATCAGCCAATGATCCTGAGATTAACTGATCATCTTGCATCACCGCCGCTATACGGCCCCTATAATGCGGAACTTGTTCAATGAGCTTGCCGTCAATCGTGATTAAGCCCTCATCTAAAGGCAATAACCCCATTAGACATTTCACTAAAGTGGTTTTACCACAACCTGATGGCCCCACCAGGGCGATAGATTCACCTGCCTTGATGTCAATATTTAACTGTGAAAACACTGGCTCCGTTGCTTCGGAATAACGGTAACTGGCATTTTCTACTCTCAAACTTCCTCTTAGCTGGGCTTCGTTTTCATCAGCAACAAAACCCGATTCAACGTCCTCTTCAGCTTTGGCAAGCACGATATCGCTAAGGCGCTCCAAGTGTAAGCTCAGCATTTTGAACTCAATGGCTTGAGTGATGAAGGAATCCATACTACTAATAAAGCGTTGTTTGTAACTCATAAAAGCATAGAGCATGCCTAAAGAAATCACCGAACCAATAACTGCATTGGCAGCTAAGTATATGATGATGACATTTTCCACACCAAACAGAAGCTGATTGAGGCTAGTGTAGCCTATATTCCAGTGACCAATGCGGATGCCTGTATTAATGGTATCAGCGTAATGATTTTGCCAGCGGCTGTGGCGCTCGTTCTCTTGCTGAAACACTTTGATACTTTGGATAGCACGAATACTTTCCATAAAGTGAGATTGCTGCTTGGCATCAGCCACTAAGCTTTCTTCAGTGCGAGTGCGAAACGGACGATACAAGGCTAATCGTAGTAAAAAATAAAGAGCTGTAAACGCAACCACTACTACAGTGAGTTTTACACTGTAAAAAAGCATGATCACTAGTGTAATAATTGCCATAAACCCATCCACCACGGCTGCTACCAAACCACTGGATATAAGGTCTCGTACCTGCTCGAGTGAACCGAAGCGTGATAATACATCTCCCATGTGCCGCTTTTCAAAAAACTGTAAAGGCAATCGAATTAGGTGCCTAAATAGGTTGTTAGCCATTTGTAAACTCAAGTGGCTCGCCAAATGTAAGATTAGTAACCCCCTCAAACCTTGAGTCAAAGTTTCCATGATCATAAGTAACCCAAAGCCAAAAGCTAGGATTAAGAGTAAATCCACATCCCCCCTTAAGACCACATCATCCACTACAATTTGCATATAGAACGGTGCAGCAAGGCCAAACACTTGTAACAAAATGGATAGGCCTAAAATAACGGCCAGGCTGCGGCCAATTCCAGAAGAACGAGACCACAGGCTAGTGAGCTTAATGGATTGTCTGTCGGACTTTTGGGTAAATTCTTGCGTAGGTGTGAGCTCCATAGCGATGCCGGTAAAGTGTTCACCAAATTCAGCAGTAGTGAAGTGACGTAGACCCTGACCTGGGTCGTGAATGGTAATACGGTTTTTAGCTACAGATTTGAGCACTACAAAGTGATTCATATCCCAATGCAAAATGCATGGTAACTGCAAGTCTTGAAGATGCTCTATTTCTAGTTGTAAAGCGCGGCCATTTAAGTGCATTCGCATGGCCATATCTCGCAATTGCTTAAGATTGACGCCATGCATGGATGTGGAAAAACGTCGTCGTAATTGGTTAAGATCCGTGTCAAACCCATGAAACCCAGCAATCATAGCTAAGCAGGCTAGTCCACATTCGGAGGCTTCGGCTTGTAAAATGATAGGCAGTTTTCCGCCCAGACCAAAGCCTGTTGAGTTAATTAGGCTGCTGGTATCCATCTGACTCATGAAAAACGTCCTTTTAAACTCAACAAGGGTTCTAGTAACCACTCCCACAATGAACGTTCCTCCAAACGAATATCCACACTCACTTGCATGCCTGGTTTGAGGGCCGTCGAGCGACCATAGGCCTCTACAGTTTGTGCATCCAAATTCACCATTACTTTATATGCTGCTTGTTGCATCGGAAAAGGTAGCTCACTAGTTTCGTTAGGGGTGAGAATAGTTTGAGATACTTGTGCTACCACGCCACTGTACAGGCCGAATTTTTGATAAGGAAAGGCTACATATCGAATGTTGACTGCTTGGCCTTTACTGATAAAACCTATGGCTTTTGTTGGCACTAACAACTGCGCTTGTAATAAACTCTTGGCAGGCATTAGGTGCATGATGATCTGGCCTTGTTGCACTAGCTCATTGTTTGTCACTAAAATTTGAGTCACTTGACCACCTCTTGGCGCTTTAATAAGTGACTTTTGCTCACCCTGCAACTGCAGTCGCTTTTGATCAATATCTAACAAACTATAGCGCAGCTGAGATTGATCATTTTTGGCCTGCAGCTGCTGTCGTTTTTGCTGCAATTGGTATTGCACAATTTGGCTTTTATTAGTCTGCACTGCACGATCGAATTCAGTTTGCTGGGATTGCAGCTGCAGTAACAAGTTTTGGGCTTCGTCTACTTTAATGCGAGCAGCCATATTGGCCTGGGCTAAAGTTTCCATACGCTCCACTTGACTAACGGCAAGCAACAAACGTTGTTGGGTTATACTCACTTGTAAAGAGAGTGATTTACGCTCAAGCGTTAGGCTTGTTAGCTTAGCATTAATCTCATTATCTTGAGTTGCACTGATCTCTACTAGCCCAGCAAGCCTATTATTTAACAGCGCTTCTTGAGCATCTAGCTTTTTTAGTAATTGTGAGCCTACAGAGGAGCCTGATGACAGCTGACTTGGATCATGTAGGGAGAGCAGGAATTGATTTTCAACCACAAAATCGCCCTGCACAACGGGAAGCTGATTTACAAAGCCTGTCCTTGAAGATTTAATCTTTAGTAGGCCACCCTGAGGAACTAAGTAACCAGAAACAGTTTCTTTGCGAGCAAATTCCCCAAAAAAAAGTAACGAAAAGCCCAGGGTTGAAAATGCAAACAAACAAAAGAAAATAATGATATATGTTATTGGCTGGCGTAATAACACCGGACCAAAAAGCCTAACTTGTTGCTTCTCTATAGCTTGTTGGCGAAATAATCCTTGCGACATAGTTTTTTACTGGCTCTAATTCAATCTTATAATAATATTAAACTATAACATATTTTCATTGACAGTTATGATTCGGATCATGTAGATTGAAATTAGCTAGTCATTTAGTCTAGCTAGAATCTTAAAAATTAATTGATGGAGTAATTATAATGAAAGAATTATCAATGAATGAAGTTGAGCAAGTAAATGGTGGTGTTGTATGGGCTATCGTCAAGAGAATGTTAAAATCAGAGAAGTTAGGCGATCCTGGGAAGCCATGTAATCCGAGAAATCGCACCTGCTCTCACTTTATGTAGTTATATCTCGTGGTGGCCTTAATGCAGTCGGTCGTGAGCTAAAATCCCGCTGTAAAACAAACTACCTTGATGTTAGTACAGGTGGAAGACCACCGTTCTGATTAGTGTTAGAGCTAAAAAAACATAGCCAAGTCGTTATACTTGGTTATGTTTTTACTTATTTTTATAATTTATAAACGAAAATATATCGAAGCCCACGGACGGTGCCAATTACTATAAAACGCCTGGTATCTTACTTTTATTGTGAGTATTGCATTTGCGCCGGCCGAAGTAGGTCCCCAAAATATTAATAGCTTATGTCGTTGTTAAAAAGCATGCTCTTACTTACCTTTTAGACATTGAGTAAATGTCCACTATAGTTAATTCGTCCGCTAAAAATCATGCTGGTATTGCACTTAATAGATGTAAGAAAATTTAAAATATAACTCCATGCAAAAAAACAGATTTACTCTTGTACTTTTGATACTGTCTATATTTGGTTATGGACTGTTCACTTATGCTTCAGTTCGGAATAGTCGTTTATTACCAAATATTGCAAGTTTTTCACCCCAGCAAGCAGTTACAATAGCGGAGTCCTTCGCTACCTCACAAAACTTAATAAAAGATATAGGTGAATTTCAATCTGCCGTAGGTTTTGAGTATTATAAAAATGAGGTTGCTTTTGTAACTGCTAACCAAGGGCAGCAACAAGCCCATGATTATTACCAAAAACACAACCTTCCTTTGCTTACCTATAATGTCAGATTTTTTAAGGAATTGGAGCAAGACCAGGCCTACATTAGTGTTGATACAGAAACGGGAAGTGTAATTGATTTTCATACAAAGCTAAGTGACAAAACAGCTAGAAAATCCTTATCTAGAGCGCAGGCAAGTGAGCTGGCTCTTGCATTTGCCAAAACAATGGACTTTGATCAGCGTATTCTGGAGGAACAGTATTATTCATCCCAGAAAGTTAAACAGCGATTCGATCATCATTTTGTTTTTAAAATTAAAAGCACTGAAATCGATTCGGAATGGGGTAAGACTCATCGTCAAATAAAAACTTCAATACTAGGGGATAGGGTAGGTAGTTTTACATCTCAAATTTTAGTGCCAGAAAGCTTTATCACTAGCATCAGCATTGAGAAGAACAATGGACAGCTATTGGCCATATTATCTGCCCTAGCAATCCTAGTGATGTTTATTATTGCTACTACGATCTTAATCAGGCAATTTATCGCTACCAAGGTGCATTGGAAACTATTTGGCTATGTATCAATATCATTGGTAGGGGTGTTTACTATTGATTTTATCAACGAAGCTGGTTTGACAATCTATAGGTACAATACTGATTTATCTTATGCTGCTTTCTTTGGTTCAGAATATGCTTTTGCCCTTATCGTAGTGATGGTTGTCGGGATAGTGACTTTTGTTACGGGTACAGCCGGTAATGCCATTTATGAGACTACCTGGGGTAACAAGGCACCTTTTGCCCTTGAAGAAATAAAAGCAAATGTAACTAGCTCCATTCTGACGGCTTATTCAATTACCGGGCTACCACTGGGTCTAACCACAATAACTTACCTGTTGGGGGAAAAGTACCTGGATGTTTGGGCAATGGCAGATGTTTTACCTTTTGATTTTTTGTTGGCGCCTGTGCCCTTTCTGAGCATTTTAGTAGTGCCTTGTCTGCTCGCACCATTTTCTGAAGAGTTAATGTTTCGATTATTTGGTATCTCTTTCTTTAAAAAGTATATTAAATCCACCTGGGTGGCTATCTTAATCCCAACGATGATCTGGGCCTTGGCCCATTCAGATTATCCAGTATTTCCATATTATTTTAGAGTGATAGAGTTAACCTTGGCTGGCTCGTTGCTTGGCTTCTTCTTTTTCCGCTACGGCATTGTTACCGTGATTGCAGTGCATTATCTATTCAATGCGTTGCAATTTGCTCCTGTTGCCTTGGCCCGCGGCAGTGTCTATGTCATTGGTTCCGAAATATTAGTGCTATTATTACCTTTGTTGGTGGCATGGCTATTGCTTTGGCGCAATAGTAAGCCCTACAGAACAAGAAATAATGAGCAGATATAATAAAAGAATGAAGTTGAGCAAGTAAATGGTGGGGTAAACTGGGGCCAGCTGTGTACGGCATCTACAGGTTTGTCAGCTACCACTTCTTACGCTGCGAAGGTATGGCCAAACCCAGTTACTATAGGCGCTGCCATAGCATCCATAGTAATTGCCGCAGGCTCTTGCTCGGCAGCTAGGCGTCGGTAGCCAAAAAAGGGGGCACTGCCCCCTTTAGATATTTGTAAAGTAAGGAAAACTAAACTAATGAGCTATAAAACAAAATCCCTTTTGGCTTTCTGGATTTGCGCTATGTCAGGCGTAATATTTTTTCTACAGAGCTCTTTATTGTTGTCATTATTAATGCTTATTTGGTTTCCCATATCTTTTGTAAAGCACCAGAAAGTTAATGCGTCAATGATTGAAATAGGGGTTTTTATTACAGCTGTGGTAACTATGTTAGGCCTGGATTTTTTGGATAAAGTTGTTGATATTGGGCTGGCTGGCATGATATTTGGTGAATTATTGATCGGCATATTACTTGCGGGAGTTTTATATTTAACGCTACCAAAAAAAGTTCTTAAGTATTGGGAATGAACGATAGTAATTTTAATTATCTATTGTTCCTTGGAAGTATTGGCTTACATATTTTTATAGAGTCACAGCATCGCCTGAACCCTTTAGATTTGAAAAAGGAGGAGGATTCATGAGTAAAAAGTTAGCAACCGAACTTCGGCTGGTCATAGGTTTTGCGATTGGATTTGGAGTATCCCAATTTGGACTGTTCGATTACATAGTCGGTGTTTTCAGCTAGGCACTCCAAAATCGTAGAGGCCATTGCCGCATCTAACTAAACCTTGGCTATTCGTATGCTTTTAAGCTTTGCCTGAAGTGGGCTATGAGCTTGCGTGTGGCAATGGCCTCTTTAGTGCGCTTGCCCGTGGTGTATCGTGGGTGGTTAGCGCCTGAAACAGGGTTAATAGGCCCTGTAGATGCACCTCCATGCAAGTGACACCGTCCATTACGCACGTTGCCATACCGCGTGCACTTCTCTCCTGCTTTGGTCTTTGCTCCACACAAGGGCAACATTGTAAGATCCCCGGAAGCAACGACATCTGGCGCTAGCTCATCTTGGGGTTCATGGTCACTTTTTAACATTACCCCCCCTTGGCTCGTATACGCCTATAGCCGCTTGCCCACCCGCTTCAACGGTCACCTTTTCTACAATAATCTTTTGTTGCCCTTTGCCTTTGAGCCGCTCGTATGCAGTCACCTGCTCAAGAAATAAACGAGACAACTTTGTGGCTTGGTTAGTGTGTTGCTTTAGGCTATCTAAGTGCTTGGCATGGGATGCCCGTTTAGCTTCTGTTAACACTAAAGTGTGGATTGCACCCATTTGAGTCGCAAGCATGGCTTCTAGAGGATTGACTGGGTCAAAGGCTTTGATCATCACAGCGGCTTTGGCTAGCTTGCTGCTTTCATTGGGTATCTTGTTGGCCTTGGTGGGCAACACCTCTGCAAGCGCAGAGGCAGTATGTTCTACCATTTCCATTCGATACTTTTTACACCCAATATTTTCAAGCAGTGCGCCCATTGTCTCAAGGTCTTTGTCAGTGCTCTTGTTTAATACTGCTTCTGTTGATATGAATTGCTGCTCTTTAGATACTTTTGCCTTCTTTGCCAGCTTTTTATCGGTTGATACACTCATGTTGCTGATTCCTTACGCTAGATATGAATTTAAATCGCTTGCCACTTACAGCCACTTTAAGCCCTTGCCACTTAACGTATTAAAATCACCTTAGTGGCAGGCTTTAAAAGCCCTATGTGACGTGGGTTTTGGCCCAAAAGAAGCCTCTATTTGCCACCTTTTTTGTATACACAAAATAAGTGGCAATTTAAGGGCTTACTTGCCACTTAGGGGCTCACTTACCACTTGATTGCCTGTTTTTTTGCCACTTTCTTTACCCATGATAATAGTGTCACCGTCCATATAAACTGAACCATCATCCACAAGCTTTTTTAACCACCTGCTAAACTTTTGGGTGTTTAGCCCTTGCGCTTTTAAGTCATCCATAATCACAGCCCTTGTTGTAGGGTGGCCCACTTGTGTGCGGCTTCGCACGGCTTGCCATACCGCCTCATGGTTTCCACTTATGTTGCGGGTCTTAGGCCCTAGCTCATCTTCGATAGGAGGCCTACCTAGAGGGATTACACACAATGAATCAACCTCGTCGCCATCGGTATCTGTGCGAATATAAACACTCTTTAAATCATAGGCCTTGGTGCTTGGTTGCTCTGCGTCCTTCATTTTTGAACAAGTGAGTATCAAGGCTTGCTGATCTTCGCCTTCGCGACTGACACGGTATTCCACATCAAGGGCCGCAGGCAAAGAGCTAGACCCACGGCCTCCGTTATCCACGTTCTTGCCTGAATGGTGGACAACCAATACCGTGGCCCCAGTAAGCTGCTTGATGGTGTCACAGCCCTTAATGAAGGCCCCCATGTCTTTAGATGAGTTCTCGTCGTTGCCTCCATAACATCGCGCCAATGTGTCAAAAATGATGAGCTTTACTGCATGGCCTGTTTTACCCTCAATTTCGGAACAATAGTCAATGGTAGCCTTTACTTGGTCGCTATCAGCTGGAAATATCGGCACAGGTAAACGAGCCAAGTTATCTAGGTTATTAGCTTGGTGTTGTAATTCCCACGCCCTTACTCTTTGAGTCACACCAAAGCCACCCTCACCAGCAACATAGAGCACTGCCCCTTGCTTCACCTTGTGGCCATCCCAGTCTTTACCTGTAGCAATGTGGCAAGCCCAGTCCAGTGCTAAAAAGCTTTTAAAGCTGCCACTTGGCCCGTAAATGCTAGCAAACGAACACTCTGGTATAAGCCCCTTAATCACAAAAGATTGCTCTTGGTCATAGCCTGTAGAGCCATATTGAAGCTCTACTTTGGGGGGCCTTATAGGTAATGCGTCCACCTCTGCTAAGGTAGTATTAACTAGTGCTACTGAACTATTCATATAGTGCTCCTTCAATCTTCATAATTCGTTGCTGCCCAAGTGTGCGTCGCTGCCTTTCGCTAAGGGTGAGGGGGCGCTCGATTCGCTCAGCCGAGTTAATAATAGCCACCTGTAAGCGCTCATGTTTTAGCACTTCTTCAAACCTACACCGCTTCACTTGGGTCAGCTCACCACCTGCTAGTTGGTTATAAAACAAATCTGATACGTTTAGCCCAATGGCCGCTGTAATGTTTTCAGGCACACAGCCTGCAAAGCAATGAATTAAAACCCTGTCATTAGCCTCACTCACGGCCAAGCTTGGGGATTTATCTACGTGAGCAGGGCAACGTGCCATCCATTTACCTTTGCCCCCAGAGACCTTTTCTAGCCTGCTTAGTAGCTCTTGTATGTTCATAGCGCCCCCTGCATAACAATAAAATAGGTTTTAGGCATGATCATTAATCCTGCTCATTTCTATTTTTCCTACAATCCACTCATCCACATCTTGCTCCACCCATCCAACAGCACGGCCGCCTAGTGAAATGGGTTTGGGGAATTGGTTATTGGTAATGCGCAGGTAAATGCTGCTACGGGAAAGCCCCGTTTGGTTAATAACTTCGGGAAGTCTTAGTATGGTGTGAGACATGTTTATACCCCTTAAGGCGTTGTTGAACATGCACCATATTTGATGATTTAAGGAGTATTGAATAGATAGGTCACTTACAAAAACCTACCCCATTAATTTTAATAAATGAGGGGTTTTAGAAGGTTTATTTAAAAAGTTATTTATAGGTGGGTTTATTTTTTTGTTATAAAACAAAAGGTTATAGGGGGGTTAGGTTGGCGTTTTAGTAGCCCCACCCTTTGCGTTCCAGTTGGCTACTTTACTGCATTCCTCTATGGCATTCTCTATTGGTTTGCCCTCTTCGTTGGTCAATCCAAACTCTGCGGCATGCTCTCGTAGCCATTTATCAAGCGCCTGCTTAGGGCTTCGTTTACCCGCATCTGTGATTGCTTGCCAAGCTTTTACAGAGGCCGCTAATTTAGGCGCGTAGCGTTGGTTAAGGGGGTCTAAAAAATCCATAGTTGCTATTACTTCAGGAAAGAAAAAACCAGTTGTAAAACCTTTAAGACCGAGCCATTGCTTTAATGACTCTACATTTAC
>Ga0209532_1003623_pt1 | contig 10174 bp, 5 predicted proteins | sample COG_02_FD_184746 | JGI IMG/M metagenome (GOLD analysis project Ga0209532, IMG submission 184746) | Pelagic Microbial community sample from North Sea - COGITO 998_met_02 (SPAdes) (version 2) | ecosystem: Environmental > Aquatic > Marine > Neritic zone/Coastal water | place: Helgoland, sampling... | reverse complement strand
TTTATAAAACCTATCTTGTCCGTCTCCATTAAAACGCACTTTTAAAAGGTCGCCAATTTGTGGTTTTGTCAAATTGCCTGAGTAATTGAAGAAGCCAAATTTTCTCTTATCCTTGACAAAATTCAGCATACTCTTGTTTTCGTTTACAAACTCAACCGCGATGAGTTCTTCGGGTAAGTCCTGAAACAATATTTCCTCTGCTTGCTTGATGTGGCTTGAATACAAATCTTGGTTGTCCTTTTTAGCTATAGCAGATTTATACCACTCTTGTTCTGTCCATTGCACTATTTGATTCGGCAACTTCCATTTGTGTTTTTCTCTTGTTGAGATAATTTTTTGAATTTCCGTTTTGGCTTCATTGTACATTCTCTTTTCAATGAGCATTTCAGAAAAAGTCTGCCTTAACTTAACTAAAAAGTCTTCGGGCGTTTTTAGGCTCAAGGCTTTGCAATAACAAGCAAACTGAAGGTCTTTATCTTCTGAAAATATTTCTGCCATCAGTTCCCACACCCAAAAGTCATTTCTTTTTTGTTTGGCAAAAGGTATAAATGCAGATAGAACATTTTCATCACTACCTGATGCCAAAAGGAGCTTTGCTTTGAAATAGGGCGGATATTGATAGTCAGGATGTTTATCAATCAAAGCATCCAGTTTTGGCAAGAATGATTGGATCTTCTCCTTGTCAATGACTCTTTGCTGCCCAAATGGATCTAAAGGTTTTCCTTCCAACAGCTTCTTGGAATAAGCAATGTATGCTTGTTCAGCAATAGACATCATCTTTTTGCCTTTGAACTCCTCTTTTAAATAGTCTTCGGAACGAAGATTATCAAAATTCCACCAGTCGGCAAAAGTTAGATAGTTTGACCAGCTTTGATAGCCTTTGTGAAAAGCCTTGTAAATAAAAGAATACGCCTCAGATGGATTAGTGAAATGAAAGTCCTTGATAATTTCAAACAACTCATTGATTTTGCCATAGTCAACATGCTCTAATTTTTGTAAGCCAAAAACCAAACTACCGATTTGCCATGCACAATTGTCAAACACCATTTTCTCATCTTCAGGCAATTGTAATCCTTTAATCTTGATGAGATTTTCCTTGAACGCTTCAAACAATGTTGGTTGAGCGGTTTTCTTGAGATAATCATAATACACCCATGCGGCAGCGCGCTTGTTCCAAATGTTTTCGGGTTCTGTTTCCAATGCCTGATTTGCCATTTGCAAAGCTTCATCAAGCTTACCCGCTTGTCTAAGTTCTTTGATTTCTTTAAATGACATAATCTGCTTCTTTTAGGTTGTTTACAATGGATTTGATTTTGGCGAGTAGCTCAAGACTATCACATTTATTTTCTAATGGCTGAACATTTCCAAAAAAACCATTCCCATCATAGATAAAGTCAAAAACACAACTTTGTCCGCTTTTTTGAACTGTATATCTTTCCCTGAATGGTAAATGCTGAATGCTTGTTATGTCCTCTCCATCTTTTAAACCCTTCATTATTTCATCAAAAAGATTTTTCAAGAATGGCTTCTCTTCTTCAATGGCTACATCAAATTCAATTTGGGTCAGAATAACTTCGATGTTGTTCCTGTTTACTACAATCGGAGTAGCACACTCTAGTATTTTCGTGATGGTTTCAAAAAATTCATCAGAATTGGTTTGTGCTGGTAGCTTTTGAAAATTGTTCTTAAAAACATTCTGACCATTAACCCAATATTTGAATGCTGCTGTTTGGGCTTCTCTTTTGAAGATATATCGCACTTCATACCCGACTTTTTGCCAAGCTTCAATATCAATGTAATGTTTTCGGAGACTATACCACCTCTGAATGAAATGATCTTGGATAGTCAATGGTGCATCAACTAAACCAAATTTTTCCAATTCTGGCAAAACCTCACTGATATTAATTTCTGTTGTGGGATTTGATTGTCCTGTCAACTCATTGAAGGCTTGTTGAACATTTACATCAATAAAATTCATGCCTGAAAAGGATGAAAAATACGGTGGATTGATGCAAAACAGATTCTTGGATGCTCGGGTAACTGCGGTGTATGCCCAACGATAAAATTCTGAATTGGTCTTACCTGAGCGGTTATGTTCCGATTCATAAAAGTTGAAGTGGGCTTGCGTTCCTCTGTCCCAAAATACAAAAGCATTTGACCATTCACCGCCCTGGGCTTTGTGGCAGGTTACTGCATAACCGTATTTCAAAAGTATGCAATTGAAATACTTATCATTGATAATAGCTTCCTTAAACTCTTGTGTACCCTTTTTAAGTTTGGGATGCCTGTTTTTAAAATCCACATAAAGGGCTCTTTGCTCTTCGGGTTTTAGGTAATTATCACCGTTTAGATAGTTTTCTAAAATAAATCCGTTCACAGTTTTGGGTTGATTATTTTCATCTGGTAAAACAAGACTTATGCTACGCCAAGTAAGTCTCACGCTTTGGGTTTTGCCTCCTTTGTTATAAAACTTTACTTCTCTGCTTTCAACTGCTGGACTGGATTCTGAAACAACCGCAAATTCACCGTTCATGATACCCAAACGGTAATTGTTACCACCAATGATAACGGTATCGGATGCCTGAATGGGTAAATCATCTCCAAACTTATCTCTCCGAATAGCTCGGTTCAAATCGAGTGCTGTTTTGTTTTTGTAGCAGATGATGATTTTTTGGTCTTGTTGAGACTTGTAAGTTTCGAGATAATCTTGGTATGCAGGATTGAAAATATCCCGAGTGTTTTCTCTCAAGTCAAAATCATTAAGGTAGCCAGAAGTAAGGCACTGCCTTATTTTAGTGGCTGAAATCAAAATGCCATTATTGGCATCCTGACGTTTCACTTCCTTCATTTCAGCTTGCGAAACAGAAACCTTGTAAGTCTCACTTAGATAATTTGGATCAAGTGCGGGGGAGAAGTTCATTCCAATTGGCGGCAACTGTGCAGGGTCACCGATGAAGATGATTTTGCTGCTTATGGTAGTTTCTTGAATTCTTCCATAAGTCATTAGGTCTCGCAACAAATGCCCACTTCCAAAGCGGAAAAACTCGCCTTGGCTCAAAATATCGCTGACCATAGAAGCTTCATCTATTATCAGAACCGAATCATGAACTTCAGGATTGTTTCTGATTTTGTATTGGTACAAAAACGAAACATCGTTTTCATCTTCACCTTGTTTGATTTCCTGCAACTCTTCAAAGCTATAAATGCCTTTGTGAATGGTGGTAGATTCAAAGCCTGTTTTTTGATTGATGACTTTGGCTGCTCTACCAGTTGGAGCCATCAACTGGTACTTCTTCTCCACGGATTGAAGATATTCTACAAAGCCCTTTAGTAAGGTTGTTTTACCACTTCCCGCATATCCCTGAAGGATAAACACCCGCTCATCACTTTCTAAAAAAGCGTGAAGTTTTTCCAGCGCATTGCGTTGGTCATTGGTGAGAGTGATATGTTGGAAATGGTCAAAAAATTTCATGGCTGTTATTCTCTTATACAAAGGTTAATTTTAGCTATGCAGTGTATTTGCACTTATAAATTATTCAATAGATGACAACAGACCTCGAATAACCTGATGATATGTTCTCTCTCAATTACAGCGATTCTTCTGTTTTCTATCAGATCTGGGTGATAGAACCTATTTCTTAGCTCAACTATTGAAATTGGGTCAACACCTTCAATTCCTGCGAGTGAAATTAAATTGTGAAACTTAGGGTCATAGGGTATTCTCGTGTTTTTTGAAATTAAATCTTCACCTGGAGCAACCTTCATATACTTATTACCCTTGTAATCCTTTAAAAAATTATAGTTGGACCGAAATTGAAATTTAAAGCCTTCCAACGTTTCCCCTTTGATATTAGTGAATTTTGTTTTTTGAGGGTTATCCTCATCAATTAACTGTTTCGATATGGCTTCAAGGATTAAGAAGTAATACATGAATGATGTATCAAAGGGATACTTACTTTTCTCGCTAATCATTGAATCGAACCCTAACTGAAGAAAAGTGCCTATTGCTGCTTCAAAATCGCTATCTATCTTATGGTTTCTCCTTTGCTTTTCTAAATGATTTATTGTTGACTTTGTTTTTTGCCAAATTGGTTTCAACCAAGAAGATTTTTCAAGACTTGATAAAAGTTGATCAATAAATCTTGATATGCTTTGATGAATATTTTCGCCATTCCCCTTATATATAAACCCATCAGCACCTGCATCTTGTAAGGCTTGTAAATTCCATACTTTATTGGTTGCAGAAAAAATAATGACTTGAATACCAGGGTTATGTTCCTTTATTTTTTTCAATAATCGAATACTTGTAATCTCCTCTGGGTTAGAGCCTATAAAATCGTTAGGGTTAAGTCGAAAATCCAGGATGACTACATCTGTATCATCGTCTTTGATTTTCTGTATTGAATTTTGAATTAAATCTTCGGTTGTTATTTTTTTAAAATCAATTTCTAATGTGTCTTGATAAATGGCCGTTTCTTCATCATTCTGGTATACGTCATTAAAAATATAAGCAAATACTTCTCCCCAGCCCTTTTCTGCCTCATCATCAATCAATAAAACTTTTGGATTGCCTTCAAATTTGATTTTCAGGTCTTGAGGCGAAATCTTATCAACTTCAGATATTGGATTGATAGTTCTTAAGTATTTGAAGTGTAGATTGGATTCCACGTTTTGAAAAACCTTTGCTAGTTCATCTGTCTCATCACACCCAATTGATTTTGCCCATTGATGAATCGCCCATTCATTAGCTATTGAGTGGGAATCGGCATAATTTAATGGAGGGTCTAGTTTTAGCTTGTTGATCTCTTGTGGTAGCTCATCGTGTTTAAGAGATGTAAAACCCTCATTTACTGCCGCTTCAAATGCTTTTTTACTGTATTCTACTAGTTGAACATTCTTGGTTTTAAGTATATTGAAATATTCATTTTCCAATAAATAGTCAATGCCTACAAAGCTGTATATAAATATTCTTTTTAATTGATTTGGTGAAGCAGTACAACGAATATGAGTAGCTAATCTCAATCCATTGTAATCAGATAAAATCTGTCCAAAACAGAGCGGGATGAAAATATTGTCATAGGCTGTTTCACCTAACCATTCATTTATTTTTTCAGAAAGCTTTTCATCTGAAACATCATTAAATATCGTTCCTTCTGTTGCGCTCTCGATTGCATTTTGTATATATCTTAAATTTGGACGAATGAATAAATTGTTTCCAGAAATGACTGCAGCAGCAGTTTCTATCTCTTTACTTGCTTGAGTAAGTTTTTCGTTTAACTGTTCCTCTATCTCTGGAGTCTCTCCGAAGAGAAGGTATTTAAGGTTCCTACTTTGTTGCTTATCTTGATGAATCAAGATTTCTAGATTTTTGTATAGAAAGGCTACCGGTAGGTGGGCTACATTCTCATGCAGAGATCTGGAGCTTTGGCTTCCACTAAAAAAAGCAACAGAAAGGCCATTAATAGCACCCGCTTTTTCTGTCAGTTTATTTCTTTGCTCTACAGCCTTATCTCTATCACCCGTAAAATCGAGGAAAGACTCATGATATAGAATTATATTTCCCTCATTATACAGATTCTCTCCAATGTTGGCAACATCAACAATATTGTAAAGAGGTGTAAGGTGACTAGCATATTGAGCAAACTTTTCGTTAGTCCATCCAAAATCTTTTTGTCTCGTTTTTTTATCGTCTATCAAGTAAATCATGATTCATTTATTTTTGGAAACTCTAGAATATGTTCGACACCTGTGAAATTCGGTAGCTTCTCTGCTTGAAGCTTTTTCCCATCCCATAAATTGATAGCTGCAAATTCTTGGCTCCCAAAATCTGCCTTTAAATAAAGGTTGCATAAACCATTGATTTGAAAATAAATTAAATTCTTGTAGTCAACTCCATAAGGGCGATCTAAACAATTATGAATCGTCTTATTATATTTTCCATTTAGATGATGAATAGAAAGGTAAACTCTCTGATTCTCCTCAAAAAATCGGAGCTTTACTTTTGGTTTATTTTCACCATGGTGTTGTTCTATGATTAATTTAAGTAGTTTATTATATGCTTGAACTAGAGTGTCAACATCCGTAAAATGCTCAAGATTTGTTGGAAAATCCTTATCCGTAATTTCAAAATCAACTTTTTCCTCCCACTTTTTGAAGGAATTTACTCTGTCTAGAATTGCTCGCAAACCCTGACTACCACTTTTCAGATGAAATAAGTTTTTAAAGTGTAAAACAAGCTGAGTAAAACTTTGAATGGAATCATAAGTGATGGGTGAATTTATCTGAGGCTCTATTCCTAACAGCTCAATTTCTCGGTCTCCAGCAATGTCCTCATTAAGGTTTGGTGGAGTATTTGGGTTATTTGTAACCCAATTAGTTAGTTTATCTGAAGACCAGTTAATTTTTATATGTGCTGATGACCATCCCTTCTTAAGTTGATTTCCTTCATAGTTTTTTCCAGTTAAATACCCTCTAATAAGAGCCTTTACTTGACGTGGAGCACGGAATTGTTTATCATGTTCACCAAAGTTTTCTATGATTTTCTTTAAATGCTTTTCAAAATCATAGCAGTCCGAATCGCAGTACTCATTAATTTTCTTCAGTTCTTCCGAATCAATATCATGGCAAGTAGAACGCAGAACAGGATTCTGATTATATTCAAAAAGGAATTTGTATAAATAGAATGGGTCTATATACTTGCGTAAGCTTATGTCCTCAGACTTACTAGGCCCTTTGGCTGATGTTTTAACTTTAAGGTTATTAGTCTCTTTTTTTTGATTAAATATGATTTCCTCAATTTGTTGAACACGTTCCTCCAAGCTTCCTTCAACACTGATTTCTTTTGAAGTAAGTTCAAGAATCCTTTCTCGTTGATTTTGATTGATCTTTTTATTCTCGAGAAGTTCCTTTATGAAATCATATTTATTCTTTGCCATTTATTCCGATTTATTTTTGTAGTAAAAATCGATAGCCTTTTCAATCCCATCTTCTTCCCAAGCATCTAAAACTTTGTTAATTGGGTCTGTCATACCTGCCAGCTTATCAAACCTCCCTTTCAATCCTTGATAGGTTGAATTCTGAGTTCCCTTCACCATCTTCAAAAATTCCAATTTCCCATCAAGCACATTCACCAAATGAGCATTGATATTTTTTACATGGCCTTTATCGGCAATGTAATCCCGTTTAAAAATCTGTTCCGCTTTTTCATAGCCGTACTTTTCCCAATAATATAGCCACATACGGATTTGCTTCACATATCTCTTGCGGACATTCACCTTGTCGTTTACAATCAAGCCTGTTGCCTCTTGTCTATACCCTGCTTTTTGTAAACGTGTTTTCTTTGGGTTGATAACCAGTTTTTGATCTTCTTCAATAATTCGCTTAAGCTCCACGTTAAAAGCTTCATCCGAATAGATGTTATGCGGTGACGAAAATGTAATGTCGTCAGCGTACCTTGTATAAGTTGCACCAAATCGGTTGGCAAGACCGGTAAGTCTGCGGTCTAGCTTTCTGCAAAGAATGTTCGTTAAAGTCGGAGATGTCGGGCTACCTTGTGGAAGTACTGTTTTTTCTTCTCCATCAATTTCAAAAGGATGGGTGCAAAGACTTGCCAACAGAAATGCTAACGGTTCTTTGTCTCCATTCAGGTGAAAAGGCTCATAGATAAAGCCCATCTTCACTCTGTTACGATCGAAAGTGTGAAAGAAATCTTTTAAGTCCATGTTTAAGACATAATGATGTCCCACGTGCTTTTTGGCATTGTCAACGATTGACTTTTCTAAAACAAAGCCTGTTGCTGCTTCATGTGGTTGATAAACACATTGCAGCACAAAGTTGAGAGTGCGAAGGATAGATTTTAACCCTTTCACGGGTGCATTGATGGTTCTGTCTGCACCCGACTTTTTCTTGATGGTAAAAGTCTGATAACGCTTTTTGCAAAGGGTAGGATTAGCGTAATAGGTCAATGATTTTAATTGAACTTGCTTACATTCCTCACCATAAAGCATGTTCTTAGCGTCACTTAATAGTTTCACTAAGTCCTCTTTGCTTTGCAGTTCTGCAAATTGCTTACTTATTTGGTCGATATGTACCTGTTCAATTTTCATGTCTATCGTTTTGAAGGACTTTGAAAACACCTGCCGAATACTCTTTTTGTATGAATATTTCAATCATGATCATTGAAACTCAATTCCTATTAATCACTAATAATTACATCAATAACAACTTAACATTATTGACATTGAATTCAATAACCGCTGTAAAAATGCCTAAGTGACATTCATCCCAACCAGAAGTCGGGAGAAGATGCCGATCATTGTCTCAAACCGAAATCTGAGACCAGCACCCACGAATCAATATCTTGTGGCAAGTGTTTCAAAGAACTTCTGCAAAAGTGCAATGCTTCTGTGCACTCAATCTGCACGACAAAGGTACTGATAAAAATAAGTTACTAAAGCGTATTTTGTATTTCCATTTATAACATTGCTCATTCAGGGAATAAAAGTATCTTTGAACTGTGCATTCGAACTGCACTTAAAAGTCTATAAATTATGTCTGTCAACAAAAATGCACTTATCCGCTATCAAGTCTTAGACCGTTGTTTTCGCAACGCGGGCAGGATGTATTTTTGGGAAGACCTTCTCGAGGAATGTAATAAAGCCTTAGTTGATTTTGATCCTAAAAGTCAGGGAATTCAAAGAAGACAATTGTTTGATGACATTCGTTTCATGGAAAGTGAAACGGGTTGGTCCATCACTCTTAGCAGAGTCCGTCACGGTCGCAAAGTGTATTACAGGTATGAAGATTTATCATTTTCAATTAGTAATCAACCTTTAAATGATTCGGAAGCCGAACAAATAAAATCAGCGCTTCAAATTCTTTCTCGCTTCTCCGGCACACCTCAGTTTGAGTGGGTCAATGAAATGATTCCAATGCTGGAATCAAAGTTTGGCTTAATTGAGCGTAAAAGTGAAATCATCACCTACGAGAGCAATATTGACCTCAAAGGGCTTCATTTTTTAACTCCACTGTTCAGTGCCATAGTTAATGAGCGAGTTTCACTTATCAAATACAAAGACTTTAAAAGTTCCGAACCATACGAAATCACTTTTCATCCATATTATTTGAAGCAGTATAACAATCGGTGGTTCGTCTTTGGGCTTAATTCTGATAACCAGGTCCCAAATTGGAATCTTGCCTTAGATCGAATTGAGTCATTGTCTGAAACTGCCCTGATATACAAAAAGTCAGAAACGGATTGGGAAGAGTACTTTTTCGATTTGGTTGGAGTAACTCGTCCTGAAAATGTCAATTTGCAGGAAATCGTCTTGAAGTTTTCTCCTGATGTTGCCCCTTATGTTATCACCAAGCCTATTCATCCAAGTCAAAAGCAAAAAAATGACCCAACTGGTCTTGAAGTCAAAATCAAAGTCATTCCAAATTTTGAGTTGGAACGATTGATCCTTTCTTTTGGAGAACAAGTCAAAGTAATTTCTCCACAGAATTTCAAAGAACGAATATCGAAGCGGTTATATTCAGCAAGTTCCCAGTATTAAACTTGGAGGCTCAATTATTCTAGATGTTGTGACTTCGACACTTAGAATTATCTAAGGAGCTTTAATACTTGTTTAATATTTAACCACTCCTCACCACAATATACAATCTTTAGCAATCCATCACAACTCTTAACCACCCGTAGTCTTTAGCACTCCTACATCTTTGGCTTCACATTCAAGTGAATAGCCGCCTAGAGTGTGGCAACTGAATCCATTACCCTCGGAAGATGCGCCAAATTGCCAACCCATGTGAAGGTAAGAAAATATCATAAGGTCAAGCGAGAGTAGGTGCTTTTTGAGATGCCTCTCTGGCAATCGCGGAAGTATTGTTCGAAATATTCCGAACAGACATTTGGAATGATGCGTAATTCAAGAATCCCAATGTTCTCAGTACCTTCAGGTTTGAGTTAAGACGAAGTTTGGATCTCAAAGTAAAGTGGGGTAGTGGATTCGGTTGCCACATTCTGCGATCTATAACAATGAAAGACCACATAAGTCACTAGGATACCAACCGCCCATACCCTTTGCACAGCAGCGACTTCGGAGCTCCGCTCCTTCTTCGCTGCTGCCTGACCAACAATACCAATGGAAATCACTACTTTTAAGTGTTACTAATTAAG
>Ga0209532_1003620_pt1 | contig 10178 bp, 9 predicted proteins | sample COG_02_FD_184746 | JGI IMG/M metagenome (GOLD analysis project Ga0209532, IMG submission 184746) | Pelagic Microbial community sample from North Sea - COGITO 998_met_02 (SPAdes) (version 2) | ecosystem: Environmental > Aquatic > Marine > Neritic zone/Coastal water | place: Helgoland, sampling... | reverse complement strand
ATTGATCATAGCGCGAGCAATTGCCACACGCTGCTTTTCACCCCCCGAAAGTTGATGGGCCATTTTTAGCGCTAATTTTTCTATTCCAAGATCTTTTAGATATTCATAAGCATTGTGTTCTAATTCTGCTTCGCTCACTTTATTGAGTTTAAATCCGGGCAGCATTACATTTTTTAATGCAGTGAATTCGTTCAGCAAATAATGAAATTGAAAAACAAATCCAATTTTCTCATTCCTAATGGCAGCTAGTTCATCAGTAGATTTATTGCCGATTTTACTTCCGTCGATAATTAAGTCACCGGTATAATCAGTGTCCATGGTCGAGAGGATATAGAGTAACGTAGACTTGCCGTATAAGTAATTTAACTGTTAGGCAAATTAACGCATGTGCTTTGTGACTCGTTATATTTTTATTTTATCAATTTATCCAATATACCGACGATTTGTATTTTTCATCTAACTCCAAGTTCTCCGTGAATTTAGTAAATATCTTGGTTATTTGTGGTTCAATTGATTCCAGTTCTTCAGCTCCCTTTTTAGTTATTTGAATTCGTTTTGCCCTTCTATCCTCTTCATCTGCAAACTCTTCTATGAGTTTATTTCGCAACAATCGTTTAATAATTTCTATCCCAGAAGGGGCTTCAAGATTATGCAAGTCTATTATCTCCATTTTCCTGAAACTGTTCTTATGGTTCGAGTGCAGCAAACAACTAAAATAGTTTAAGAAGTATTAGTTCGTTTTATCTGGTAGCTGAAGTTTTCGGTAACTTTAGAATCATACCTTGACCTAAAGTCAAACCGTCAACATGTCCGGCTATTGTGATGTCAACTGTTTTTACATGTATGTGCATATTGGTTGTGTGATGCGTGAATATTGCATGATGAGCATTGGAGTAAAACCCTAACATTTCAACTTCTTTATTCTTTAAGATTCCATTCAGTCCCGAACTTATGTGTTTATCATGCGAATGCACTGTATCCCCAGCTTTCCAGTTAATTACATGCCAGTCTACTGAAGTAGGTTTACCTTCTATTAAAAACGGAAAAGGTTGATCAATTTTTATTTGCTTAGCTCTAGCAGATTGTGCCACGAAATGCTCTAATTGTTTATAATTCAAAACACTATCAGGAATGTTAATTGACTGCCATTTACTAACTGTTGCATAAACAAGCAGTGTCGCTTTTTTATTATAGGAGTTGTCAAAATACAGTGAACTGTCGACAACAATTGTGTTGTATGGCTCACTGTCAAATATTTGGATTTCACCTTTGAGGTTTTCTAATGCTCCAAGTGCGTACAAATGTTCAAAGTCTTCAAGGTCTTTTAAATTAGCTTTTGCAGTTAAATCTCCTTTGTGCATTATGTTTTTTAATGCACCATCATATCGAACGTTTAATTCATTTGTATCCAGATTACCTTTTTCTTTAATCCTACTAACGCAAGATACAGATGAAATTACTGATAGGAGAATTACTGTATTTTTAAAAATCATCACTTTAGTGTTACCCGACGAAACTGAGGTATAAAACGAATATGGAGTAGCCTATCTGATAATAAATCACTTTTGAAGTCAATTCCTTACTTTTCATTTTCCAATTGTGTCAAAATATATTTTACCGATGAGTTTTCTTCATTTACATACTCTTCAAATGTCGGGATTACTTCGTAATGCGGAATAACTCCTCTTCCAATTGGCAGTTTTGGCTCGACATTCATAACGAATTGCAAAGCTGGAATACCAACGTTTGGTGTATGGTTAGTTGCGTGGTTAAGCAACTAATTTAGCAAACAAAAACGAACCAGAGAAAATTCCAGCGGAATTTTCCACATAAGCACTTGCCAAAGCAATTAATTATACACGGTGTTATATGCAGGCTTTTTATTCTGTATTAAATCAGATATAGCATTCCAAAGTTCAATTCGTTTTTCTAATGATTGTTTCGCTACAGTTAGTGTTTCATTCCATTTCTGCTCATCATCTTTACATAATTCAGAAATCATCTCAAGAGATAGAGGACCGTGTTCATCTCCGTCAAGTTCAATATGTCGTTCTAGATAGTAATTTATTTTGCTGTATAATTTGTTTTCAGAATCTGAATTTTTAAGAATTTCTATAAACATATCTGGAATAACGTCTTCTCGCCCAAACGTAAATGCAGAAGCTACGAGGTGTGGCTTATTTGTTTCAATAATCGAAAATGTGAATTTAACAAAATCAGCTACTCTGTTATCGACATTAACTTGACTAAAACAATAGTCAACTGAATTTCCCAATTCAATAAGCTTAATAAATTCATTAATTTCATTCGTATTTCCATTTACCTGGAACATTGCGTCTAAATACATCTCAAAATGACTCTTTGGTTCTCCCAATTCATTAATGTCACTTTCCTCTCCGTGAACAATTTCATTTATAAATCTTGATAGTTTTGGGTTTTTTGGTGGTGTCCAAGGTGTTTGAACTTTAGTGAGGTTTATTTGAAGATTTTTTAAAAGAGACATAAAATCCCATACTGCAAATATGTGATTTTCCATAAAAATTTTCACATCATTAATGTTATGTAAGTTTTCATAAAGTTTATGATTTTTCAATTCATTTCTCAATTCAGAAATCTCATTTTCTATATGCTCTATTTTATTCATTTTTTAATTTATCTATTAATTATAAGTGGTGTATATCGCAAATTTAATGCTATAAAATGAAAATGTACTTCATCGGTAATAAATATAATAAATGATTAAATAGCTAAAAATTTTAGTAATCAAGAAAAGTATTAAGCTCTCGGTTAGTTATTCCGTGGGCTTGCATATAACGGTTAGTATATGAAAAGTAGCAGATTAAAATGTACTATCTTTTCAAGATAGAAACAAAGATAGTAGAAAAGGACGAAACTTAAAGTTTAGCACTAAACTGCTATTTTTTATATACATTGTTGTAAGTCGTTTCCATTATTCTTTCAGAATTTTAAATGTTTTTTGTATTCCATCTATTGTTGTTACAAGAATGTAAGTTCCATGGGAGTATTTAGATAAATCGATTATTGTTTTTTGCGAATTTATGGATGAAGAGTAGAGTTCTTTACCTAAAATTGAAAATACTTTAATATTATCCTGTTTTGTGAATGATATTTGTTCAGCTTCTAAAACTAATTCTGAAATAGTTGGATTAGGATAAATAGTGATTTGTTGTTCACTATTTAATTCAATAACATTTGTAGAAAGAACTCCGCTATAACACTGATTAGAAAATGCTGTACTCAATTCAGTACTGACTGCTAAAGTTGCTGTAGAATCCATACAGATACACCTGCCATCATTATAATTATAGGTCATATATGCAGCGTCTGTTTCAAACGCCTTAAAAGTACATTGCTCAAAAGTCAAAGAATCACTTGTAAGTGATTGTGTATTATGGTTCCAGTTTGAAAATGAAATGGTCCCACCACTCCAATGGTTAAAACCTGTTTCTTGAGTAAAATCACAAGGTTTAAAAAACATTAAATATAACGAGCCAGTTCCACCTGCACCACCACCATAATTTACTGCAATAGTTCCATCTCCTCTCAAATCTCCAAGAAAAGATATCGAGCGAGAAAATCTTTCATCTGAATCTAATACTAAACCAAAACCACCATCCGTATTGTTTATGCGCGTAAATGTTTTTACTGTTTTATCTGCATTTAAATATAAGATATAACCCCAACCTTCGTTTTGTTGATTTGCACCAGTCATCAAATCTGGTACTCCATCACCGTTTAAGTCTCCAACTTTGCACAACGCATGTCCAAAACTGGCACCTGCGGTACCATTAGGATTCGCTCCAGTTGTTAGCGTGTCTGCAAAACCATTCAATCCTTCTGTAATCTTAAGTTTAGAAACCACATTAAAAGTTGTATTGTCTAAAGACAAAATCCAAATGGCTCCTTTTCCTCCATCAGACATAAAAGCTCCTACTGCTAATTCTTTTGTCCCGTCATTGTCTATATCACCTAGCATTGCAACTTCTCTACCTCCAAAGCGGTCATTGTCCTGAAGTCCTGTTCCAAAACCACCTTGTGTTGAACTAATAGTTACTGTACTTGAATTAATTACGTTTGATGTGTTATCAAAAAAAAGTATCTGTATCGCTCCTCTGTTAGTTCCTCCTGCATTTGATGTAGATTGGCAAGCAACTAAATCTATTCTACCGTCATTATTTAGGTCGCCTATTGCAGATAAACCTTGAGAATTAATATTTTGATTCTTTACAAAGCTTTTAACAGTTCCGTCATTATTTAAATGAATTATATAAATACGTCCAATTGCTGTAACAGCAATATCTGGGATATTATCATTGTCATAGTCTCCAATTCCAGCAACCCCATATCCAAAAAAATCACCTGCATCTAAAGTATCAGTAAATCCTCCTTCAGTTGCTGATATTTTTTGATTTGACTGAACAGTTCCGTCAGTATTCATAAATAGAATATAAACTGCCCCTGCATCTATAGCTCCGTCATCATCTGAACGTGCACCCACAACTAGGTCAATTATTCCATCACCATTTATGTCTCCAGCTTGGTCGTGGTCACGGCTAAATCTATCTCCACTTTGTAGATTAGCAACAAGCCCACCAGAGTTATTTTCTATTTTCACATATCCGTCTGGCCCCCATTGGGTTGTTACCTGTGCGTTGCTATATTTAACAGAAAATACTAATACAATAATTCCAATTAATCTTAATTTCATTTTTTTATCTTTTCTGATTGGACCAATTCAAATTATAAAGGTTTAATCTGTTTGCAAACTTTTTACATTCTCTAATGGCATATAACGTTTAGCTACACTGCGTTTTAATGCTGTTTAGGTTTTGTTATGCACTTTTATTTTGTTTTTATCAGTCTTATAGATTGATTTTCAATATTCAAAATATAAACATTAGGAGCTAAAGAAGATAAATCGATTTTACTTATTTGAGAATTCAGAACTCCACCCAATACCAATTCTCCAATTGGATTGTATAATCTAAATTCCTTTTCCTCCGCTAACCCCAGATCTATCGTTAGCTCTGTATTAACAGGGTTTGGATAAACCCTATAATTTTCCAGCATACTATTATTTTCATGTATTGAAGTTGTCGCACATCCAATTAAACCGTTTATGTCATAACGAGAAACAAATTGCCAAATCTCTTCATTCGCATCAATCGTCATATTCCCAAAACTCCCAGGCCAATCGTGTCCTCCGCCTATCACTTTTAGTTCCTCTACATAGGCACAACCTGATGAAGTGGACCAAGTATATCGCTCAACACTTGGACTTACAGCACTCATGGTGGCAGTTGTGTTACAATTGTTACGCGTTGCCCAATATCTATGTGTTGCTGCTGCGGAAATATAATATTCTATACCCCCAAAAACGATTCCATTGTATGGTGAAACCAAGTCATTCGTACCAAGTATTGTAAGAACTCCAGTGGGATGCACCGGAGAGCAAAAACTATTTGGATTGGTTTGCATGGTTCTGGCTACCGGAGCTATAGCTGCAATTCTGTTATTGAGCTTACATCCAAGTTCAAAGGCCATATCTCCTCCTAAGGAATACCCACAAGCATATATTCTGTGCTGGTCTATTTGATAATTATTAGCAATCGTATCTATCAATGAACTAAAAAAGGGCACATCATCAAAAGTACCTGGGACTTTAGGAATCCAGTTAAAAGAGTTTCCGTCACTTGGGTCAGGACGTGCTTGGGGATAAACTAGAATAAAATCAGCAGTGTCGGCAATAGGTCGCATGTCAGCAGATACTTGCCAAGCGGAATTTGTACCACCTCCTCCATGTAAATTAAATAGCAAAGGAAAATTTGTAGTTCCATCATAACTTGCTGGAACATAAATGCTATATCCTCTTGTTAAGCCATCATTCTGTATGGTTTGGCTAATAAATGTTTGGGAGTACCCTGAGGTAAATAAGGCTGTTGTCGCCAGAATGGAGATAAGTATTTTTTTCATTTTTTTTATTATTTACTGAAGTAAATCCGGTTTATCCTACTTTTTAATTGTGCATAACGTTTGGGGCTAAACTGCGTTTTAATGCAGTTTAGGTTTTGTTATGCACTTTAGTTTGTTTTGACAAATTTAACTGCTTCATTAGCAATTCTAAGTATATAAACATTTGGGGGTAAAGATGAAATATCAACCGTTTCAGTTTGCCCATTTATCCTGCCAGATGCTACTTTCTTTCCTAATAGATTAATAATGTTGAATTCATAATCTTCAAGATTTTTACTTTCAATAAAAAGTTGATTGCTGGCGGGGTTGGGGTAAACAACAAAAATGTTTTCATGTATAGTAATATCATCTATCGCATTAACTTGATAGTCTTTCTTATACACCCAAGCCATGTTTGTTGAAGAGTTACTATTTGGATCAAACCCACCAAAATAGACCGCAGATTCACCTGGAAATGGCGAAGCGACATAGCATCTGTTAGCAACTAAAGCCGTGTCATTTGCGCCTATAGTTCCATTTATCTCTTCTATCGAGTACTGACCATTTGAATCTCGCTTAGCGAACAAACCACCTTTATAGTAGCCGTTCCAATTTGGATGACCACCTCCCGATATACTTGCTTCAAACCCTATAAGGTGAATAGCATCGTTGCTTATGGGGTCAATATATTCGTAAAACTCATTGTATGCTCCAAGAACATAGCTCGCATTTGACCCAACTAAAAAACTCGCTATCAATAAGGATAATTTAGTTTCATAAATACGATTAAATCCTCCAGCACCATCTGGTTCGAGACGATAAATAGTTCCTTGAGACTGACCATCAGGGCACCACATCAACAGGAAGGCATCGTCAACTCCACTAGGGTTATCGATTTTTGTTAAACCTCTAATGCCGCCTACAGCAGAATTGATTTTAGCGCCAAGGTCACTAAAGTCATGGTCTATTACATAGTTTGGCGAAACTCCGTCAATTCGTCTATAGAGTTTACTTCCTGATGAAAAATGAAGCGCCCCATTTGCTACTTCAATGCCTAAAGGTCTAATACTTAGGGGACCAAATTCTGCTGTTGATATCCAATCGATTTTTCCTGGGTTCGCGGGATTGTATTTTCCCTTATAAATACCTTGGGTACCAACTGTAGCAAACACGTATTCTAATCCCGTTTGCTGATCGACATAAATTTCAATATCTCTTATTGAATAATTTTCCCCAGCGGGGAAACCTCCTTGAACGATTTGACTTTCTCCCCATGTGCCATTCAAATCATTTCTTGCAAAACTTGTTACCGTAACAATACGAGTTATATAATTAGGTGAATAACCAGCCGCAATTAGCACCGTGTCTGGAGATGCTAGTAGGTTGCCAAATTGATCTTTTGTAAAAATAATTTGTTTCAGAATTTCGGGACGTAGATGATTTGCTCCCATAAATAAATCTTCTTGCCAACTAGAAGAAGGATTCTCCAACCTGTTTATTTGCCCCCAACCAATATTGCTTTTAGAACCTCCATACCAAATGTTATTCTCATCTTCCCAATATCCGACAGATGCAAAAAGCATGTTTTTATGATTAACTAATTGTAAAACCTCTGAACCACCTAAGAATTTATTATTTGAATCGTAGGCTCCTGCCGTAAATGATTTGCTCCAAGATTGGGCATTTACTATACTGTAAGAGCATATGAACCATGTTAAAATCACGATTCTCGTTGTCAAATTTATTTGCATCTCCTTAACTTATTTCGAATTGAATTTTAACATAACTATTTTGGACGTAATTTATTGTGCATAAAGTTTGTATATGGTGCGTATCCCGAAGGGTATGCACTATACATGTTGTTGTGCTTTCGTGCTTTATATTCCTTCGTCTGTGCGTTGTCTCAGACACACTCTTTGACAAGCTCTAGATTGTGAGATTGGCTTGTGCAGCTTGGAAATATGTGTGGATGTTAAGCCCTAACATTAGTCTAATTCAATATTTAATTTATCTAATCTATGGCTTTTTTCCATCCATATAGTAACACACCTGCTTGAATTACCAGTAATACACCGATAAATGGAGGGGGACCACCACCTTGAAAAATTTGATTATATAAAGCCACAAGTAATATGCAACCATGAAAGGCAGCAAAAGCAGCAAAAATTTTCCTATTAATTTTGTTCTCAAGCCGAAATGACCTAAAAACAAGTAACAATAGACCAGCCCCAATCATATGTGCGGCAGTAACATCAATAACGCCTTGCGCGAAAAAAATCAGATTAGATCCTATTTCGGAATTCAAGTCGCCTTTAAAAAAAGGTGCCATGAATCCCACAGGGTCTAAAAAAATGCCTAATAAAAGTCCAACTCCACTGACGAACTGAATTAGCATACAAACGAGGTAAACATAAGATGATTTCATATTTCATATTTTAATTTCAAAAATAATATAACCACAATTTGTTTGCTTGTATCAGTGTCTCATTCTATTAAAACAAATTCGGGAATCAAACCTTTTTTAGAATTCTTGTATTCCGTAGGACTTAATCCGGTAAATCGCTTAAAGGTTCTTGTTAAATGAGATGAATCATAAAATTCAAGGTCGTAAGCAATCTCTGTAAGGGAGAGTTTATCATGGTTGATTGCATACATAGCCTTACGAAACTTCTTATGAAGTTGGTATTCATCATACGTCACTCCAAGCCAGTCCTTGCAGAGCCTGTAGAAATGAGATCTAGAATAATAGATTTTATCTAAGTTTACTTCTGTTTCTAAGAAGGATGAATAACAACCTATATGAAGCATTTTGAGATTACCAATTAAATCTTGGGCCTTATTAAAGTACTTTGAAGTATATAGTCTGTTATATAAGAACTTCTCTAGGTATTGGGCTCGTTGTTGAAATGTTTCAAGATTGGTCAATTCATCTCTTAATTGATTTAAATTTCCTAATGTTGTTGGCTCAATGTATAAATCCTTAATTTCTTTTGCTGGGATTTCTAAAATAGCCATAGCAGCCATAGGGTTCATTACCACATTGATGGCATTAAGCCTTCTATATTTAGCTTGAACCGGATGGGTTTGGCTTGAAAATGCCATCACAAACTTATTCGAATCATTCGGTAAAAACTGACTTTTATGTGCGTCAATGTGAAAGCTTTCAAATTCGCTACCCTCCATTAAGAACATTAATTCCACTTTTGAGTTGGGTAATGCCATAAAATGACAAGGAGTTTCTGATTTATGCTGACCGATGATGTCTACTATGCCAGTTAAAGACCTAGGAATATGAATATTTATTTCGGAGTTGTTATCTGCCATTAATTAGTGGATTTTTTGTTATTTAACTTGCAAATACCTGTAATTCGGTGCTTTATATAAAAGCACGGTTCAGCTCGATTGTCTGTCCAGTTGATCCATATGTTTATTATTTCAGTTTCACTTCTTATCAAGATTCTGACTGTCTTTTTTGCATGACGCACAACGTTTTGACTATGGTGCGTATCCCGCAGGGTATGCACTATACACCTTGTTAGCGGTTCGTTGTTTTTATTTTTTTATGTTCGTTTCATAAATATTTATCCATTCTTTCGCACTCATTTTTTTCATTAATTCACCAATGAGTTTATAAGGTATCTCATCCAACTTCTTAAAACGGACACAACTTTTTCCCATGTCAAGTTTTTGCTTACTGTGCTTGGGATATTCAGCTAAAAACCATTTTAATAATTTGGGATCTGAATATATACCCATATGGTAAAAATTAATAGAATGTTTTTGAGAAGCAATTCCTGAAAATGGAAGAGGTTCGCTTGGCTTACAATGGTAACCCCCTGGATAAAGTGAATGTGGAACAACATAACCCAATCCACCATAACTAATGGCGGGTTCAAAACCTTTGGGCAGGTTTTTTACAATGACATCATGTAGTTTGTTAAAAGGTTCTGTGCGGTCTTCAGGAAGGCTGGTAAGAATTTCCAATACTGTTTTTCCGGTTGCTTTCATTTCTTATTGATTTTCGTTGTTTTCTGTCGTTAAGTTTAGTTGTTATGCCCAATAATTTGTCATGTGATAATAGTCTGTAATGACCGCTAACGGTTAGTATAAGAATAGTAGCGGATTAAAATGCACTAACTTTTCGGTTAAACACAGACCTTTTTTATATTTACTTACTTTCGTTTTAGCGATTAAACCGCTATTAT
>Ga0209532_1003611_pt1 | contig 10194 bp, 9 predicted proteins | sample COG_02_FD_184746 | JGI IMG/M metagenome (GOLD analysis project Ga0209532, IMG submission 184746) | Pelagic Microbial community sample from North Sea - COGITO 998_met_02 (SPAdes) (version 2) | ecosystem: Environmental > Aquatic > Marine > Neritic zone/Coastal water | place: Helgoland, sampling... | reverse complement strand
GATTTATCTTTCTATGAATAAACCTCCACTTAATCGTATTTTCTTGATGGAAGTGAGAAAGAGATTTGATGAACGAACTAGATCAAAGTTATCCAGAACAATCTTGAATATACCTACTCTTAAACAATTTGAAACTATCTACACTACTAACTCATCTGTAGATGATTTAATAAGATCAGTACGAAGAGGTAACAGTAGTATTAAGAAAACAATTACAAATGTAAGTAATGGAAAGTTTCCTTAAATATCTTATTTCACTCATGAATCCACTCTACGGTTTTCATGAAAATCTTTATACATCATATTAAAAATGAGGTTCTTCATTGAAGGATTGTCTTCCATCTTTTTATAGAATTCAAACCTATCATTAACATAGTCGACCATCATTCCATCGAACTGTTCCTTGAAGAAGTTCTTCTTATTATCCTCAGTGTTATTCCCATTCATATACTTTTCAACTTCAGGGTCTTCGATCAGTTTTTTACTTAACCGTGATAAATCAAGTTTATCTTCTTCAGTCAGGTTTACACCATAAGTTGTATTCACCTGATTTATAATTTCAGATAAGAAATCATACTCAGGTTCCTCAACACCAGTAGAGTCAAATTCAGGAGGAGTTAAGGTTGTATCACCTCTCTCAAGTCCCTCAACGTGTTCATATACCTTCTGAATTCGAAGAGAGTCTAAATCAATTATATTTGAAATATCAAAACGTTCAGTCTGACGTTTGGGAAGTTTTTTGTTTAGATATTTTAAGAAGATAAATGTCTTTTCGAGTTCTATATCCGTAAAGTTTACGATCTGAGACAGATACCCATACATTCTGATATACGACTGGATTTTTGACCTGAAATCTTCTTTCTGTTCATCATCATCAATTGAATTAAATTTATCCACTACTTGATCCAAAACAGGATGTAAGTTTCCTTCATCTCGATTGGGATCGTAGAAGATTTTACAAAATCTATTTACGTCTTCATCAGTATATAGATGAAATTCATAAATCTCTCTCTGTAGGTCATAAAGACGGTTAGGATCTGTCTCACCTTCAAGAATTGTAGATTGATAGAACCGTTGGAATGAGTCCCTGATGTCGTCAGGTTCGTTAACAAAGTCGAGAACGAAAGTTTGTGTTTTTCCCGATGTAACTCGGTTCAACCGAGATAATGTTTGAACACATTGAATACCACCTAATCTTTTATCTACATACATTGATTGTACCAATGGTTCATCAAATCCAGTTTGAAATTTGTTCGCTACTATCAGTAGACGGTACTTTGGGTTTTTTAAACCAAGTGGGACATCACCTTCATGTCCAATAGACATATTACAACCTGTTTCAGTGAATTTCTCACCATCCAACCTAACTTCACCTGAGAATCCAACTAAACTTTGGTAATGAATTCCACGTTCTTTGAGTTGTCTATTCACTTCCTTAAAGTACCAAACGCAGTGTTTGCGAGATGGTGTTACAATCATCCCACGAGACCGTCCTTGTATTTCTTTAGATCCCTTATCAATCCAATGGTCTAACATAATTTGGACCTTATTTTGGATCGTCATTTCATGTGAATCTACATATCGAATAAGTTCTCGTTTACCCTTACCACTGGGTATTTCGATATCACCATCTTTGGTCTGTTTGACTTTGAAATAACGTTTGTAGGTTGTGTAGTTCTGAAGGACATCTAGGGTGAACCGTTCATGAATAGATTGGTACATTGAATAAATATGAAATGGAACGAATGTCCCTTCAGAAGTCTTTGTTCCAAATAATTCCAACGTCTTTTCTTTTGGTGTTCCTGTGAACCCAAAGAATGAAATATGATCCTGTTTACCTCGACTTTGAATCTCTTGTCTCAACATCTCTTCATAATCAAATTCATCATCGTCATCATTTTTTGATAAAGACTTTTTCAATTCTTTAGAGAGTTCTCCAGATTGACTAGAATGTACCTCATCAATGATTACAGCAAACGAACGATCGCCAAGTGAAGATATTGCTTCTGAGATAAATGGGAATTTTTGAATGGTGGTAATGATGATATCTTTACCCTGTTCCAAGAACGTCTTCAGTTCCTGTGATCCATGTTCGACACCATTCACAACACCTTTTGTTTTCGCAAGAGAGGTGATTGTGTTTCGCAATTGGTCATCAAGAACTGTCCTGTCCGTCACTACAATAATAGTGTCAAACATACGCTTGGTATCACCTTTGGATTGATAGAGTGATGATAGAGTATGAGATAACCATCCAATCGAGTATGATTTTCCAGAACCAGTGGTGTGTTGAACAAGGTAATTTTTACCAGGTCCATCCACCTTCAATTGACCACGGAATTTTCGGATAAGATCTAATTGGTGGTAACGAGGGAAGATCAGAACTTCTTTAATCTTTGTATCTATTTTTTGGGTCTTATCGTTGAAAAAGAATTCTTTCTCTTTCGATAAATGTACAAAACTCTCGATGATATCGAGGAGTGATGTTGGAGTTAATATCTGTTCCCAAAGATATTTGGTTCTATAACCATTCTCAACTGATGGGTTTTCTAGATCTTGGTTGTAAGGAAGAAAGAAGGTCTTGGATCCAGACAACCGAGTTGTCATTGAGACTTTGTTATTATCTACGCAGAAATGAACCATACATCTTTTGAATTGAAGTAAGGGTTCTTTATAGTCACGATCATTTCTATATTGGTTTTCAGAATGTTTTACATTCTGACCTGTAAGTTGGTTTTTCAATTCCATAGTCACAATCGGAAGACCGTTCAGGAACAGACCCATATCAATCGAGTTCTCGTTCTTATTCGAATAGTGGAGTTGTCGTACTACTGTGAATTGGTTTGCTTGATACAACTTTAGGTGATCTGGGTTTAGATCACTTTTCGGTTCAAAGTGACAAAGCGTTACGTATTCACCCCGATCTTTCACTCCATTTCTCAGAACATCAATTATCCCACGTTTTGAAATCTCTGATGAAATTCGTGACAAAACCTTGTTTTCAGTATCTATATCATAGATCTCATTAAGACGGTCCCATTTTGTGGGTTGGGTGGTTTTGATGAAATCAATGACATGATCACGGATCAAACAAAGGTTTCGATCATATTCACTAAAGTGGGTTGAAGAATACCCAACAGAATTAAGATGTTTTTCAATATGTTCTTCGAACTTAAGTTCGGTAGGACTAAGACCACTCACATCATGTCCTCCGTTACTTTAACTTTACCAGTAACAACTGAGGATATCAGGGACTGGCGATATTCATTTAACAAAATGATCCGTCGTTTCAACTTAATAGAAATGTGCTTTGTTTGGGTTTCCAAATCATCCAAATGTTTGGATATTTTATTTCTCTCATCTTCTGGTGGGTTAATTACTGGAAACCTTTTGAAATCATCATATCGCAAACTTTGACGGAGACCTCCTCCAAGTCCGTACAACACTTTTTTCAGATCTGCTAAATGGATTGAGTAATAATAAAATTTTGAAGAAACTTTTTCTTTAGGATTTAGTCCGAGGTAAGCAGATGTGATTACACCATCTATACCCACGTGACCAACCCTCAGACTTTTATGATCATTTTGTAGGTCTGTGGATCTAATGATAATAGATTCGACGCTCATTACCTGATACCCATCAAAACTTGCTGGAAATAATCCTTCTAATTTTGACAGATCACGATATTTAATTTTTCCATAAGACAGTGTCAAAACGTCTAATCTACCATCTCTATTTTTAATCCTATTTTCATCAAAGAGGGTAAACATTGGTGAGACCGTCCAATGCTTTGGAATCTCACCAATCCATTCAACCCCACTGTCTTTCATCTCAACATTTGGATCGAGACCTTTGGTGACACACTGATTAATCAATGATGTCCGTTGTTCTTTTAGGAGTTCAATTTTCTTTTGAATCTTATTAACCAACCGATCGATCTGTTCAGTCTTCTTATCAAGATAACGAGAGATCAGTTTTTGTTCTTCGATGGGTGGAAGCGGAAGATAAAAATTCTCAAATTCGACAGTTGGTAATCTCCAGCGACCTAGTTGAGAACTTCCACGACCATAAGCATAAAATATTTTTGATTTGTAACAGTGCTGAAAAACATACAAAAAGTATTGAGAAAATGACAAAGTATTTTTTATCTTAAAGACCCGATAGTCCGGACTTGTGACACCATCGTATCTTGATATGTCTACATAACCAGTTAGAAGATCCATGTGATTCATTAAAAAGTTACCAGTTTCAACCAACTGATACTTTGAATAATCCATTGAAAGTTGACCTCCCCCAGATTCAGTATCTTTAATTTTTGCTCCTCGTTGAGTAATTGAAAGAACACTATGACCTAATTCACCAGCAATATTTTTAGTGATAGCAAAAAGGTGCTTAATCTTTGATTGCTTCCAGTCGTCTGGAATATTTTCTATCCATTCTCCTCTAAAACTACGTTCAATTATTTCACTCATTTGTCATCTCCAAGGATAACTGTTTGATCTCATCATCAAGTGACTTCAGATCTCTAGAAATATCTTCCAGATTTCTGAGAGGAGTGAACTTATAGAAATACTTAGTAAAATTGATCTCATACCCAATTTTATCTTTAGAGCGATCCATCCATGAATCTGGAACGTGAGGTTTCACTTCACGATCGTAATATTCATCAACACTTTCAGATAATGGAACCCTTTCACTGTCACGCTTTGACGTATCTGGTTTAGGGTTACCCTGCTTATCAGTTTTAATATCACCATTTTCAATTAATGGTTGTTCAACAACAACCTTGGTATATCCGAAGTAACTGTTGGGGTAAATTTTACAGAATTCGTTCTCTTCATTGTTTTGGTAAGTCTCAAACAAGTGCGTGGTCTGATCCTCATTAATATACTTACCTTTATCACCAAGATTCTTCCTCATGGATGTAAAGAAAGAAGTTCCATCAATGAGTTGGACTTTACCCTTACGATCGGAGGTCTTTTTATTAGTAACAATCCAAACATAAGTCGTAATTCCTGTATTAAAGAACATCCGGTCAGGAAGTGAGACAATACACTCCAACCAGTCGTTCTCAATAATCCATTTACGGATATCAGACTCACCACTTCCAGCATCACCAGTGAAAAGTGGGGATCCATTAAACACGAGTCCTATTCGAGAACCCTCTGGATTCATTTTGTGAAGTAGATGCTGAAGGAACAGTAATGAACCATCTGATGACCTTGGAGTTCCAGCAAAGAACCTACCGCTTGGATCTTTCGCTTCTTCATCAACAAACCCTTTCTCAGATTTCCAACTCACACCAAATGGTGGGTTGGTAATCATGTAATCAAATTTACGACCTTGAAACTGATCCTCTGATAGAGAGGATAAGGGACCACGAATATTGTCGGGGTTTTCATCCATCATCAATAAATCAGATTTACAGATAGAATAGGTAACGTCGTTTAGTTCCTGACCATAGATATCAACTTTAAGATCAGGATTTATATTTTCATGGATCCAATCTTTACCAATGGTCAACATACCACCAGTCCCACAACAAGGATCAAAGATTGAACGAATTTTTCCCTCTCCTTGAAGGTCTTCTTTATCACCACCAAACACCATTGAAACAAGAAGTTTAACAACGTCACGTGGAGTAAAGTGATCCCCACTTTCTTCATTCGACATCTCAGAGAACTTTCGAAGAAGTTCCTCATATACAGACCCCATCTGATGGTTGTCGATCTTATCAGGATGGAGATCAAACTCAGTAAATTTGTCGATCAGCAAATACAGACGTTTGTTTTTTTGAAGTTTCTCAACCAGAGGACTAATTGAAAAATTCTCAATAATATCAAGAACGTTCTCAGAATACCCCTGAACGTAATTGTTAAAATTCATTAATACATTCGTTGGATCACTTTTAATACGTGATAAATCATACTTTGAGGTGTTGAAGAACGGTAAACCAACTTGTCGTAGGATCACTGGAGAAGGGTCAGCAAGTTGATCTTTGAATTTGGTGTAGAGATCGTAGACTTCGTCCTTCTTCGGTTCTAGTACGCAGTCCAAGCGTCTCATGACCACGAATGGGAGAATTACTCGACCGTACTCTGATGGTTTAAATAAACCACGCAGAACGTCATCTGCTGAAGACCATATGAGAGATGACAGTGTATTGGTATTATCCATTTAAACATCCACAGTAAATTTAATCTTTAGTAATACTGACAATATTTTAGATGTATTTCAACTTGATACTTAAGATATTAATTCATTAGTCAATTTAAAAACTTTGATAATCTTATATTATATTTTCAAATATTATATAAATGAAAAAGTAAAACTTAAATTGTAACAAAATCATTTGTTATTGTTACGGTAAAAGTGAGATCAAAAAGACCAATAAAATATAGATCTTTTCAACCTCATTTGAGAGGGGTTTTTGTTACACTTATCTTTTGTAAGATTTCATTCTTTTAAGTAAAAGTTTATCAGAAGTTCCTACTCCAATTCCCAATCCCGTAATGTAAGATAGAAGATTGTTTTGTTGAGATATGAGTTTGTTTTGAATTACTGGATCTTTTTCACTTTCAATTCTGGATGATAAGTTTCTCATTTTAATTACTAAAGCAGCAACAGTTAATCTTACCCATGTAGGATGTTTTGCTTCTTTAATATAAGTTTTAAAAGTCATCATTAGTTTTACTCCTGAATGAAAACTACACTGAATGAACCAGAACGAATGAGTTTATCAAATTGTTGAGTTAACTTTGATTTCTCATCTTTAGATACAACATCAAGATAATTGAACTTTGGGTTCTTCATAGATTGTATTCTTTTAACTAGTTCAATCTTGTTTTTGGGATTGGAAGAGATCATTTAATCTTCAATCCAGAGATCACCTAAAGAAGGTATCATTGGAGGTTCATAATAAGTTTCATCATAATCAGTTCTATTCTTTCTCCACTGTTGTTTAGTTTTAGTTAATGGTTCAACAACGGTGTTTCGTTTTTTAATGTCTGAGATGAATTCGTTAATTCTATTTGTTTCTTTTAATCGTTTCACTTCATTACGAATGAAAGTATCCATCATACCGACAAGATAAGATGTTCTAGTACCTCGTTTGAATTTAACTAATTCATCAAAATCATTAACAAGATGAAATGGAACTCTAAATGTAACAAGTTTTGTATCATCATCTGGTACTTGTTTATTTGAGAAAAGGGTGAAGGGTGTTTGGAGAGTTTTCAAGTGTATTATTCCTTTTAAGATCATTAAGTATTGGGGAGAATAACTCTATTATCTGGTGTCTTTTATAACTTTTGAATGCTGGTTCTCTTTCAATAAACTTAATTATTGATTGAAACTGTTTGTATGAAATATTCTTTTTGAACTTTAAAGAGTTTAGAATACTTATCATTACAGATTTCATTCTAAGTTCATGTTTGGATAAATAGAGTTGTAGATAATGTATTAATACATCTCTTAGTTCTTGATTAGTTACTTTAGGTGAGTTCATTGGTTATTAACTTTGTTGTTTCTGAGTTAGTTGATTTGTTTATGTTTGTTTTGGGTATGACTAAGAATAAAGGTTAGTTTGATTAACCTCATTCTTAGATGTTAGTTTGTGATGGTTTATCTTGAGATAATCAGAGGAATATTTACTCAACAATGATTATTCAGGATATGTGTTTAACCAGTCTACTGAAGTGTTTAAGTCGTATTGTTTAGAACGTGATTTGGAGATGTAGTTAACCCAACCACCTACATCTCCAACTTCTTTATTGGGATACTTTATATCAGTTATTCGATATCCCCAGAGGGTTTCTTTCCATGAATCATTAATGAATTTAGTCTTTTCATTTAATGAAGAATTAAGAAGGTGAGGTGGAGTTTGTATAACACCGTGGTAATGGTATCTAATTCCTCCTACACCACCTTCAATAATTGCTAGTACCTTCAATCGTTTCTCAAATCTCTTAGATGCGTTTCCATATACTTTCTTATTCAATCGATTCATGAAGTGTCTGAAGTTTGTTTCATAAGTAATTCTATTTCCCTTAACTAAATGAGAACCAAATTCATTATAAACTTGGATCATTTGTTTGAGTGTGAAAGTGACTAAAAGAGGGTTCTCTATTTTTGTTTTAGTTAAATAACTTCTTGTAGTATTACTTAATCGGGAGGTATTCATCTTACACTTTCTAACACTCCGATTTCATCTATTGAGATATATAAGGGAGTAATATTTCTTATTAGTATATATACAAAAAGACTCCTCAAAATGGACTTCAGAGTGAAAAAAGTTCATTTATTTTGGAGTTTTTTGTATTTAATTGTTTAATGAATAGTTGATTGAATTGATTGATCGAAATCAAACCATGTGTCTATTGTATGTAAAACACCTCTCATCAATATCTGGATCTTTTCTTCTTTATCCTTTTCACGAAACCATTTTTGTGAACCTTCTGAATTATCGTGTTCAAACATCTCAATTGCTTCATTCCTCGTCATGGATTCTCGATCTGTAACTGTGAAGCAATTCTTATCTAGGTTATCCCGTGTGATTTTAAAGAACATATATGCTCCAATTACACTCTTTAATGTTTCAACACTTTTCTTACATTTTTTCATTTTAAGAATTTCATTGATTTCTTTAGTTGATAGACCAGTTTGCTTTCTAATTGATTTAATCACCTTAGATCCTTTTCCTTTGATCTTTGTGTGAGTAATAACAATTAGTTTTCCTATCAAAAAATGACGTAATTGAGATAAAGGGTGTTCACCAGAACTTAGATCAACACCTTTGTTATGTCGGAAGAACTTATCAAAAGAAGTTATATCTTTTATAATTTCAGAACCTAATCGTGAATACTCAAATACTTCAGGATACAAACCTTCTTTACCTTCGATTTGATAAATGAATTTATATCTAAGATTTAGTTGTACACCATCTGCTGTAACTAAATTAGGATTGTTAATGTTAAGTTTACTTTTATCATCAATACATACTGTATGGACTAAGTCATTTGTTTTTGGATCTCTTAACATTACTTCACTCCTTTATTCATAGAATTTGTGGAGTGGTTTTGTGACTTCTTACCTGCTTGTAAGACAGTAATTGAGTTTGACTGTAAGTATTCTTTTACTAAATCGTCTACTATCTCTTGTGTTAATTCTTGAGTTAATTCTGGGTTTAATTGTTGTTTCATTTCTATCTTCTATATCTGTTTAACATACAAATATTATAGCAAAGATAGAGTTATAAACTTAGGATAGGAGTTGTTTTAACTAACGTCCTAACTGATGTTCTGGTTGATCCCTGAGAGACCTAGATACACTCATCTTAGATACACCTAGGTGATCTGATATCTTACTCATAGACCATCCTATATCTCTTAATTGAACCATTTCAGTTACCATCTTAGTGTTTATCTTGTTTGGTCTTCCAAGAGATTTACCTTGTGATTTTACTCTCTCTAAACCTAACTTAACTCGTTCAGAAATCATCTCTCTTTCAAACTCAGAAAACACACCGATCATTTGAAACATCATCTTCCCAGACGGTGTTGATGTATCAAGACCAGATTGATGAATATAGAGATTACAATTGATTGAATTTACATCGTTCAAGAACTCAACAAGATGTTGAAGTGATCTACCAAGACGACTTATATCCCAGACCATGATCTTAGTGAACTTTCGTCTGATCATATCTTTGTTTAAACGATCAAACTCTTTTCTACTCTCTCTACCTTTTGATCCAGATATTCCTTCATCAACATACGTATCAATTAAGTTCCAACCGTTCTGATTGATGATCTTTGTAAGTAGTTCAATTTGATTTTCACAGTTCTGATCTTTGGTAGAAACTCTACTGTAAATCACCACATTTTCCATAATTACACCTATCTTTCAAAAAACTGATATTAGGATGTAATATAAACTGGGTATATTTTACTGTAAACCATTGGTTTTGCTGGATAAATTCTAAACTTGAATATATACAAATCGTGTACAAATTTAAAAGGGTGTCTGTAACTTATTGATTTTAAATATAAATCAGATAGAGCATTGTTCTCCTAAGGGGCAGGTTGGTGGTTCGAATCCACCCAGGGTCACCATAATTTTTCTTCTAGAAAAACAAATTAATATCATGTTAATACTTAATAAATTATTTATGGTATTTGCCTATGCAACACTTAC
>Ga0209532_1003603_pt1 | contig 10207 bp, 4 predicted proteins | sample COG_02_FD_184746 | JGI IMG/M metagenome (GOLD analysis project Ga0209532, IMG submission 184746) | Pelagic Microbial community sample from North Sea - COGITO 998_met_02 (SPAdes) (version 2) | ecosystem: Environmental > Aquatic > Marine > Neritic zone/Coastal water | place: Helgoland, sampling... | reverse complement strand
GCCTTTGTAGTATCCGATTGGCTAAGCTTAGCTACGAATGGAACAACTTTATAGTTCATGTTAAATTGGTTTTATTCTCACTTAAGTTAAAAATTATATTCAAAATGTTCGTTTAAACCCACTAATTTCCTTTTTGATTTAGTAGCTAATAATTATTTCTACCCTTCGTTTTATGTCATCAGATAAATCAAGTCCACGTTCTTTTGCATCACCAACCCCTAAAGCAACACAGTTCTTGTCGAGCACAACATCGTGTTTAATGAGGTATTGTGCCACAGTGGAGGCCATCATGACAGATAGGTCTAGATTGTTTCTTATATCAGAGTTTTCGTTCTCTAAATACACGTCTGGGTCGGCATAGCCGATACAATCAATTTTCACTTTTTCTAGATCTAAGTCACGGAGTGCCTGAATAATTGAGTTTAGTGTGGCTTCCCCTGAGGCATCTAAGGTGTACTTTCCTTTTTTGAACAATGTTAAGAGCGAGGTGTGTATGCGCAGTTGTCTATCCGTCTGATGAATATCTACGTCTTCAAGCGGAAGAAGCTTTTTCAATACCTTTTTGAAAATTTCAATTTCACTTGGTAAGGCATCATAATATTGATCTTCTATACCGTAATCGATATTAGTTAGTAGGAGCTTTGCTGAATCATTTTCTATGATAAACGGAAGTTTCAGTCTGCCACGGGTATTGTTGATATTGGTTTGATAGACTAAGACACCAAAATCTTCTTTACGATCGACTATGTTAATGGCATGGATTTCATAACCATAGGAAATTCTATTAAACCAAGATTTAAGTCGATCGTATCCGAATTCTTTCTTGGAGGAATTATTAATGAACGCGAAGAAGGTATCGAAATCACCCACCAAATAGTAAGCGTTTAAAAAATTACCAAGACTAGCTCCTTGACAATTTATAAAAGGATTCAAAAAACAATCTTTCGGTAGTTGATAAGAGGATTCTTCTTCTGGTTCACTATTTACGATTGAACTCTCTGCCTCCGAATTATCATTGGTCTCTGCAGTAGTTGGAGAATCTAAGTTTGAAGCATTGTTTTCTGAGCCACAACCGGTACAAATAATAAGAACTGCAATTGCAATCACATTTAGGGAAGAATAAAGGAACTGTCTATTCATTGTTAAAGTTGTTCATTATGTGTTCTCCTCCAAGATAAGAAAGTCTTTCACCTTATTAATAGTCCTTAGAGTTGATACATGATTAATCGTAGTAAATCATTAATTTAAAACACATTCTTTTTTCTATGCACTAAAATCAGAATAGGACTGTGCCAAACATTGAACCAACTTACCTACGCCATGTCTATGATGGTATGAGAAAAGGCGCTCTTAATAAAGAGAATCCCTCTTCATTACCCTATGGCCTTATTGGATTATACGAACAAGAGTTTTTACAAAATATTCCCTTGAGTAAAAGATCTAAAGTCCTAAATCTATTGGGAGTTTGGGCGTTGTTGAAACGTCCTGTTTCTTTGGGTTTTGTGACGCATGTCTTGGGGACAGAAGAAGTCTTAATACTTGAATTCATCGATGAATTTTCAAGTTGGTTTAATTCACCTGAAAGTGGACGATATCAATTATATCACGAGCGACTCAGAATCTTTGTCCTTTCCAAACTTTCGGATATTGAAATAGCTGGGATTACAGATAGATTGTTATCTGCTTTGAATAGCGGTGAAAATAGTGGCGAGCATAAAGAATATTATTTACACCATTACATTGATCATTTGATCACTGCCTGCTATTTCGGGGGTAAGCATACAGATTATCTAAAGAGGATTGTGGAACAAGATGATTTTTGGGATAAGAGTTTTCTTGATTTGAATTCAATTCAACCTGCAATTGAAAACATACGAAACATCATCGCCTACTCCGTGTATTCGGGTGATTGGCAAATGTTAAACCGATGTGCGGAGTTAATTCTATTCTTGGGGCAGAAAAATGACATTCTTTGTGAGGAATTATTGGCTGAAGAAAAGATTGACAAGGAGGCCATAGAGCTTTGCTTCGACTCCATATCCCCCTCCTTTGATCGTTTAAGATTCGTATCAATAGCGACTCTCAAAATTATTGAGTCAACTACTGAATCGGAAATAGATAAAGAATGGTTAGAGCAGCTATGGATTCAATTAGTTGGGTATGTTGAAAGTGAATATGTGAATGGTGCCTTGATTCTTCCATATTGGGCCAAAATAAAATTAGAGAAGACTGCGGAGTCATTGCAAATGGATTCCTTATCTATAGTCTTGGAGGAATTAGACTTTGATGATGTTGAATCACTAGAGGAGAGAGAATTCGAATTTATCTACTTAACGGAAGGTTTTGAAGGCTATTCTGATCATGATCTGAAAGCGCTCGCCAGCTTAATGACTGAATTAAGAAATAGGAAAGTAGATTTTCTCAGAGCATTAAAGTACATAGATACGCCTAATCTCATGGATAGAGATGAGTTAATATGTAGGGCTACTCTCGAATGCATTGAAGAAGATTACAAGGCATATTTCGACTGGATTGAATGGTTGTTGATTGAAAGTGAATTTGAAATTGGAGAGCATGCGCCACCTGATGAAAAATACTTCAGCAAAAATTTACTTGGCGTAATTATTCAAAGGAGTGATATTGAGCATTTAAGGAAGCTAGAAAGTTTGATTGATAAAACTGACATTTACCTGTCTATCAAATTGGAATTACGAAACTGGATTAGCGACCAATACCGAGTATTATTTGAAAAGGAGAAGTCAATCTCCGTATTAAACAAATTCGCTCAGGTGCTCGATTCGGAGGATGATTTTTCTGAATGGAAAAGCGCTTGGTATATAGGAAAAAATATACCAATAAATTTCAACGAACTGCATCCGGCGTATCGACTTGATGCACTCCATAAAGATTCGCATAGTAGGAATGAACTAACGTTAGAAAAAGTAGATGCGCTCCTCAAAGATTTAGATAATGATATAATTTCTAAATCAGAATATTTAGCCGAGACATCCGTAAAATTCTATAAAGAGAATATTCAATTTTCTAAGGAACTCATCAATGCTGCTTGGGATTTGATTGCTGCAACTTCAGATTGGGCTTCCATTTACGCAAAGGCAGAGGTATTAGCCGCTGGATTGAATTATATGGATGAAAATTGGATGAGTAAACGTATCAGATCCTTTGAAAGTGAATTTATCGAACTTGCTGAGGAAGAGGAGTTCATTACCAATTCACTTGAGACCTTTTACTATTACAAACCATATCGTTTTAGTGATCAAAACATGCTTGAGTTAGTTTCTGAATCTCCATCTACCATTCAATTTCTCGAACGTGTAGGTGAAGATGGGTTAGCCAAAGCAATTGAAAAGGAGAAAAATGAGCAGTTCATTGCGAACCAAGCTAAAACATCAAGTACGTTTCGAGAATTTTGGGAGACTGTACGTCAGTACTTTAACTCTGATGGCGTTGGTGTATACATTGAAGAATTTTGGAGCCTATTTGACGGTAACGAAAATATTTTTTCGAGCATTACTGCTGAGGACGTTCGCATAATAAACGTGATCTCTCGGAAAGTCGATCAACATTTTCCTATTGAAAATTATTTAAAATATTCAGAGCGACTTCAGAAATATCAGGACAGAATACAAATACCAGACGATTGGGAATTCGGTTCTAAAAAAGGTTTTCCGGCAATGCTTTCTGAAAAAACAATTGATAAAGAAACTGTTTGTAGTGCTATTTTATCTAATCCTAGAAATGATCTAGAGCTTACCACAACCTCGATCAATGCCGTAGGCTACATGCTGAATGAAATTATGTCTAATCGTGGGTTAGTCAATGATGTTGTATCTTTCATTGAACTGAGAATTGAGCTAATTCAAAAATATGCCTAACCTAGAACCATCCTACCTTCGCTACGTTCACGATCAACTCTCATCGGGCTTACTCAGCCCTGAGAATGCAGCGGCATTGCCTCAAGGCTTCATCGGCATTTACGAGCAGGAATTCTCGCAAAATATCTCCATAGATAAGCGTCAACACTTGTTAAATCATTTAGCCACCTGGGCCTTATTCAAGGGACCCATAAGCGCTGCATTTGCTTCCAATATTCTTAAGGTAAGTGAAGGAGAAGTCAAAGACTTAATTGACCGCTACTCATCTTGGTTTAATAGTCCTGAAAGTGGCAAATACCAATTGTATCATGAGCGCCTAAGGGTATTTCTTCTACAAAAACTCAATGACAAGGAAATTCAAACGCTCAATGAACAAATCATATCCTATTTAGAAAGTACTGTGAAACAGGCCGACGGTTCCGAGGATGAAAAATACGCTTTGCAATTTCTTCACAATCATATGGCCTTGGAGTCTATGCTTGAGGTCGATTATGAACGATTACATAATTATGTCAATCAAGAAAGTCTATGGGAACGGCAAATCAAGGTATCCAAAGGGTATGAATGGAGCCAAAATGCAGTTCAGCAAGGAATTAAGGAAGGCGCCCGTCGCAATCATGAAATGAATACCATTCGTTCAACGGTCAATAGTGTTAAGCTGATGACTCAAGAGCAAAATAGTGCCGAGGCAATTATCGAACTGTTGAACGAAGGAGATTATCACAGTGCTCTTAAACGAGCTGAAAGTTGGGAAGGAGACCGTCAATTCAAATTATATCTCCTCTTCATTCACGAGCTTACTATTGGTACAAGTAAAGGAGCTGACTTCAGAAAAGAAGCTTGTAAAGCTATCCTCCAAGCTATCGATCAAACTCCCGAGGACCACTCAATACTTGATTGGACGAGATTCTATCCAGTTCTAGCTATTTACAGGTATTATAATGAACTCCTGAAAATAGATTTAGACGGTACGACGATATTAAAAAGAGGCTCTTATTGCGGCGAGGAAGTTATTGGAAATAAAGACCTAGAGGCTATGTGTATGGTTTTGTTAGACATAAAAATACCCAATGATTATGATAAATCTAAAACTTACCTGACTCTTGTTAAAATATTGATAACCAAGGGTGAAGTGATTGAATCCATGCGGATTGCTTCAGAAATACCCGATGATTATAACAAATCTAAAGCTTACGGAATTATCTCTAAAAAACTCATTGAGGTGGGAGAACAAAATGAAGCGCTCCAACTTGCTTCAAAAATAATATCGCTCGGTATTAAATCTGAAGCCTACGCGAATCTTGCTAAAATCATGAAAGAACAAGGTGATTACTCAGGATTTGAGTTTGCAATGAATACAGCGCTAAAGATAGCTTCAGAAATGCCAGATGATTCTTTAAAATCACTTGCGTACGAGGATATTTGTGAAATTCTGATTAAGATTGGAGAAACCGAAAAATCCATACGGATTGCCTCAGAATTACTCACTGGAGACTACCAATCTAGATGTTACGCCTTAATTTCTGAATTTTATTTGGAGCAGGGTGAAAAAGAACAAGCGCTTCAGCTTGCCTCAGGAATATCAAGGATCGATTTAAAATCTATAGCCCATGCTAGTCTTTCTAAAATCATGAAAGAACAAGGTGATAATTCAGGTTCCGAGTTTGCAATGAATACAGCGCTAAAGATAGCTTCAGAAATTTCAGAGGATTTTGTGCGTACGATTGCGTATAAAGATATTTGTGAAATTCTGATTAAGATTGGAGAAACCGATAAATCCATACAGATTGCTTCAGAAATGCCCAATGATTATATCAAATCGGAAGCTTACGGGATTATCTATGAAAAACTCATTGAGGTGGGAGAACAAAATGAAGCGCTCCAGCTTGCCTCAGGAATATCAAGGCTCGATTTAAAATCTGAAGCCTACGCGAATCTTGCTAAAATCATGAAAGAACAGGGTGATTACTCAGGATTTGAGTTTGCAATGAATACATCGCTAGAAATAGCCTCAGAAATTTCAAATGATATTTACAGATCTAGTGTATACCTGACTATCTCGGAAAATTTAATTGCTTATGACGATTTGGTGCGCATGAAATTATCTTTGGTCAACTCCCTTGGGTTCAACTTAATAATGTTGCCTCATCTCAATTCGAGGACTGCTGATTTGATAATTGCCGAAAAACTAATAGAACGTGGAGAAAAAGCTAAAGCTCTGCAGATAGCTTCAATTAACTCCCATGTCTATCCTGTCATCTTCAAAAGGCTACTAGCGCAATGTGAAAGAGATCAAGTACTTAGAATTGCTTCAGAAATACCCAATGATTATGACAAATCTGAAGCCTATGCGACTATTTCAGAAATATTTAACAAGAAGGGTGATAATGCCGAGTCAGAGACCACAATTAACGAAGCTCTACATATTGCGGCGGAAATAAGGAACCCGCATGAAAAAATAAGTGCATATTTTACTATTTCAAAAGTATTTAGGAAAAAGGGTGATAATGAAGCTGCAAAGTCAGTTGTTCGAACTATCTCTTCCATTTCCTTTGATAACGATTCTATGAGGGATAGGTTTTATCTCTATTTATCTGAAGAATTAATGGAACTTAAAGAAAAAAATGAGTCAATACTTATCGCCTCGAAAATATCAGGATTAGTCCTCAGAAATAGTGCTTATTCTAATTTATCCCAAATACTAATAAGGCAAGGGGATAAAGCAGGAGCTTTTCGAATAGCTTCAGAAATATCGAATGATCAATTTGGCGACAAACCTTTGGCATATGCGCTAATTTCTAAGCATTTAAATCAGCAGTTTGATGAAGAAGGTGCTCAGTCAGCAATGAAAGATGCTGTCAGGTTAATTGCCGAAATAGCAAACGATTATAAGAAATCTAGGATGCGACAGGCCATTGCCAAAATAATGATTAATCAAGGTGATTTAGAAAAGGCTTTCAGTTTGATCTCTAAGATAGATTACGGCAGTGTAAGGCTTCAATGTTTGAAAGAAATAGGTGGATTTTATCCATTTCAAAAATTTGAAAATGTGCTCAAATGTTTTTCTCAAGATGCGGAGAAGAATATGCTACTTCATGGTTTTTCTGAAAAGTTTTTAGAAAGTAACGAGGAGATGCCGGAAGTGATGTATTATTTACACGACTATTCTCAGTTAACCAGCACACTATCGAATATCCTTTTTTACAAAGCCAAAAGGGCTTGTTTCTTTGAGGAAGTACGTAACGAAGAGAAACTCGATATGCTCGGTGAGGTTTTAGATATCCAAGATTGGAGGAGAATTAGCTCCTCTTTTAGTAACAACTAGAAATTATGGAAAACAAGATACTATCACGCCAGTATTCAATGAAGTTGCCCGCTTCAATTAAAAATGCCATTGAAGAGGTACTTGAAGAAGATAAGGCTTATGTTGCCGATGAGTTGGTGGAGTTGAGTGAGGTGGTTTTGCTAGAATTGGCAGCTTTAGGTTTTGCGGCCTATTTGAATCAGCCAAAGCAGAAGTCTGTGTTCAATGACTTTCTATTACAACTGTTTACCTCTAAAAGTCACGCTTACAATGCAGGGCCGTTATACAGATGGGCTGCTAATATGATTAAGGATTTGGATACTGATCTTGCCGCAGCATTATATCCTTTATTTTGGGAGGAGGTAGGAGGTACCACCCAATTGAATTCTAAGGTACACCACCTAGCGCTCCTTCGAAATGAGGTAATGCATGGTTTCTTTCTACTTCCGCCTGAACGAAATCATAAAGAAGCCACGCATATTGCTGAAGTCATTGAGGATGTTTTAGTTGCCCAGTTATTTACTCTTTTAGCCGAGGATAAATTTCATTTTTTAATTGAGAATAAGGGACGGATATCTTTCAGTGGTCATTGGGCAATCACAGAAGAAGAGTGGTCGTCTTTAGAGGGTACGCATTCGTTTGCTGCGTTAGCTCTGAATATTAGACATCAGCTGTCTCCCGAGTTTGATGCGGAGCAAGCTAAATGGTTAGAACAGCACAAGACTAACCATGAGCTAGATTCAGAGATCTCAGGGTTTCTAGAAAACAAAAGACAAGGGGCGTTTGCATTCTGGCATAGACCCAATACGGATTCAAGTGAGCATGCTGCTAATACTTATGCAATACTCCAAAAATCTGATACGTTTCTCCCACAGTTTTTAGATTTAAGTAACGAGGGCTTGACATTTTCTTCGTCATTTATTCTAGGCAAATTGGTCAAGGTCTTGGCAGCTGATACGGGGGCAACGAAGTATAGTCGGGACGCAAAAAAAGCCATTAAGGAACTTAGAAAGAAATGTGAGAAGCAGCCCGTGGTAATTACTAAGGATATCCACCGCTCGTTATTTCAAGAAGACCACCTTCTTCATTTAGCAGACTTTTTCTTCGAGAATAACATTCTTCTTGTAGGATTTGGAATCCATTATGCCTGGATGGACCAATTCTTCAATAGCTCAAAAGAGATTCAAAAAGAACCATATATCCCTGATTTTAAAGAGTGGTCAATCTTGCTTGAGAATTACCTACGATTCAAAGGGCCCAATAAGGAATTTGAGAATGAGCGAAAAGATTTTGAATTAATCCAAGAGATTATCAAGCAATTGCTATTCGAGGCTGCCTCAGGCGAACAAATAGTTGCAAGAAGATTCGCCGATGCTAAAGGATACCCGATGGAATACGTTCATGAAGCCTTTGCTTTTCTACATCCGTATCTAAAGTTTGGTAAGATGCCTTTTGAGAAAGACGTTTTAGATGAACTATATAGTTTTCCTAAAGAGATTACCGAAGCCTCGCGTATCTATTTTTCTATAGGAAGAAGGGACGCTAAACTTGAATATCAACATCAAACATTATCGTTATGAGTCAGTTGCCAATCCCACTATCTACTTACGTAGAACGCTTCAACGAACAATACCTGAAGCTTGGTTTAAAAGAGATTCCTATGGAAGAATTGGCTCAGCTAATCTCAAAGGAGAAGGCCGCTGTGAACAACCTCTTTATGGCAGGACTGGGTGCTTCTACACTTATTCTGCGTTTAGGTGCAGTGGTTCAATTATCTAAAAAATTAGAGCTTGGGACCCCGGCAGATGATGCTCTTTTGATGAAGCAAATCATCGAAAACCTTCGAGAAAACCTACCTAGCGACACGAGTTGGAAAGTCATTTGGTCAATAACTTCACAAGAAGACAGTTCTTGGCGGGATTGCATTACTTCGAAGAAAGGTCAGCAATCGCTAATGGAGCGGTTTATCACCTTTAGAAATAAATATGTCCATGGTTATATCTCTTTGAAAGAAGAGGATGCGAAAAAAATAAACGCCGGTATATCCATCCTTCATGAAATAGTAAATCAGACAAGTAAACTATTTGAAGGGGCTGAAATTAGGGAAATCGATGATCAGTTTTACTATGCTCAAGATGGCAAAGAAACCCCATTACATCCATTTTTACAAAAGGGATCAAGAGATGGGCTTCCATATATCTTTCAAGGTCTATATAATAATAAAGCGACTGCCGAATTAATTAGTACTTATCACGGTGACCTTGAAAAGCAAGACGGATCTGTTCATTATCAGGCGGTCTTTGAGCCGATGAGTAAAGCCTTAAAAGGGGGCGCGGGCCAGGTTTTTGACCATAGCAATAGGATAGCTTATTACAGCGAGTGCTTCGTAGGTAGAGATAAGGAGAATGAAGCAATTCTAAAGTGGACTACTGGCACAGATGATACAAACATCCTCCCTGTTTATTCTTCAGCGGGCATGGGTAAAGGCGCCTTAATGGCGAATGTTATTCAAGAATTGTCAAAACTTGAATACTATATACCCGTGCTGTTTCATTTCTGCAGTAGCGGCATTCAGAACAATCTTCATGCTACGCTGTACCACTTTATAATCCAAGGAAAAAAACAACAACTTTGGAATACAGAAGATCAAGATATCCTCCGAAAATTGGACAGATTACCTAGTAAGTACACAGACTTAATCGAGCTCTTTCATAGGTTGTTGGATGAGTGTTTTGTTCCATCAAGAAAGAACACGACTGGGAATCTCGTCATCCTGCTAGATGGACTAGACGATGCAGCTGTGGCTTTTCCACAATTACATATCTCGGATTGGTTTAATAACTACGATGAAAACGGAGAAGTAACGGGACTTTGGAAAAGCGCCTGTAACATCCGCTGGTTGTTTACGTATAGAGAAGGTTTCTATCGCTTCCCTCAATCACCACATAATGCACAAGCAGATATTCTTCAGCCAATGATTGGATTGTCCGCAGAAGCTGCTAGAGAAGCA
>Ga0209532_1003599_pt1 | contig 10215 bp, 10 predicted proteins | sample COG_02_FD_184746 | JGI IMG/M metagenome (GOLD analysis project Ga0209532, IMG submission 184746) | Pelagic Microbial community sample from North Sea - COGITO 998_met_02 (SPAdes) (version 2) | ecosystem: Environmental > Aquatic > Marine > Neritic zone/Coastal water | place: Helgoland, sampling... | reverse complement strand
AAAGCGAGGGAGAAGAATAATGGCTAAGTTTGTACGTCGTAGAAAGTTTTGTCGTTTCAGTGCCGAAGGCGCGCCTGAGATCGATTATAAAGATTTAGACACTTTGAAAGGCTATGTGTCAGAGAGCGGCAAGATTGTACCTAGCCGTATCACTGGTACTAAAGCTCGCTATCAGCGTCAGTTGGCAGAAGCTATTAAACGCGCTCGTTACATCGCGCTGCTGCCATACACCGATAGCCATAAGTAATAGAGGTTAAGTCCTTTGCGAGCCCTAGCAGAATTAATTATGCGTGGGCGTGCTCAGGCTTGTGGCGTTGCGGTATTTGGTAGCTTGCTACCATTGATTAGCCCGGCGACCATTGGTCTGATCACCCTTCGTAAAGATAGCTCAGAAGGTTTAATTGTTGCACTGTGGGCGTTATTGCCCTGGTTGGCACTTTACCTCACTGGCAGTATGAGTCCGTTGTTAACCCTGGCTCCTTCTGCGGCACTAATAGTAATAGTGGTCGCAGCCAATGTTTTACGTACCACGGTATCGTGGCAGTGGACATTGATTGGAGTAGGTCTGTGCAGTGCTGTAGCAGTATCCATAGTTGGATTTGTTGCCAGTGCAGATATAGACCAGGTAGTGGCAGAGGTTGCTGAGCTGGTTGCACAGATTAGTGCGCAGGCCGGTGTGTCGGAGGAGCTGAGTCTGGTTCCCGACAGAACATTTGTGCTGGGTTTGTTGGCATGGATGATCGCTCTTACTGTGGTCTGTGGCTTGCTAGTAGCCAGATGGTGGCAGGCGCTGTTATTTAATCCCGGTGGATTTCGCGAAGAATTCCACGGTTTTCGATTAGAGCAGCGAGTTGCAGTTATCTTGTTTGCGATTGTTGTTGCTGGTGTGATGTTGCCCCGTGAGTACACACCTTGGATTGAATTGTTGTCGCTGCCGCTATTAATCGCTGGCGTGGCTCTGGTTCACTCAAGTGTGAAAGTTATGGGTTTTGGTGGGCACTGGCTTGGATTGATGTACTTTGGACTGTTCTTTATCGGTCCGACAGGTACTGTGCTGGTCGGCCTTGGATTGGTTGATAGCATATTGAATTTACGCTCTCGTCTTGCGGCGTTTAAAAACCGCGACTCCTGAGCCAAGTATGAAAAGAGGATATTAAGATGGAAGTCATTCTGTTAGAAAAGATCGGTAAGTTGGGCAATATTGGTGACAAGGCTGTCGTAAAAGCTGGCTTCGGCCGCAATTACCTGATTCCTCAGGGCAAGGCTGTTTTTGCTACAGCGTCAAACATTGCTGATTTCGAACTGCGTCGTGCAGATCTTGAAGCTGCTGCAGCGGCGAAGTTAAGCGCTGCTCAAAAGCGTGCTGCTGCGCTGGCTGCAATCGGTTCAGTGACCATCACTGTGGTTGCTGGCGACGAGGGCAAGCTGTTTGGTTCTGTCGGCATTCGCGAGTTGGAAGATGCACTCGTAGCTGCCGGTAGCGACATTAACAAGAGCGAAATCAACATGCCAGACGGTCCTATCCGTTTTGTCGGTGAGTTTAGCATTGAGTGTCAGCTGCACGTAGACGTTACTCAAAGCTTCACTGTTGTTGTTGAAGCTGAATAAATCTCCGCTTAAATAGAGAATTTATTGCAAAACGGCACTGCTTCTGAATAAGATGCAGTGCCGTTTTTGTATCAACTTCTCGGAATCTTCTAGTAACCAAGAGCCTGATGACCAGTTAAAATTATGAACGAAGCATTATTCGCAGAACCCGCAGCCAGTCAGCCACTGCCCCATTCGATTGAGGCAGAGCAGGCCGTGCTCGGCGGTTTGATGCTAAAAAATGATGCGTTTGATGCTGCTGCGACAGTGTTATCTGACACAGATTTTTACAGCCAAGACCATCAGCTTATTTTTAATGCGATGGCGAGACTGGCGGAAGCGGGTCAGCCCTTTGACCCCATCACCCTCAGTGAATCCCTGCAAAACAGCAATGAGTTAGCCAGCATTGGCGGCGCCGAGTATCTTGTAGATCTCGCCAGCAGCACGCCGAGCTCGGCCAATATTCAAGCCTATACCCAGATTGTTCTCGAGCGCTCGATTGTCCGGCAGTTGATTGGCGCGGCCAGTGAGACTGTGCGCAAAGGTTACAATCCGCTGGGCTGGGATAGTGGACAGTTGCTTGCGGAAGCTGAGAGTCGACTCCAGGAAATTATTGAAAACCGGCCGAAAAAGGGCGGGTTTAAAGAAGTCAATGCCTTGCTCAAAGAGGCGGTTGAACGCCTTGATGAGCTGTTTAAAAACGACGCTGATATCACTGGTATGGGCACTGGCTTTAAAGATCTCGATGAGATGACCTCCGGTTGGCAGAAGTCTGATCTGGTGATTGTCGCAGGACGACCGTCCATGGGTAAGACCGCCTTTGCCATGAATATGGTGGAGTATGCGACCTTAAACCAAGACCGTCCGGTACTGGTGTTCTCTCTCGAGATGCCAGCTAGCCAGCTGATTATTCGACTGCTGTCGTCTATTGGTAAGATTGATCAGACGCGCATGCGTTCCGGTAATCTCACCGAAGACGATTGGCCGCGCCTCAGTAGCGCCGCTCAGCGTCTTAAAGATCGCCCGCTATTTATTGATGACACATCTGGTATCACACCGCTGGGCATGCGTAACCAAATTAAGCAGTTCACTCGCGAGCGAGTCGAGCAGCTGCGCCAGGAATGGCATCAGGAACATGGTCCCGATACGCCGGCAGATACAGAGGCTCTCTACGCCCGAGCTCAGCCGGGGTTGATTATGGTGGATTATCTGCAGTTGATGAGCGGCAATAATCCGGCGGATGGTCGGGTGCAGGAAATCTCGCAGATCTCTCGCGAATTGAAAAACCTCGCTCGAGAATATGAATGCCCAATGATTGCACTCTCTCAGTTGAGTCGTAATCTGGAGCAGCGTCCGAACAAGCGTCCGATTAACTCTGACCTGAGAGAATCCGGTGCCATTGAGCAGGATGCCGACGTCATCGTGTTTCTCTATCGCGATGAGGTTTACAACGAAGACAGTCCCGACAAGGGCAGCGCCGAGATCATTATCGGTAAACAGCGAAATGGCCCTATTGGTACCTGCCGGTTAGCCTTTCTGGGTAAGTACACGCGCTTCGAAAATCTTGCTGGCGACTACTTCACCGAAAACTAAATGTCTACAAACAGGCTTCCACAGGGTAATCGATCATGAGAATCTTCCACACCGTTAGTGGTCTCCGAGACGCGTTGACTGTGCATCGCCGTGAAGGGTTGCGGATTGGCTTTGTGCCGACCATGGGCAATCTTCATCAGGGGCATTTGGCGCTGGTAGGGCAGGCCCGCGAGAGTTGCGATATCGTAGTCTGTTCGATCTTTGTCAACGCCCTGCAGTTTGGCCTCAATGAAGATTGGGACAAGTATCCGCGTACCTATCAGGAAGACTGCGACAAGCTCACCGTAGCCGGTTGTGACTACCTCTTTCATCCTGACGATACTGAGATGTACCCCAATGGCCTCGATACTCAGAGTCGGGTTATCTGCCCGACGATGACCGACGTACTCTGTGGCGCAAGTCGCCCTGGTCACTTTGAGGGTGTCACCACAGTGGTCTCAAAGCTGTTTAATATAGTGCAGCCGGATGAAGCCATTTTTGGGATCAAAGATTATCAGCAGCTAGCAGTGATTCGCCGCATGGCGGAAGATCTTTGTATGCCAGTACAAATTACTGCAGCGCCGATTCATCGCGAAGCCGACGGCTTGGCTATGAGTTCACGCAATAGCTATATCACTGAGGAGGAACGCCCCAAGGTGGTGGTGTTAAAAGACAGTCTTGAATGGATTGCACAGCAGGTTAAAGAGGGCGCGCGGAATTTCCGCGAGTTAGAGATATTAGCCGCTAAACGTATAGCCAGTGCAGGTTTTAAGACTGATTATATTACCCTGAGCAATAGCAAAACCTTGGATCCGGCGGCGGAAGACGATCTGGAAATTACTATTCTCGGTGCTATCTTTACTGAGTCGGCGCGACTGATTGATAATCTCAGTATTCGTCTCGACTAAGGCCTGCGGAACAGTCGTTTAATCAAGCAAATTATTGAGGAGCAATTGATGCTGTCTACTTATCTGAAGGCCAAGTTACACATGGGGTCTATCACCCAAGCGGAACTCTGGTACGACGGTTCCTGTGCCATAGATGCGGATTTGCTCGCGCTCTCTGGTATGCGCGAGTTCGAACAGATAGATATTTACAATGTTACTAACGGTGAACGCCTTACCACCTATGTGATTGTCGCCGAGGCGGGATCTGGAATTATTTCCATGAACGGTGCTGCGGCGCGCAAGTGTCAGGTTGGCGATCGAATTATTATTGCCAGCTACGGCCAGTTTTCCGATCAGGAGGCCGCTGAGCACAAACCTAAGTTGGTCTATCTCAATCAGGATAATTCTGTTGAGCGCAGTGCTAATACGATTCCGGTGCAGTTAGCGGAATAGTCGATAAATTTAGCGCCCTTTTCTCGGGCGCTTAACAACAGCCTAGCAAAGTGCTCTGGTTGTTATCTCTCTGCTTTAAACACCCGCTTGCCCGCCAGCCAGGTTTCTAATACCTGAGTTTTCCACAAATCCTCCGCGGCAATATGGTAGATATCCTGATCAAGCAGTATAAAGTCCGCCCACTTTCCCGGTGTTAGTCCACCCAACTTATCTTCCTGATGGGCTGCCCATGCGGCATCGATACTAAAGCTGCGCATGGTCTCTTCGATGGTCATGGCCTCTTCCGCAATCCAGCCACCCTCAGGTTGATTGGCTTTATTCTGTCTGGTTACCGCGGCGTGAATACCATCGAAAGGGGCGGCTAATTCAACTGGGAAGTCAGAGCCTGAAACTACGCGACTGCCCTGTTTGAGAAAGCTGCGCCAGGCATAGGCACCTTTTAAACGCTCGAGCCCAATTCTGTCTTCGGCCATATTCATATCGCTAGTGGCGTGAGTCGGCTGCATTGAGGGAATAACATCGAGACTCTTAAAGCGTGGGATATCACTTAGTGCGACTACCTGAGAGTGCTCAATACGGTGACGCAGATGGCGGCCACCGATACTGTTATAGGCATATTCGATTTCATCCAGGGCGATGCGATTGCCTTTGTCGCCGATGGCATGAATGGCCAGCTGAAACTCGTTTGCTATAGCGAGCCTAAATAATGTGCGCAGTTGCTCGGCACTGGTGAGCAGCAGGCCGCGGTGATCGGGGCGATCCTCATAGGGTTCCAGGAGGGCGGCGCCATGGCTGCCTAGAGCGCCGTCAGTGTAGATTTTAATACTGCGGGCGCTGTACATATCATTGTCGCCCAGGCTGTGGCCGTCGGCGAAGATTTGCTCAAGTGCCGGATCGGTGGATGAGATCATGCCGTAGATGCGTACTTGCATGGCGCCACTATCGGCCAGTTCGCGGTAAAGGGCGTGTTCTGTGGCACTAACACCGGCATCATGGGTTGAGGTAATACCTAAACTGAGCAGATGTTTGCTCACAGCATCCAGCGCGACGGTAATCTCGTCAGTGCTTGGGCTGGGAATCGCTTGATCGATCAGGTTCATGGCGTTGTCGATAAACAGGCCGGTTGGGTTGCCGTCGGCATCGCGGAGAATTTCGCCGCCGGCGGGTGAGACGCTGTCGCTATTAATACCTGCGGCTTCCATGGCGGCACTGTTGGCCCAGCCAGCGTGACCATCGACTCGAGTCAACCACACTGGACGGTCGTCAATAAATTGATCCAGCAGTGCGGCGCTGGGGAATTGTTGATCTGGCCACAATACTTGATTCCAACCGCGACCTTTAATCCACTGCAGTTGAGGTTGTTGAGCGGCGTAACTGGCGACTGTTTGAGCGGCTTGCTGAGCGGATTCTTGGCCGCGGACATCAACACTTAACAGGGTGAAGCCGAGGCCAGAGATATGGCCGTGGGCGTCAATAATGCCAGGGATCAGGGTTTTTCCCTGACCATCGACTTTATCTGCTTTGGGGTAGTCGGCTGAGAGTTGCGCATCCCCTGTGGCCAGGACTTTACCGTCTCTAATCGCCATGGCAGTGAAATTAAATAGCTCGCGCTGATTGTTAAAACTGTAGCCCTGAACATTGTCGATCAGTAATGTCGTCGGCTGCTCAGGTTGAGAGCAGCTGGTCAGCAGACCAACTAGTAGTCCATAGGGAAGGTATCGAGAAAGGCTGCTCATCGTTAGGCTCCAGGAGATCTCTATTATTATTTTTGACCTTGGGCTAACCAAAGCTTGGCTAACCAGGGCACTTGTTGCGGAGATAATCGCTCATCTGCTGGATTTGTGCGAGCTTTACTTCATCTGCGAGGTAGATGTATTGGCCGGTGTTGGGGTTTAGCTGTCGCACCCGGCCGGCATTTTCCAGTGCCCGGAGTTTCTGTCGGGCAGTGGCACAATTTTGCTGCTGGACTCTGTTTTGCTCTGGGGTGGGCAGCTGCGCCTGGGATGCTAGATGCTGTTCAGCTGACAGCTGCTCTTTGGTGTCATTTGCTGTCTCTAAGGCCGGGGGCTGCGAAGGGTGCGTCTCGGCCCGATGGGAATGGATATAAATGGTTTTGGCGTGGTTGCCCGCCGGCGCCTGTTCGCTGTAATGAGTCACGCCCTGTTGGTCGACCCATTTATAGATCTGTTGAGCATCGGCTGTTGAGAACATTAGGCCACCGATGCCAAGTAGCATTGCGCTCCTCAAATAGAGTCTCATATTGGTTTCCTTTCGCTAGTCCATTGTCATGATGGCGTTATAAGTTACATACAGAGTTTGAATATGAGTATAGATACATCTTAGGATGGCAGGGCTAGCGCTCAATTGTTCGTTGACTAATTGTTTAAAACTGTTAAATTGGCGGGGTTCTGATCGTATTGATACAGAAATTTTGGACCCAGTACCAGGTTGGCGTTATCCATGCCGCTGGTCATCAACAGAGATAGTGCGGCTATTTATCTTTAGCCCTGAGCTCATAGACAGCCCTAAGCACTGATTGCAGTCGTAAACACGTACCAGTGTGACTGAAGTTTACCGCCTTCGCGGAATCGATCTTGATGCAACAGCCGTTTGCCGCTGAGAACCGTCCTGACACTTAACAGCGACGAGGATTGATTGTGGAACTCTTATCCGGCGGTGAAATACTTATCCGCGCATTAAAAGATGCAGGTATCAAGCATGTCTGGGGTTATCCCGGCGGTGCTGCGCTGCATATCTATGACGCCCTGTATCGACAGGAAGACGTCCATCATTTGTTAGTGCGACACGAGCAGGCTGCGGTGCATGCTGCCGATGGCTACTCGCGATCCACTGGTGAAGTGGGAACAGCCCTAGTGACCTCTGGTCCCGGTGCTACTAATGCAATCACCGGTATTGCCACTGCCTACATGGATTCGATTCCATTGGTCGTGATCTCTGGCCAGGTGCCGCTGACCAAAATTGGTCAGGATGCTTTCCAAGAGACCGATATGGTTGGTGTTTCCCGTCCTATTGTTAAGCACAGCTTTCTGGTTACGCGCACTGAAGATATAGCCGAAACCATAGCCAAAGCCTATTACATTGCCGCCACCGGTCGTCCCGGCCCAGTGGTTGTGGATATCCCTAAGGATGTCACTGATCCTAGTTACAAAGTGCCCTATGTCTATCCAGCTGAGGTTAAGATGCGTTCTTACCAGCCTACTGATAAGGGTCATCGCGGACAGATTCGCCGTGCCGTAAAGACTCTGATTGGTGCTAAGCGCCCAGTTCTCTACACTGGCGGCGGCGTGGTTTTGGGTAACGCCTCTGAACATCTTATCGCTCTGGCCAAGACGCTTAATTACCCAGTGACCAATACCTTGATGGGTTTGGGTGGCTATCCCGGCACTGACCCTCAGTATCTGGGTATGCTTGGTATGCACGGCACCTATGAAGCTAACACAGCCATGCACCATGCGGATGTGATCTTTGCCATAGGCGCGCGCTTTGATGATCGCGTAACTAACGATCTGGAAAAGTTCTGCCCCCATGCAACCATCATTCACATAGATGTAGATCCTACGACTGTGTCGAAAAATATTGAAGCGCATATCCCCATAGTCGGCACATGTAATTCGGTACTGCCGGAAATGTTGGCGCTTATCGAGCAGTCTGAAACCACTCCTGATACAGATGCGATTGCCGAGTGGTGGCAGCAGATTGATCAGTGGCGTGCGGACAAAGGTATCTACACCGCCAGCCGTTACGAAGAGAGTTCAGGCAATTGCATCAAGCCTCAAGACGTTATTAAGATGCTCTACAAGATCACCGAAGGGAAGGCGATTATCACCTCTGACGTGGGCCAGCATCAGATGTTTGCGGCGCAGTACTATCTGTTTGACAAACCACGTACCTGGATCAACTCCGGCGGTCTCGGCACCATGGGCTTCGGTTTACCCGCAGCCATGGGTTGTAAGCTTGCATTCCCGGATTGTGACGTCGCCTGTGTTACAGGTGAAGGTAGTATCCAGATGAATATTCAAGAGCTGTCCACTTGCAGTCAACACAATTTGCCGGTGAAGATCATCAATCTTAACAATGCTGCACTGGGCATGGTTCGCCAGTGGCAGGATATGAACTACAGTAGCCGCTACTCCGAGAGTGTCTATGAGAACTCCCTGCCAGACTTTGTTAAGTTGACTGAGGCCTATGGCCATGTGGGTATGAAAATTACCCATATTGATGAACTCGAAGATAAGATGCGCGAAGCCTTTGCTATGAAAGATCGTGTGGTCTTTATGGATATAGATGTAGATCGCTCTGAGCATGTTTACCCAATGCAAATGCCCGGCGGATCCATGCGTGATCTGTGGCTAAACAAGACGGAGAGAACCTAATGAAACGGATAATCTCTATTTTGATAGAAAATGAATCCGGTGCACTTTCGCGAGTAGTGGGCCTGTTTGCTCAGCGCGGTTACAATATCGACACATTGACCGTGGCACCTACAGATGACGATACGCTGTCTCGTTTAACGCTGACGACTCAGGGTGACGATCATATGGCGGAGCAGATTGTTAAGCAGCTGCACAAGTTGATCGATACGATCAAGGTGGTTGATTTAACCCAGGGCCCGTACATTGAGCGCGAGCTGATGCTGGTCAAGGTGAAAGCGAGCGAAAGTGATGTTCGCAATGAGCTGAAAAGCTGTGTAGAAATTTTCCGCGGCCATATTATTGATGTGACGCCGTATACCTATACAGTCCAGCTGGCCGGTGACAGTGAAAAGCTCGATGCCTTTATTGAGGCGGTGGGTGAAATGGGTATTATGGAAGTGGTACGCAGTGGCGTTTCCGGTATAGCCCGGGGCGATAAGTTTTTGCGCGTTTAATCGTCGTTGATTACTGATCCAATAAACCAGTCTCTGGAAACGGCTCGCTAAATAGTGAGCCGTTTTAGTTTTCAGGCAGCAGGGCTATTTAATCGACAGAACTATAACAGAGTAGGTAAAGGGGGCAATATGTCGGCAGCTGAGAGTCAAACTAGAGTAGTGAGTCTGGACGGCGGTATTAACTTCCGCGATATTGGCGGTTATACCAATGCTCAGGGCCGCACTGTTAAGTGGCGCAAAATTATGCGTTGCGGACACCTGGCGCGTCTCAGCGATCGCGATTTAGATACACTTGAAGCCATCGGAGTCAGCAAGATCCATGACTTTCGTCGCACCGAAGAGCAAGAGCAGTCACCGAGCTGTGCCGTGCGTGCTGAATTTATCGATGACTATCAGATTCATATCGGCGATATATCGCGCTTTTGGGAGTTTCTGTTTGGCGGCGAACTAACCGCTGACTCCTCCCATCAGCTGGTGGTGAATTCCTACCGTTCCTGTATCGAGGCAGTGATTCCCGCGTTCAGTCGTTTTATGCGCCATATAGTCGATAACGCCGACAGCGCCTCAGTGTTTCATTGTTCCGCAGGTAAGGATCGCACTGGTATGGCAGCGGCTTTGATTCTCTCGGCGCTGGATGTGCCGCGTCAGACTATAGTCGATGACTACATGCTCACTATCAAACATTATGATTCAGATGCCTTAATTGAAATAGTCGAGGGTCATCTGCGCAAGGCCAAGGTTGAGACCTGGGATCGCGACTGGTTGATTCCTTATTGTTCAGTGCATCAGGACAATATAGTTGCCTTTCTCGAGGCCATTGATGAGCAG
>Ga0209532_1003581_pt1 | contig 10252 bp, 8 predicted proteins | sample COG_02_FD_184746 | JGI IMG/M metagenome (GOLD analysis project Ga0209532, IMG submission 184746) | Pelagic Microbial community sample from North Sea - COGITO 998_met_02 (SPAdes) (version 2) | ecosystem: Environmental > Aquatic > Marine > Neritic zone/Coastal water | place: Helgoland, sampling... | reverse complement strand
ATCAGTACCAATCGAGACCTGATGTGGCTTCAGGTCGTTGTCGTTGCTCCAACAGGCTACCTTGTCTTTGTCGTGGAAGGCGGCGAACGATCGGGGCAGGCAGTGGTCGCATGTTACGGACTCGTCACATAGGCTTCTACCAGCACAGAACGGACACCATGTACCATTCTTACGCGTGATGCTGTGCAACGCAGAAGAGAACTCGTGCTTGCATTCCCGACAGTCGAACTTGAACTTCTTTCCATTCATGATCGAAGCCTGATGAGGTTTCAGGTCGTTGTCGGAGCTCCAGCAGGATACCTTGGCTTTGTCGTGAAAGGCGGCGAACGAACGCGGTAAGCAGTGATCACATGATTCAGACTGGTCACATAGCTTTTGGCGGGCACAGAACGGACACCATGTACCATTCTTACGCGTGATGTCGCACAACGCAGAAGAGAACTGGTGCTTGCATTCCCGACAGTCGAACTTGAACTTTTTATCAGTACCAATCGCGACCTGATGTGGTTCCAGGTCGTTGTCGGAGCTCCAGCACGCTACCTTGTCTTCAACATGGAAGGCAGCGAACGATCGGGGAAGGCAGTGATCACATGTTCTGGACTCATCACATAGGTTCTTACCGGTACAGAACGGACACCATGTACCATTCTTCCTCGAGATGCTGCTCAACACAGAATAGAACTGGTGTTTGCATTCCCGACAGTCGAACTTGAACTTCTTTCCATTCATGATCGAAGCCTGATGAGGTTTCAGGTCGTTCTCAGTGCTCCAGCAAGCTACCTTGGCTTTATCGTGGAAGGCGGCGAACGAACGAGGAAAACAGTGATCACATGTTGCGGACTGATCACATAGCTTTTGACCAACACAGAAAGGACACCATGTACCATTCTTACGCGTGATATTGTTCAATCCCGAAGAGAACTGGTGCTTGCATTCCCGACAGTCGAACTTGAACTTCTTTCCATTACTGATCGATACCTGATGTGGCTTCAGTTCGTTCTCGCTGCTCCAGCAGGCTACCTTGGCTTTGTCGTGGAAATCGGAAAACTTCAGTCCTCGTCTTTTCTTCGGACTCGTACCAACTGCCTTCTCTGATGTCGCGATCGTGTTGGCTTTCCTCTTCATTTTATGGGCGTTAGTATGCTTGAATTATAAAAATATGATTGTACCATGTCTTCATAAATCTACTCGATTCGTCTATTCATATTGGTAGGTCTGACCCACCTGTTCGTTTCTTAATTTCGTGATTGATGAAGTACGCGCAAAAGTGCTGTCACGTTTCTCCAGGTGACCGAACGGCGGCTTCAATATTTCCGCTCCAAACGAACAGGTGGGTCATACCGACCACTTTGAATACTGTCGTGATCTTTGTGTCATTTGAAATTACCCCAAGTTGGTCGAAATTGTGACCATGTGGAACTGGGGCTAAGTAAGCTTAAGGTTTTTAATTTGGAGAATTTTTTAATTTGGAGAATTTTTTAATTTGGAGAATACAAAGGAGAAGAAGGACGATGCGAAGGAGAAGAAGGATAATAAAAAGGAGAAGAGGGACGATGTGAAGGAGAAGAAGGATAATAAAAAGGAGAAGAGGGACGATGTGAAGGAGAAGAAGGGAAGTAGAAAGGAGAATTAGGACGATGTGAAGGAGAAGAAGGAGAGTACGAAGGGGAAGGAGGGGGGTGGGGAGAATATTGGTGAACGATCGATAAGGATGAAATAACATCATGCGACTGTCTGATAATCACATCGTCGTGTGACTCCTGATCTAGACCCTTGTCAAGTGTAGCAGCAAGGTCAATTTCGGCGACAAACACTTTCCTGTATGAAATATATCATTTCATGAACACATATATACAGGTGATGATACTAAAACAAACACGTACTTACTGGATGCATTGAGCACAAAAGTGGTGTACACAAGTCCCTTTACAGAGGACTGGTGGATTCTTCATTACTTCGTTCTTTTTGGACCGTTTCTTCGGGCTTGTAATTTGTCTTGGTGCACATCGCTTGTTACTCATCTGAATGAATAAAATACACATGTCACACTGCAGCTGGTGTAGATGGAAATATGAAATATGAAATATGAAATATGAATATGAAATATGAAAATACGAATATGTAAATGTCATCTGAAGATGTGTACCCGCCAACGACTTGATGCGCGCTAACGACTTTATGTCCGCTATCGACTTTATGTCCGCTATCGACTTTATGTCCGCTATCGACCTTATGACCGCTATCGACCTTATTATTCAAAATTGGTAGGTCTGACCCACCTGTTCGTTTTGTGATTTCGTGATCGATGAAATACGCGTAAAAGTGGCGTCAACTTCATCCAACGAGTTGAACGACCACTTTAATATATTGAACTCATCTTGGAAATCCAAAACGAACAGGTGGGTCTGACCGACCACTTTTGAATAAAGAGTAAATAAAAAAGGGCAGGGACGATGGTGCCGGTTCCGAAGCTGGTGAGGCAGAGCAGGCTGGTGCAGTTCCTGAAGACCTACGAGACCCGTCTACAGAGGGAGCTCCACTACATGTACTACTATGTCGACTGGGACAACGTCGCGGCGCCCACCACAGACCCTCAGTTCAACGACACCCTGAGGCCCATGGTGGTACCCTGGGACCACTCGCGCTAAACATGAAATAATTTTGATAGTGAGTGTTTAATGTTTAATAGTGGAACTATGGCGACATTGAACTGATACCCAATTCAGTGTTTCTCTTCTTCACGAGGTTGGATAGTATGACCTTGGCATCGGCCGAGAGCATGTTGGCCACTCCTCTCGGTGCATCGACCCCGAACTTCGACTTGAAGTTCCTCCTCATCACTGACACGCTCTTCGCCCTATAGATACATTCCCCGTGTATTTTCGCAGCGAGGATCTGCTCAGCCTCGTTTCTTAAATTCTGAACGGCCTCGAACATAGTTCTCACATACTTCCGCCTGTAGGTCCTGCTCACAAGCCTTCTCACATGTATAAGCTTCTTTGACAAAACGCCCCTTGGCGCATCCGTCCGATACGTCTGCTCGAACTCTCTGATCAACCTTCTTGTTTTGGATCTGGAAAGGACCATGTTGTCTTTCTCTGACTCTTTGAATTCGCTGATCAGTGCCATCATGTCCACGACCTCGCTGATGTCGCTCTGGTAGTTCGATTTGTGCTCCATCACCGAGGCCGCGGGCATTTTTGCCTCTACCATGACGTTCGCATTGTGTTCTGGCACCGGTGGCGCCATCGCATTCACACCGTATAACTCCTCTATTCTGACGAGGGCCGAATAACAGAACGACCGGTGACGAGATGTGTTATCACGTGAGACAACCGCGGGTTTCAAATAGTTCACCATGGTGTTCACCGTCTTTTCCACGAGAGATGTTTTGTAGGCTCCGTCTACTCTAGCTGTGACCGTGCGATACACACCTATATACATTGCAATGAGCTCTACGAGCTTGGTGCCGTGGTAAGATGGGCACGAGAGGATCATACGGGATGATGCATGGTCGAGTGTGGCGGTGATCTTTCTCAATTCCTTTCGCGCAGAAAACCGGTCTATCAAATCGGTTATCCCATCGAATACTTTCTCCAACCGTCCGCCCGTGCCGACTGGAGCCAGCTGCCGGATGAGGTTGCCATCTTTCTTCTCATCTTCCTTCTCATCTTCCTTCTCATCTTCCGTCTCATCCTCCGTCTCATCCTCCGCCTCTGTCATGAGTTTACTAATTAGATAGCCCCAATTTGCGGTCGAACCCGACTTCCTCCCACTTTTGATAAGGAACACCTTGAGAAGAATAGGTAAAAACATCCAAGAGCTCCTTAGCTGTAAGTCATCTTTTACATTTTCAAGTTTACAGTATCCCCCTCCGAAATCGATCAGGAGGATGTCTGGATTATCTTCGTCTCTTGTATCTTTCCGGAAGACTATGTTCGCGAGACGCACATCTGTACAGAAGATGTGTAGCTTGGTCAGCCTGTCGAGTACCTTCCAGATCTTACCGAGGACCACGGTGTTGATTTGTCCTATTTTTAACGACCGTCCCGTTTTTTCCATCAACATGTACCCGACCTTGTACGTGTAACTCCCATTTCCTCTATAAAACTTCACCTTGTGCTTGTCCGCCGTACCTCCGAGCTCTCTCGTCAAGTCTTTTATGTCGACTGCCACCACGCCGAACCCGTGTACTTCGGGTCCGACGCCCTCTTTGCCCAACATCTGTGAGAGCTCACACTCTTCCCGCCAGTCACTCAAACCTATGATCTGGAGCTTGACGACGACGGACCGGTCATCGTTCACGCAGTCGTATACGTATACGGCACCGCTCGATCCCTTTCCGACTAAATTCCGAATTCCAGCTACTGTGAACCCATTGTCTTCGGAACTGTCGAATGTGTATACTTTCCTTCGGACGACCTGTTCGAAGAGCGGTTCCCAGACGTCACCCCTGTACCGATTGATACCGGCAAGAGCTCTTTCGTAATTGTCCACCTGGCACTGGGGAAAAATTCTACTTCCGAACCACCTTTGTATCTGCCATTGTTGGATGGCTTCGAGGACCTCGACGGGTGCGTCGGTTTTGCTATCCCTGTAGAACGCAGTTTTCTTGGTCCCCCCGTCCCGATTATACACAGACGAACCGAAATCAATGACGTAGAGCTTCCCCTTGCGGTTGCACATCACGTTTTTGTCATGTGTATCTAGATGGTATACCCCACTTTCGATGATGGGGGCCAGCAGCTCCGTCACCTCTTCGGCAGTCGGTCTCCTTTTGCACTCCACCAATCTCTCCATGATGATTATGCCCCAAAATTCATGTCTGAAGCAACCAAACATCTTGGGCACCCTCCTGGCTTTGTCCTGGTTCAGATGTTTCAGGATGTTTACCTCGTTCTTGTAACTGGTGTCATACGCCTGTACCTTACATACTAATGGGTAAACGCCCATTGGGTCATTTTTTTCCCGCGCGAAGAACACCTTTCCGTTACCACCATTTACCTGTCGGCCGTCTTTTTGGATCTCGTATGTGGAGGCGTACTTGTTGTCGAGTAGTTTTTGCATTGAGAGTGCATTGAGAGTGGTCATACTGTGGATGGACCTGTTTTATGTGTTTTATGTGATTGAGAATGGGACTTACAGGTGGATCTGACGAGATCATGATCATTTATGAATAGGTGGTTTCAGCTCCAAGTAGGCTATGATACCGATGAATACGATGTAGAAGCCCCAGTACCCCACCGGTCTGGTGATTGTCAGCCACTTCTCGGAGGACCTCTTGGTGGGGAAGAGGTTTCGTAGGAATCCCAGTGACTCGTTGTCGGCACCGTTGTATTTCTCACAGGCGCCTGCGTAAATCGTAGTGGACAGGAACACCAGGAGGAACAGTAATACGATGGGCCAGCGGATCGTCCTGAAGTGTCGGATGAGAACAATGGTCGTGAGTGCTCCGTGTACGACCCAGTCACTGTAGTGGTCCAGCAGGTCACCGTACTTGGATGTCTGGCGGTACATCCGGGCGTATATTCCATCCAGGTCGTCCAGAAACACTGACAGCAGGTAGCTCAGCACACAGCCGAGCAGGTCACCGCGGTAGAGCGAAAAAGCACTGTTTAGTCCGAAGAGGATGGATCCGTAGGTGATACCGTTTGCGGTGAAATTAAGTTTCCGGAATGAGGGGGCCACTTTTTTTGCGGCGTGTGCCATGGGCAGGTCGATGTAGTTCATGAATCTACGCGGCATCTTCGACATAGTGGCAGTCGGGTCTTCGAGTGGCGCTGGGTAGCGACGTGGTAGATCTCGAGTCGGCGTGATCGTCCTTTGCTTCAATGGGAACTGGTACATCAACACTTGGGTCGGGTCGGGTCGGGTCGGGTCGGGTCGGTCGGGTCGGGTCGGTCGGGTCGATGGGGATGTGTCTTAAATCCAATAATAGGTCCCATGAAGTGCGTACCAGGGTCTCGCGTTCGCTCGTTACCTCCATATTCCAAGTGACTCACTTGACGCCGACGTTTCTATATGAATCGTTCGCGGGAGAGCGCGCGCGCGAGTAGCGAACAGGGGTCGTCGGCTTCCCACACTTGCGTTGTGCCCAGTTGTCAGTCGGGGTTCGTTAACTTCTCCCGCCTGCGACAGCACTACCGGGACCACCACCCGGACCTCCGTCCCTTCAGGTGTGCGAATTGTCCCAAGGAGTACAAGAACAAAAAGACGCTTCAGGTACACCTGCATAGAGAACATGGTGATGTCGTGCGGCCGACGGGTGTGAAACGGCCACTGTGTCTGTCGGGCGTCTCTTCCGAGAGCAAGGACGAGTATGATAGGAAGCGGTGTAGGACAGATGTCGTCGTCGATAGTGTGGATGCTGGCCTTGCCCCTGGTCGATCGAGGATACCCCTGGTCATCGGGAAGGTGAAGGACCGGACCCACTTTGCTGCTGCAACGTCATTCGGACACTGGCTGGACATGTACCAGGAGAAGCGGGGTCCCGAGGACGCGTCGCTCCAGGATTCATCCAAAGTGGCCATGTTGAGATGGCACCGGGGACTGGATGACGCGTACAAGGAGTATGGGATGTGGCAAGACGACGAGGACATCGTCGAGTTGGTTGCGGCATACGAGGCTGAGTTGCAGGTGTCGGATCAGACGGTGGCGACATATCTGAGGTACATGTACTGGTTACTGAGGTACCGGTTTAGTGTGACTCCGTCCATCACGGAAGAAGTGCTTCAGTGGCTCGACAAGAAGGCTCGTTTCAGGCGCTGCTCCTCGTTTCGGAAGGGGCAGTCCAGCATGGGCATCAACGTGCTGGACCCCTTCCAGATGCTGGCGATCTCCGACCAGGTTGTTGAGGGTCTGGGGGAGCGCCAGAAGGTGATCGATCGCTTCATACTGGGCTTCTTCAGTAACGGTTCGGTCAAGTCGGTGCACGCGCGGGAGCAGCGGCGTGTCTTGTTGGACTTCGGGCTCCGGGAGCTACGTTGCTTCATCGAACTGTGCCTTCGCTTCATCAATGTGCCCCAGAGGCAGCAGGCGAGTCGCGAGTTGCGCACCCCATCGTTCAAGGGCCAGCAGTACGTCTGTAAGTTGGTGTATAAGATGGGTCGGTACTTCCGCGTCTTCCACTGTGACAAGGTGGGCAAGCTGAATGACCACCGGCCCATCCAGATCCCGATCTGCGATGTCATCGGTGCGTACCTTCACTTCTACCTGCACTTCTGCCGGCCGAGTCCCGATTCGACACTGGTGTTCCAGGGTCGCCAGGGCGGTCGTTGGAACAGTATCGCCGCCGACCTGAAGAGCTACATCCGTAAGTACATGTCGATGGACCCCGACCAGGTGGAGCCCAGTGGTAGGTTCATTCACGGATCACGCCATATCAGACTGGCTGTCTACGGTCTGCAGGTTCGCTTCCAGTTCGACAAGATCCGCAGGTTCGCCGTCCTGATGCGCCATTCGTTCCACATTGTCTCCAAGTACTACCTGATCTGGGACAAGTGGAGCCAGGCACAGCTGTCTGTCGAGGAGTTCTCTGCCGCAATGGGTATCGAATCGTCGATGGGGTCGGATCGCGACTCTCAACGCTCTGTGAGGAAGCCTCGTTCGCTGCCTGGTCCCCACCCTCTTGTCGTGGAGGCTGTTCGCAGACACGGGCTGGTCGTTCGAGATCGTTCTGTCCGCTACCCTCCCCGCGCACTGGTTCGCTCCGTTGGGACCCAGACAGGTGGGGTCGGGGTCGGGGGCGGGGACGGGGTCGGGGTCGGGGACGGGGTCGGGGTCGGGGACGACCCACAGGTTCAGGGTCAGGACTGTGGGATAGCTATAGGTACACGTATACGTAGTGCTTCGGGGCGTATGGTGGATGCATCGGACCTCAGGGCCATCTGTCCTAGGTGTCTCGAGCTCTTCCGAACATTCGGTCCAGTGGGTACGAAGCGCGACAGTCACTATGGGCTCTACTTCACAGCCTGCCCGAACTATAGGACCAAGCTACTGTGTTCAGAAGCCATCTCGTACATCCACGACCCCTTGGTGGCACGCCTGAAAGCACATGGTACGGACCAGCTATAGCTATAGCTATAGGAGGCATACTTCAAATGACCTGCGACGACACTGCTCACTCAAGGATCTGCTTCGTGTGTCTCGAGACCTGCGACGACCCCAGACGTAGGTGTGGAACGTGCGAGCTTCGCGCCCATCACATCTGCTGGACCCGGTACTCGACCCACCCCTCCACTGGGTGCAGTCCCCGGTGTCCCCAGTGTAGGTCTCCGCTAGGAGTAGGCCTAGGGTGTCTACGTCGCCCGGTGCCTTTCGGTGCCGAGTCCCGATCGCATGTGCGAGTGGTTATTTTGAAGATGCGCGTACTGATGCGCAAGCTGCAGCGAGTCCCGAGCACCTTTGCGTTTCGCGCCACCTGTTTCCGTGCGATCATCGAGGTACTCCTGGTGGACAAGTGGCTGCTCCACCAGTACCCCCGGTTTCGGGGCGCGATACGGTCGGCTCTAGGTCGCTTGTGTTATAGTTATGGGGTAGGACCGGCGGCGTCTGTTGCTGATCGCAAGGCGCGGCGTATGTGCGGTCCCTGGGCGCTGGTTTATTACGAGGAGCTGTTCGGGAACGATTGAGGTGGGTGGTGTGGGTGTGCAAGTGTCCATCTTACAGCTTCCAGCTTCCTTACTATCTGAATCGAGATTACTAAAATGAGTCGAAAATGCTTTAATTGGGTGATAGGCTTTTAGCTAGGGCGAGTCGGTCGCGATGTTGGCGGCAGTCATGTTGATCATTGTCAAGTGCGCGTTCCCGATGTTGTCGAGGATGTCTGGGAATGTGTCGCCGTCGCCCATGCGCCACCAATGTACGGGAGTGTCCTTGAGGGCAGATAGGTTCTGGGAGAGTCCGCCATTGTAAATTTTGGCGACGTTGTTCGTCTGGTCGGAGTCCCAGATTGCGAATTCGTCTAGCTTGCACTCGTTCCCCATATGGTAGTTATTGCCATATTGGCCGACTGTGAACACCTGGCCCCGGAGACTGTCCGATATGCCGTTGTTGGTCTGAATATTCACGGTGTTCCCGTGCTGAGAGATGCCGTCGATGAAAATCTTGAAGCGAGAGAAGTATTCGTTGTGCAATCCCTTGTCCTTTCCTGTCGTGCCCCCGTCGTAGGTGACCATGATCTGGTGCAGTTGGTGAGTTTCAGATTGGCCATGTCGAACCCGTAGTAGTTGATGGCGCGGACACCTATGTTGTAGACACCCGCACTGAGCTGACTGCCTCCTATTATGATCCTATTGTTTCCGTTCACAGGGGCGATGCCGGTGGGTATGTTGCTCCACTCGTAGGCCACCCCGTTCTCTGCTTCCAGCTCGTAGTTCAGGGTGTCCCCTCGGTCATGGTGATTTCGATCTGCGAGGTTATTTTCGGAGCAGAGCCGCTGCCCGAGGTTGCCTGGGTGAATAGATCGTTCAGCTGGTTCACCGCTACCTGCAGTTCCTGGGTCACTTTGTATCCGTCGATACTGACCCTGGAGAGCCTTATGCCACTGTATACGACCGCTCCCGTGGTATGCTTCGTGATGTCTATGTGTCCGTGAGTGTTGGAGACCGCATGGATCGAATTCACACTGTATGATTCTCCATCGGTCACCAGGATCGAGCTGCGCGTACTGTCCACGCTGAATCCCATCTCATCACTATCGGAGAGTTCGATGCTCCCCCTGCCCCTTTGTAGGTATAGGGGCACCTGACTTCTTGTCAGTCTCCCGCTACTATCTAGTGTGGCGACGCCACTCGGTCTGCCCCACCGTAGGTGGTTCGCAGTCACGACCCCATGGCCACTGTCCAGTTCTCCGACGTCGTCCTTGACCTCTCGGTCGGTGGCGATCCTCACATTCCCCAGGTGGGTGGTGGACGCTAGAGGGCCGAAACTGGTCAGGGCTGAGCCGGAAGAGTCGACTGCCGATATGTTTGGTACACCGTCCTTGTCCTTGGTGGTGATGAGTCTCACGGCGACGACGACATGGACCCGAGGTAGCTCGATGTCATCACCGAGGAGTCCAGTACCTTCAGTTCTAGCGGTGCGTTGACCATCAATAAGTCACTCTCGATCCGTAGGACCATCCTGTGTCCATCTGGAACGACACGGGGACGAAGATACTGTAGTGTAGATCCGTCATTTCTCTTAATGGAATCGCATATCCATCTCCCCGACATTTTGTGTCGGGACTGGTTGCCCCCCCCCCCCCCCCCCC
>Ga0209532_1003559_pt1 | contig 10300 bp, 9 predicted proteins | sample COG_02_FD_184746 | JGI IMG/M metagenome (GOLD analysis project Ga0209532, IMG submission 184746) | Pelagic Microbial community sample from North Sea - COGITO 998_met_02 (SPAdes) (version 2) | ecosystem: Environmental > Aquatic > Marine > Neritic zone/Coastal water | place: Helgoland, sampling... | reverse complement strand
GCTTGTAATGTACTTAATAAGCTAGGTATTGCACTTGGGTATGCAAAATCATAATAAATACCTCCCCAGCCATTCTGAACTGGACTACCCCACCAACTAACTGGATATATTTCGTTTGCCATCTTTTGTCTTTTTTGTTAGATACTTTTTTAACTTAACAACATTTGTATTTTTCGGTTTGTACATTCCTTTCATTATAATACCCAATTACTTGAATTTACATCTTTGTCTGGATATACATCAGAATCTGTATTGCTTGTGTATTCTGGAAATAAAGTGCTATTGTAGCAAATGTAATCAATGAATCTACGACAATAGTACTCTGCAAAGTCTCTCTGTTTTTGTACTAAGAAATCAACTTCGTCTTTTGATGCACTTTCAGCATTTTCTGATGTGTGTTTAAATACACCACCATTCTTTACTTGATATGCTGCAAATGGTAAATAATCTACCATAGCATAATGAATCAACATAGGTTGCACATAGTCTGTAACTAAAGATAAATAATTACCAGTTAAACTATCTGCAATTATATCTGCTGATATTTTATCATACAACTTACTTCCTAAATAGTTTTGTATGTGTATCTCTTGTGCAATCTTAACAAATTGTATGAATTTATCTGTATCAACGTTTCCATCAACAATACTATTCTTTACTAAATCCGTTCTACTTATAAATAATGCAGTTGCCATATCTTATTTTTTCTTATCTAATAAATATTTATAAGTTCCTAATAAAAAGGAAACATAACCACCTCTTTCTATCCCTAATTCCCTACACTCTAAAGAACTCAAACAATAATCTTTACAAACATTTGTTTCTTTTCGTAAAACAGTTGTTGCCGAATGAATTTCTTTTTTTATTTGTATTAACTTTAGTATATATTTTAACATCTATTATCTCTTTTTATTTACAAATCCGTTATTTGGCATATCCGTTGGTCTTTTAGCAACTTCTTTTGCATTTACCTCTGGTTTAAAACCTTCTTTTTTAGCTTTGTTTACACTTACTTCTGCATTTGGATTTCCTACATCTGGTTTAGTGCTTGGTGTTTTTGCTTTATAAGTCTTTCTCATCCAAAAATGATGACAATCTCCTCCACCTTTATAAAGCCATATATCATAAGTATCAGCTCCGTTTAAACCCCACCCAGCATTAACTGACATTGTACTCATTCTATCTATATCTTCTTTTCTGTATATCTTAGCAGCATTTACCATTTTCTTGCAAAACTCTCTACTATTTGCACTATAACTTAATGGTGCGTATTGATATCGTACTCTAAATTGTACACCCTCTTCATTTTCTCCATCTTGTTCACTCTTTGCATTTGGTCTTGCAGTTCCAGTTGTAACAAAATTGTACATTTTTGACAATACAGATAGTTTAGGATTGTTTAATTTATTTAGTTCTTCATTTAACTCATCTTCTGCATCATAATCAACTTTTCTTTCATCAATCAATTCCCAATTCTCTAAATCTTCATCTTCTCCTAATTGTTCTAAATCAGAAAACACCTTTGACATCTTTACACCAGTTTCTTGCTCTCTTGTTTCTTCATCCTTTACATTTTCTAAATCAACAAATTGTAATGGTTGTAACGTCTTAAAATATAGGTTTAAAGCAATATTATTAAAAGCAAGTATCTTATCAAAGGCATCTGTTAAAAGCTCTTGAAAAGGTATTATAACTGTGTTTTGCATTAATACTGTTGCAGTCTCTAATTCTTCTGCATTGTTACCAAAACCACTTGAATCTTTTATACCTAATAGCATAGGAGATACAATTCTGTGTGATATCATTATCTTCTTTTGTGATTCTTCAGAAAGGAATTGATATTGGTTGTGTGCATCTGATAATTGTACTGGATTTATATCTGCTGCTGATTCTTTATCATCGTTAAAAGCAAGTATAAATTTACCAGCATTACTGCTTCCACTAAACTTAGCTTTTATTTTATTTTCAACTAAGGTTTGTTTTTCTTCGTCTGGTACTCCATTATTAAAATTAATTAACATTGATGGAGCAAGTCCGTTCATTATATTGTTTAAATGATAGTTAGATACTTCTTCTTCTAACTCTGCATATTGTAAACCACCTTGATAGTCTGGAGTACTATAATAATACATCCCAGCTTCGTAAGGCTTAACATATAAAATCTCAATTGGTTGTGGTGTGTTAGATATACCAAAGGCTGGTATTCTTAAAGGCTTCTCAGATGGCTTTATATTAACCCAATCTGGATGGTAGTAATATGCTTGTACTTTTTTATCTTCTGCTCCACATTTCTCTGCTCTTAAAGTCTCAATTGGCAAGTGTTCTACCTTTGCAATAGACTTTTTGTCTTTTGAGTATATTACTTGTATTGCACATTGTCCAGATAGTTTTAAATCGTATGCAAAACGTCTTACATCATCTTTTTTAAATAAAGATAACATTCTTGCATATTGCTCTGGTCTTTTTGAACTATCTGTTGCATCTAAACCTCTTCCGTATATCATTTGAGAGATACCAGTAATACAAGCACTTGATGTTGCACTTCCGTTTGCTCTATTTATTAAGAACTGAAAATAATTGTTGTCAGCACCAAATTCAACCCATTCTTTGTTCTTTGTTTCTACAATCTGTGGAGATGTGTAAGATGACAAATTAACAAAACTAACTTTTGAGCTAGATGTTTTTGATGGTGTTGTTTTTCTGTATTTATTTATACGTTTACTCATAGTATTATAAAATCGTTATTCCCACTCTTTTCCTTGTACACATCTTTGTTTATTGTATAGTGTTCGTTATTAGATTGGTTTGTTGATTGTGCAGTACAAAATATTTTATCTCTGTAAATAATATCTGCTTCTGTTATTGAGCCTTGACCATTATAAACTTTTAAATCATAAAACCTACCCTCAATTAATGTATAGACATTTGATAACTCAACATAGTTTTTATTAACTATAGCAGTTGGTAGTATTGTCACTTCATTATTTGTACTATCATCCCTTAACTTTATCGTAACACTTGTTGAATATACTCTTGGTATAATCTTTATTGTTTGTGCATCAGATGTAGGTAACAAATGTTTCATATATATATAATACTAAAAGTTTGTATTTTTATTTATTTAAAAGAAAAAAAAGGGTAATCAATTAAGACTACCCTTTTCAAATGAAAAAAATTAAAAAAACCTATGCGTTAGGGTCTATTTGAGATGAACTTTCATTATCAGTAACAACAGTTGATGTTACAAAGAATGCTGGGTCAGTTTCTTGACCTTCTAAAGTTAAAGTGAATCCACTTAAATCTCCCATTGCAGCTCCAGATACAACTGTACCTCCAGTTACTTCAGCTCCGTGTTCTAAACCAACTAAAAAGAAATTACCATTATAATCTTCTATTGCAACGTGTGGTCTTGCAGTAGCTAATAATTTTATCTCCTCTTGTGTTGCTTTATCTAAAACTGGTAAAGTTAAATTTAAAGTTTGTGTGTAAAATGTAGTTCCGTTTTCTCTTGAACTATTAATTGTGGTTTCTAGTGAAGAATTACCTTTGATATCAAATCTAAAGAAGTCTGGTGTACCACTTATTGCAGTAATCTCTCCAGATGCTATTGTAGTTGTTCCCAACGTACCATAATCTGCGAAATAAACTGCTTTTAAGCCACCAACACTACTTTTACAAGGTAAAGCCCTACCAGATGTAAGTAAACAAGCCATTTGTGTTATATGTTTTAAAGTTATTAAAAAAGGGTAAGCAGATTAACCACCTACCCTCGTTATTATTATTGTTATTAGATTATAGTCCTAATCCGTAAGATACGATATCTTCAACGATTGCATATTGAACTCCAGCAGTATATCTCATAATGAAACGTACATTTTGTGAGCCATCTAAGTCAGCCATATCTAATACTTTTACTTCATTGTGGTCTGATAAAAGTCCAGTTCCAAAGAATAAGTTAGATTTTTGTGCTGCAATTGCATTGTTATCAGAAAGTCCGTTACAAGCTACAACTTTTACACCATCAAAATATTGGATGTCCATATCTTGGTTGTGTCCTAATCCAGCAGTTTGGAATCCTCCTAAAGCTCTCTTGTATGCTCTAAAGATGTTTTGTGCAACATAGATGTATAAATCTTCTTTTCCATATACTTCACTTGGAATAGCATCTACAATTTTTCCTAACTCAGCTACTACATTTGCAGAAGTTACTGCTTCTCCAGTAATCTTTTTTGCTCCAGTATGTCCAGCATCAGCATTTAATAAAGTTTTGAAACCATCAAAAGTTCCAGCACCAGCTACACCAGCCCAGATATCTTTTTCAGTTTGTTCTGCAATTGATTCAGACATTAATCCAATAAAGTAATCAGAAAAGTTAGATGGTAAATTATCACTAGCAGAATAACCCATTGATACTGCTTCCCAATCAGATTTGAATGGAGTTTTACAAAGCTCTAAATTTACTTGTAATTCTTTTGGCTCAATAATCTTTTCTGTTAAAGCAACAGTTCCAGCATCTGTAAAATCACAAGATGCATTTGCAATAGCACCGGAAAGATTTACTCTTTTTAATACTTCTTTAAACTTTACGTTTGGCTTAACTTCGATTAAGTTGTTTGCGATTGTATTTCCAGATAAAAGTGCTGCTGAAACATACTTTCCAGCAAATTCTCCACTATATGTGGATGTAATTGATAAACTCATTTTTTATTTGTTTAATTTGTTAAATATTCTATTTCTTGTTGTGTTCTTATTCCCTTTTTGAGAATAAAGGTTTAATTCTTTTTTGTCAGATAAGTTTTCTGGAGTATGTGTAATTCCTTCAACTTCTTCAGCAGATAATTCTACTTTATCTTCCTTTACTTCTGATAACTCAACTAATTCCTCTGCAACAACTTCTGTTTTAGATAATTTTAGTTCGTTGATTTCAGTTCTTAGTTTTTCAATTTCTGAGAAGAACATTTCTTCTGATATTGATTTAACTATCTTCTTTGGAGATGCAGTTTCTGTTGATAATTCTTCTTCTTCAACAACTTCTTCTGTTACTTCTGCTGGTGCTTCTTCTTCTGCTCCAGCTTCTTTAATCTCTCCAATGATACCTTCTTCTGAAACTACTATAATCATACCACCTTCAACTTCATATTCTCCAACTGGAACTGCAACTCTCTCGTCATCTGCAACGACAAAGATTTCTGCACCAGCTTCAAATACTTCAGCTTCTAAGATAGCACCATTATCTAGCTTCATTTGCTCTAGCTTTACTTCTAATCCAAGTAAAACTCTTGCTTTGTTTAATAATGTTCTGTCTGTGTTCATATTTATATAATAAAATTTAGTTAAAATTTTGTATTTTCAATTCCCTATTCTTCTTCTTCTGTTGCACTTATCCTTCCTATGCCTTGTTTCCAATACTCTGGAGTCTTGCAACTTTTATCAGTAGTATTCTTACACTCTATTGAGTAGGTGTTTTTACATTTACAATAAACTGCTCTCATTAGGATAAAAGTTTTTTAAGTTCTGCTAATTGCTTTTCTTCTAAATCTTCTTTTAACTCTTCATTCTTTTCTAACTTATCTGCGAAAAAACCTTCTATACTGAAACCCTTACATTTTTTTGTCAAAACATAGTTGTTCCATATCTCATCATTCTCAACTTTTACACTACCCATCCAAGTACCTACTGGAACATCTAAACCATATAAAGCAGTCTTGTCTTTTTCTTTATCTTCAACAATCCAACTTTCTACAAGTGTCATTCCCTCTAATTGTGCATCGTGTTCTAGTGTTGAATTAGATTGATTACCATTCTGTAAATACATTTGTGATGCTTTTGCAACAGTCTTTTCAGAAAAGAATATGTAGTACTCATCTTCTCCAGACTTTCTGTAAATAGGTTTCTTTGGTATTAATAAAGCACCCATTAATAAACGTTTTTCTTTGTCTATTTCAGCAAGTTTTATTTCTTGTTTATTAAGTGCAATAAAATCTGATTCAATTGCTGGATTTTCAACAACAGAAATAGCTTCTACTCCGATTGCTTCTTCATCATCTAAAATTAACTCTATTAGTTTCATATTTATATAATATTGTTTTAGTGTTATTTTATATTTTAATCTCCTAAACTTGCATCATCAATTATATTTCTATCCATACTTTGAGCAGTTGTTACATCGTTTGCTACAACATAGGCTTGTACTGGTTGTTGTGATTGCCCTCCAATGGCAGATGCTAATTGGTCTGTGGAACTTGCACCAACTACATTAAATGCTGGTGGTGTAGATGCTCCAGCTGGAACAGATGAAGGTATTGATGATTGACCACCTCCTCCAGATATACCTTTACCTTGACCAATAGCAGTAGCACCAATACCAGCAATTGCTAACCCAGCACCAATCTTTGTCATTGCTATTGATTTTGCAGTTGTTGCTAAAGATGATGCCTTTAATGGATTAGGTATTGTAAAAGCACCAACAGACGTGAAGAATGGTACTTTAGCCTCGTTTGCAGTTGCAGTTGCAATAGATTCTTTTGCTTTTACTACAACATTCGCAATAGCAGCACCCTTTTCTAAAATTAAACCAGCCATTGCTAATGCTTTATTTTTACCAGCTATTTGTTGTAACAACCCACTTAAACTAGCAGCAAAATTTATATAGTTTAAATTAATTTGTTTTTTTCTGTCAGCAATACTTTGTTCTATCTCTATCTCCCTATTTGCCCTTTCTTCAGCATCTATTAATCTTTGTTTCTCAGCTTCATCTTCAGCTAATTTCTTTGTCTTATCCTCTTCAGATTTTATCTCTTCTTGTTCTTTCTTTCTTGCTTTTTCCTCATCTTCAATAGCTTTTAGTCTTGCAACTTCTTCTGCTTTTAAAGCAATCAATTGAGATGTTACTTCTTTTTGTTTTGTTAGTTTAGCAGTTTCTAAGTTTATTAACTCAGCTTTTAATCTTGCTTCTTCTTCTAAGTCTTGTTTGTTACTATCTCCTAAAGCATTTTCTCTTACTTTTGCATCAAGTCTTAATTGAGCTGCTTTTATTTCTTTGTTAGTTATATCTTCTTCTAACTTACCAGCTTCAGTTAAAAAACCTATACGTTCTTGTAAGCTAAATTTTTCTTTATTTACTGCTTGTTCTAGTAGTTTAGCTCTATCTCTATTTGCTTCTGCTCTATCTACAATTAATTGTCTATCTAGTTTATCAGCCTTTGCTCTTTGGTCTGCTATTTGACCAGCTATTTTAGCTTCTTCTTTTAGCTCTTTTACAAGTTCTTTTGTGCTTTTAGTTAAAGCATCAACAATAATTACTGCTGGATTCAATGCTTTATTTAAACCAACAATACCATCTTTAGCATCATTTAAAGCACCAGAGAAATCTCCTTTGAATAGCTTAGAAATAGCTGACCCCATTAATCCTAGACTTTTGACTGCTGAATCTACCTTATCCATTACAAACTCTTTTATACTTTTACCAAAGTTTTTAAGAGTTTCTATTGGATTAGTAAATAAGTTTATCAATCCTCTACCAAGTGCAGCTAATCTATCAGTAAATACGTCTGTAACTGCACCAAGAACTGCCATTAGTTTAGCAAACTTGTTTTGCCCTTCTTCAGTAGACCTAAAAGCTTGTGCTACTGCAGTTATGGCAATTATCAATGCTCCAATACCAGTTGATATTATAGCAACTCTTAAAGACTTAAATCCTTTTGCTAAATTACCAATAGCTCCTTTAAAACCTTTTATTTTAGTAACTGCTCCACCAGTAAAGCTATCTAAAGTACTAGTTGCTCCACTTAATTCTTTATTAGTGTTATTTAATTCCTTATTTAACTTCTCAACTTCTTTTACCCCTTTATTAGAATTTACTTCTAAGTCTACTACTATTTTTTTTGCCATTTCAATTCTTGTTTTTGTCTTTTAAACACTTCTTTAAAACTATCTGGAAACTTGTTCTTTCCCTTTGCTATTTGTACTATCTCAGATTTACAATCTGTATCTTTTAGTAACTCTAATATTTCTTTTATCATTATGACGTTGTTACATTTATAGTTGTTGTTGTTGATACATTATTATTAAAGTCTGTTGCAGATACTCCAAATGCGTAAGTTGTTCCACTTGTTAAACCAGTTATTGTTACGCAATAAAATTCTTGTAATGGTGTTGCTGAAACTCTTTGTATAAGTACACCATCTTGATAAACAGAGTAACTTTTTACACCCACTCCACTACTATCACTTGATGCTGCCCAACAAAAATTAACTGTACTTGTTCCAATAATTGGTGTGCCAATAACTGGTGCAGTTGGAGGTGTTGTATCTGGAGGTATTGCTGGTGCTGGTGGTGTATAAATATCATTCAACAACTCTAAATCAGATTTACCAGTAAGCATATTTGTTTTGATGCTATTTATCTTATAAGTAGTACCACTAATATTGAATCTGTCTGCTAGTGTATAATTAAGCAAGATTCTTAAAGGTAAATATGCAGTTACTTTTGTTAGTCTGTTTGTTACGTCAAATACATCAGAAATATAATCGCTATGGTATGCGTTAAATAAAGTATCTGTAAATGTATTGTCAGCAGTATATTCGTTTATCTCATTGTTAAAGTTTATATTATACTTGCTTGTTGATGATGATAATGCAACACTATTTGAGGGTACATTATATAGCGTTACCTCTGAATGACTACTTGTAGTATCTAAAAAAGATATGCTATTACCACTATTTAAAATTGGATAAAATAATAAGGGCTTACCATAGTAAGGAGCTTGGTTATCATCTACAAAAAACCCATACTGAATTGATGTTAATGTATCAGTATTTGTGTCTGGTAATCTTTCATAAAGCATTTGTGAGAATGGTGTTTTAACCTTGTATATTTTACCATCTAAATTTTCTCCACTTGTGTATTCTGTCTTTCCCCAAGTGTTGTTAAATAGTTGAGAATGTTTACTTGCTAAAAACGTTTTTGTATCTCCGTGTTCAAACGTTATTTCTTTAAATGGCAAAGCAACATTAACAGAGCTTTTATCTCTATCAACAAACTCTGTTACATCATAAGAAACACCATCATCATAAAAATCATCTAAGGTTTTTACAATTACTTCATCTGTATCATCATCAATATAAGATGTTAGATTAAACATTTTAAAAATACCAGTTAGAAAGTCTATTATTTTCAAGTCTGGTATCTGTTGTGTGATAATAAAATCAAAAGCATTTGTGTGAGAAAATGCAGCAGATGTATAAGTATTAAACACTTCTAAACCAGCTAAAAGTTTATATCCAATATCCCAAGTAACTTCTGAGAATGTAATATTCTGAGATGATTGTATGATAACATTATAACTTCCTTGTGATGTACCTAAATCATCTTTTGTTATATCTAAATCTCCAGTTACACTTCCACTATTGTAAATCTGTGTTCCGTTTAATTGTACAGAAACACTATAAGAAAAACCACTTGTTGTTCTTAGTTTTAAATCTAATTTACTATATCTGCTTGGAGTACCACCAACATATAAAGTTGATGTGTTTGACATCAATGTAATGCTTAAACTAGGAGTTGTAGTAGTCCAAGTATTAACCAAAGATTCTACTTCTGTTGCAGTTGGAGATTCTACATAACCTTTCTTTCTATGCAACCACATAAACAAATTGTAGTAAGGTGTATTTGTACTTGTAAAGAAATCATCACTAAAAGAAATATTATAGTTTGTTTCTATTGCTTGTATAATAGTATCAATTCTTATTGCAAACTTTAAATCATCCCAAGATACTCCGTGTAAATTAGCACCACCTCCACTTTCATAATAAACATTACCTTCTTCATTTGCAGATGAATGAGAGTTATAACCTAATCTTTGAGTATGTGTTATTAAGGGTGCTATAATATCGCTTGTTGCTGGGTTTGCTTTTAGTTTTGTTTTTACATTAGCAGCATTATAAACAAGTGTGTTTGAATTTAAGTCTGTTAAAGCACCTAGTTTATCTTCTCCAAGTAAGTCTTTTAATGTAACTGTATTACCAGTAAACCTAACTTTGTATGAAGATGGTACATTGTTTTTTAAATCAACACCTTCTAGTTTTATTTTACCTTTCTTAAATTTTAAGTGATTTAATTCTAAGGTTGCACTTACTCTACTTCTACCATCAAAACCATTTGTAATACTATTGTTGTAATAGTGTTTAAATATTTTATTATTCTCTTTTGTTGCTGGTAATGTGAATGTCTTTGAATAGTCTGTAAACACTTTCTGAACGTCTTTTACGTTCTGGATTGTTTGTGTTAGTACAACACTTTC
>Ga0209532_1003553_pt1 | contig 10307 bp, 8 predicted proteins | sample COG_02_FD_184746 | JGI IMG/M metagenome (GOLD analysis project Ga0209532, IMG submission 184746) | Pelagic Microbial community sample from North Sea - COGITO 998_met_02 (SPAdes) (version 2) | ecosystem: Environmental > Aquatic > Marine > Neritic zone/Coastal water | place: Helgoland, sampling... | reverse complement strand
CATTACATTCGGGATGGAAAATATAAATGAGAGGTCCGCACAACATTTGGAGATTGGTTAAGACCGGAGCCACCTTAGAACGCACAGGTGCAATGCACGTTATACTAGATGCATTTAGTGCCCCTACTTCTCTAAGAATTTTGGCCAGAGTGCTTGGATGGCCGTTCAAATGGTTTGGTCTAAAAGGAGATTTAAATTTACCTCCCGCAACACGCGCACTTACTGCTCTTGGTCCTGCTTACATAAAGTTTGGACAGATCTTATCAACCAGGCCAGATGTGGTTGGCGATGCCTTAGCAAAGCAACTACGAGTACTTCAAGATAGGCTTCCACCATTTTCTTCAGAAATAGCAAAAAAAACAATTGAATCTGAACTAGGCAAACCAGTAGATAAGTTATTTAGTGATTTTTCTGATCCCGTTGCAGCAGCTTCAATTGCTCAAGTGCATAAGGCAAAAATAGTAGATACTAATGAATTGGTTGCTATTAAAGTTTTAAGGCCTGGAATAGAGAGAGCCTTCCGAAAAGACATAGATGCATTTTACTTAGCTGCAAAAATTATTGAACTTATCTCTCCTTCTGCAAGGAGACTAAAACCAACAGAAGTAATTAAACATTTTGACTATGTAGTCCAAGGTGAGCTCGATTTGAAGTTAGAGGCTGCCGCTGCTGGAGAGTATAAATCAACAGCCAGCCAAGATGTTGGCTTTAGTGTTCCCAAAACTCATTTTTTTTATACCTCTAGGAGGGTACTGACTATGGACTGGGTCAGTGGAATCCCTTTTGGCGATACGGAAGCTATAAGTAATGCAGGACATAATAAGAATGAAAGTACCCATCGTTTACTGCAAGTCTTCTTACGACAAGCTCTAAATGATGGGTACTTTCATGCAGATCTACATCAAGGAAATATGAAAATCAGTTCATCAGGTGATATAGTTGCTTATGATTTTGGAATAATGGGCAGAATAGACGAATACACTCGTCGAGTTTACGCAGAAATACTCATTGGATTTATAAAAAAAGACTACATGAGGGTTGCAGAAGTCCATTTTGAAGCTGGCTATGTCTCAAGTGATCAAGATATAAATGAATTTTCACAAGCATTACGCGCTGCCGGAGAACCAATATTTGGAATGGATGCTAATCAAATCTCTATGGGTAAATTACTTACATATTTATTTGAGGTTACCCAACGTTTTGGAATGGAAACCAGAACTGAATTAATTTTATTACAACGAACTATGATTGTGGTGGAGGGGGTCTGCAGATCGCTGTACCCTCAAATTAATATCTGGGAGGTTGCCCAACCAGTTGTACAAGACTACATCAACAAAAGTGTTGGGCCAAAAGCACTCCTTAATGATATAATAAAAACTGGGAAAGTGATGGCTAGGTTTGGACCAAAGCTCCCAAAATTAATAGAAGATTTGTTAAATAATCAAGTTAATAGTTCCAAACAAAAACAAACTTCGTATAAAAGCAAAAAAACTTTAAATGTCTTTGTAATGGGGGCCTTTTTTGGAACTTTGGTGGCAATAGGCCTCGGCCTCATTTAAGTAGTGATAGAGAATATAAATTATCAATCACAAAATTGATGCTAAATAGAGCTCGTGAGCCTTATTGACATTTTCGTGATTAATTTCGAAACCCAATCCAGAACCAGAAAGAACTGCCATTTTTCCATTTTTTAAATCAAGGATTGAGTTATCAATAATATCCCATTCTAGGAAATGATTCATAAATTGATTTCCATCATCCAAATTGGGTAAAACAGAGGCTACTTGATTGGCCGCACATGTAGTAATTCCTGTTTCATAAAGCCCATGGATATTAATATTTATCCGAGCTGTTTCAGCAATTCTACCGCATGTTACAAATTTATTAAGGCCTCCTGTTTCATGCAAGCCCAAAACAATTAGATCTGCTGCTTCTTCTTTACAGACATCGAAACAGTCTTGTGGAGTAAATACTAACTGGTCTGCCGCAATTGGAATCGAACACTGATTGCGGGCCTGCCTTAAAGCTGAAATACTCTCACAATGAGTTGGTTGTTCAATGCATTCTATGTTGCAATCTACAACTTCAGGAAGAATTTGCCTCATTTCAAAGGCACCCCAGTGCTCATTTGGATCCACTCGTAATCTTTTATTAGGTCCAATTGCCAACCGAACTGCCTTTATAATTTCTATATCATTTTTAACTCCAGTACCTACTTTAATATAGATTACATCGTGACCCTTCTCAGAAAAAGTTTTGGCGTTAGTGGCAATTTCTTTAGGGCTCTTACCCTGAGGAAACCCAAAATAACTGATGTCATCACGTACTGCTCCACCAAAAAAATGATTTACTGGGCACTCATACGCTTTTCCGACGATATCCCAAAGAGCCATCTCAAGCCCTGCCATCACTTGAGCTCCAAATCGTGGAGAACTACAAGTCCCTCTAGCTTGGAACAGAGCATGATAAACCTTATCCATAAGCTTCGAAATGTGAAAAGGGTTTTCTCCAGTTAAAAATTTTGATGCTTCTTTTATAAATGATTGAACACCTTCTGGAGACGGTGTTGAAATACTCTCTCCATACCCTATTAAACCAGTGTCTGTTTTAATTTCAACAAGTAACACCCCCGCACCATCGATAACTCCCTGCGCCCAATAGTACGGCTCTTTATAAGGAACAATCAGTGGAGTAGCCTTAATTTCGGTGATTATCATTGTCTTTATTCCCTTTCTTTTCTATCTTAAATTTATTGATACCGCTAAGGCTTTTTTTATTACAATATAGAAAAAATGTATTCATTTATAACTTCAGATTCTCTTTCTCTCTAATAAATTTCTTAATTCTTTTTTCAGTATTTTTCCGTAATTGTTTTTAGGTAAGGAATCTAAAAATATGTATTCTCTTGGTCTCTTGAATCGAGATATTTTTTTAATACAAAATAAGTCTAATTCATTAATAGTTATTTTTGTTGCAACAATAAATGCAACTACAACCTCACCCCATTCAGGATCCATTTTTCCGACAACAGAGGCCTCAAATACATTTGGACATTGAAGAAGAACATCCTCCACCTCCCTTGGATAGATATTTGAACCACCAGAAATTATCAAATCTTTAGATCTACCTTCCAACATAATATATCCATTGGAATCAATGCGTCCCAAGTCTCCAGTTTTTAACCATCCATCAATTAAGGTACTTTCTGTTGCAGAAGGATTATTCCAATACCCCAGCATTACTGGGTCGCCATAAACACATATCTCTCCAATGTGATTTACTGGGCACACATCTCCATTAGGATCTTTTATAACAACATCTACTACGCTTTGTTTTCTTCCAACGCTAGATACTCGCTCTCTCCAATTCCAACTCTCTCTGTCCAAAATTTCATCTCTTTTTAGTGCAGAAATGGCCATAGGGCACTCGCCTTGACCAAATATTTGAACAAATCGTGGGCCCATAATTTTTACAGCATGAATGATATCTGCAAGATACATTGGACCTCCCCCATAGATTATAGTCCTAATACCTTTAGTAGAACTCATATTTTTTTCAGCTTGTCTCACCAGTTTATTAACCATGGTCGGAGCTAAAAACATACAAACACTTTTTAACTTTAAGCTTAGCTTAAGAACTTCTAAAGGATCAAACCTACCTGAAACAGGGACGGAATGTCTGGCTCCAAGCTTAACAAATATTACATTATATAAACCCGCACCGTGAGACATCGGGGCCGCATACAATGAGGTATCAGAGGAACTTACAGTGTCCACATCTGACAAGTAACCTACGACCATAGCCTGTAAATTTTTAGAGGAAAGCATAACACCTTTAGGACTTCCAGTAGTACCGGATGTGTAAAATAACCATACTAGATCATTTTTACTTATTTTTACAGGACTTCGATTTGACGAAAACGAATATAATTTAAAAAAACTTTTCTCTGTAGTTGAAATGACTGTAATTTTTAATTGTGTATATTCCTGACCATTAAACATGTTTTTTTTATCTGTAAAAAGAGCTTTAGAACCAGAGTCGTTTATAATCCATAAAGCTTCATCTATATGAAGTTTTGAGTTTATCGGAACTACAACTCCACCTAAAAACCAAACAGCATAAATGATTTCTAGATATTCTGTTGAATTAGCCAAAAAAATTGCAACTCTATCACCCTTTTTAAGTTCTAATATGTTTTCCAAATAGTCTGAAATAGAGGATGATCTAGCTCTAAAGGTAGCGTAATCGGCACTACAGCACTCTCCCTTTAATAAAGCTTCTTTTTGGGGATGCTTATCCGCTATATCTACTAACCAGTTCGCCAAATTCATAGCATTACTATTTTCAACATATTACCCATCATCTGTTTATAGTTAAAATCTAGTTAGGTTTTGAGACACTAACAATCTTTAAATTTTCTAAATTTACCTATAATAAGGCTAAAAGAATAATTAATTAAAATTAAGGAAGTTTTTATGTCTAATACTAAAGAGATAGGTCTAAAAGGCTCCGCAACCTCTGTAATAGAAGATTTTAGAAATCTTTCTCCGTCTAAGAGAATCCATCAGCTATCAAAAATAACTCACCTTTCTGATTATGAGCTATCAAACTTATCAGAACCAAACCGCTTACCCTTAAATGCCGCAAATGCGATGATTGAAAATGTAATAGGGAAAATTGAAATACCCTTAGGCATTGCAACAAACTTTAAAATAAATCTAAAAGATTATCTAATCCCAATGGCTATAGAAGAGCCATCTGTAGTTGCAGCAGCGTCTAATATGGCAAAGGTAATTAGAAGTTCTGGAGGTTTTACAACTTCTAGTGATGAGCCAATAATGAGGGCGCAAATACAAATCCTAGATGTACCTGAGAGTAAGAAAGCGAAGTTAAGTCTAAAAAACTTTGAGGCACAGATCATTAAATTAGCAAACTCAAAGGATAAAACTTTAATTAAGTTGGGAGGTGGATGCAAAGCAGTTGAAGTTCACTCTTTTAGTGATACTAAGGTTGGTCCAATGATTATTTTACACCTCTTAGTAGATGTGCGTGACGCAATGGGCGCAAATACTGTCAATACAATGGCTGAAACAATATCTCCCCTGATAGAAAAAATTACTGGTGGCCGTGTGCGATTAAGAATCTTATCTAATTTAGCTGATAAGCGACTTGCAAAGGCATCTGTGAAAATACCCTTCTCAAAGTTAGGCTATCGTCATTTCTCTGGCGAGGAAGTTGCTAACGGAATTGTTGAGGCCTGTACTCTCGCAGAAGTGGACCCCTACCGAGCAGCCACCCATAATAAGGGTATTATGAATGGAATTGATTCTGTTATTTTAGCGACAGGAAACGATTGGCGAGCAATTGAAGCAGGCGCACATGCATGGGCAGCTAGAGACGGTCAATATTCTTCTTTAACAAATTGGGAAATAGATGACTTTGAGTGCTTACTTGGATCAATAGAGATACCTATGGCGGTAGGGTTAGTTGGTGGAGCAACAGCAACACACCCTACTTCAAAATCATGTATAAATTTATTAGGTATCCGCTCTTCCAGTGAGTTTGGACAAGTTCTTGCTGCTGTTGGATTGGCTCAAAATTTGGGTGCACTTCGCGCGTTAGCAACAGAAGGAATTCAAAGGGGTCATATGACTTTGCACGCTAAAAATATAGCTATTGCTGCGGGTGCGGAAGGTTTGGATGTTGATTCTGTTTCTAAAAGGATGATTTACGAAAAAGATATTTCTCTCGATAGAGCGGCCTCATTGTTAGAAAAAAAAACTATATACTAGTATGAGGCTATTATGAACTACTCAGAAACACATGGAGTACTAAAATGGTTATTTTTTTGTAGGAAATTAATTAAACTTAACCTCTATACCGCTAAGTTTAATTCCATGTAAATTTGTACTCCACACCTCGTCACCGTGAATACTAAAAGCTCCTGTCAATGTGCCAGTAGTAACTAAATCCCCAGGATTCAGAATAACCTGACGTCCTAACTTTTTGTTGTCTAATAAAATATGCCGAAGTGCCTCTAAAGGCCCAACTTCAAGAATGTTTGAAGCATGGCCTTTATCTACCTCCTTTCCATTACAGGACAAGATAATACTAAAGCTAGATAGCTCCTCAAGCCATATACTTTTTTCAACTTTTAATATCTCAACAAACGGACCACATAATAATGCCCCATGTAATCCAAAGGCGGCTATAGTATCCGCCGGTGTAAACTGCCAATTTTTAAAGATTGAGTGCACAATTTCAAATCCATGAGAAACATGCGAAACACACTCTATTAATTCCTCATTATTCATACCAGCTTTTGGAGTCTTTTTTAACTTAAAAATAATTTCTGGCTCTATTTTAGGTTCTAACAGGCCATTCACAGAGAAGGTTTTGTCAATCATTTTAACGGTGGTGTTATAAAGGGTTCCAACAATGGGAGAGGAAGCATTATAATCTTTCCAAATATTTCGATTTGTGAAACCAACTTTTAATCCAACAGTATATTCTTTTCTGTCTGCCCTTAGATACTCAATTTCTTTAGCAATACCATAAGCGTCTTGAACTGTTAAAGTAGTTAAATATTTAGAAATTAAATCAATTTGTTTAGATTCATCTAAGGCTGCCATAATTCTAATAGCCTCATTCTTCACTTTTGATTTATTCAACACTTATTAATACTTTTGTAATAATACACTAAAATTCAACGACCTCTAATCTTTCGCAACAACGCCCCTATCCCATACTTGGGTGATGGATCATAAAGGTGGCACAAGAATGTTAACCTACTCTCAGCATTTTTAGAAACATAGTTATTTCCATGTAGAGTCGTAACCCCCAAAAAAGCCAACGGTCTATAGTCGTCAAAATATTCCGTTAACACACGTGTTTTCTTTGAAACTATAGAAAAACCCTCTTCAGAAGCATATTTCTTCCAATGTGCCTTTTGAAAAATATTAATAATTTCATTCTTTGGAAAATTACGTGCATTTGGTGCAGCTTTTAATTCACCCCTCTCGATTAAACCGTCTCTAGCAATTGGTATCCTAATTGGTAGAACTATGGTAAGAAGATGTGAATCAAAATGTGCTCTATACTTCTCTGACGATTGACCAGGATTTACCTTCCTAGCTACAAAATATCGGTCAGATCTTTTTATATTAACTTTTAAGTCTTTGATGGCTTTATTGAATACGTTTTCAAATAAAGGCTCTAAATTCATAAGATCCATCAGTTTCAAATGCGCTGTATTGTTTGTTGAATAAGTTTTGGATCCAATTTCCTCTAAAGCATCCTCAAGAATATTATTTTGATCAATTAAATTTTTAATTGATGGCAAATATGCAAAGCCTTGTTCAAAAATTTCTTGACATGATTTGTTAACATCGTATTCGTATGTATTCATTTCATCTCTCTAAGTTGGTATATGTTTTTGTTAAAATAATTAAAATAAACAGATACTAGTATAAATCAATAACTTCAGCTTTCAAGATCGAGCCCAATGAACCTTATATTCATAAGGCTTTTAACATAAGGTTAATTTTTTATAAACCTTCTAAATGCCTTTGATCGAACTATAAAAATCAATAGACTGTAGCTCCCAAAAAATATAGAAGTAGCAAAAATAACTGTCAGCATAGCAAAGAAATTACTTTCCAAAAACAAAATTCCTAGGAATGTAATTAGAATACAAAACGGTAAAATTATTACTGTTGATATAGGGTTAGCTGATTCTTTTGAAATCTTACTACCAAAAAAAATTACTACGACCCTCATCAATAATTGATGAAAGTGCATGTAATCTGCTTGGTTAATAGAACTTCGTTTTAAACAACGGCGAATAATAGCTGCTACGGTATCCATGATCGGCCAGAAGAAAAGGCAAAATATTGCCCAAGCAGATATTTCTGGATGTTTTGTGATTAGTGATATTCCAATCCAAACAAGAAGATGACCATAGGTATACGCCCCAGCGTCGCCCAAAAATATCAGGCCTTTCGGAAAGTTCCAAATAAAAAAACCCAAAATAGAACCAACTAATATTAGACAAAATGTTCCTAAACCAGTCTCTCCAACTGAAAAAGATATTATACAAAGTGCTAAACCGATTAACATAATAACACCTGAAGCCAATCCATTAACACCATCAATTAAATTTATAGAATTTGAAATCCCTGCTGATGCAAAAGCTGTAAAGCATATAGCAATTAAAGGAATAGAAAGAATTGGTGCCAAGATTTCAAGGTCCACATTATCTAACCATAAACCCGTTAAATAAATTGCTATAAACCCAGAAACCACTCCAGCATTTAACCTATAAACTGGTTTTATGTTATGACCCAAATCTTCAAGGCCACCTGCTACCAAAACCGGTATAGAGGATAGCACTATAAAAAATATAAATTTATCAGCCGTAAAAAAAACTCCTATTACTAAAGCAATAATTGCAGCTAGTCCCCCAACCCTAGAGGTTAACTTATTGTGGGATGCTTGTTTTGCAGAAATAGCTTCATTAGCTTTTTTAACAGACATTATATCAAGATAATATGAGGCCCCAACAGACAGAAACGATATTATTAGAGTTAAAATGAAAAAGAAAAAAATCAAACTATTTGTCGCTTCTACTAATCATCATTTATATTTCTTTGTTCAAATTCTACTAACACAGCTAAATCCAGATGGCTACACATTAGGTACATTTCTATTCAGTGAAACCTTCATGTAACCTCATATCTAATATAATAAATTTCTGTCTAAACTCTTTAAAAAAAATATCTCTAGTAATGTTCAGATGTTCAGAATAAAAGACGGCGTATGAAAAAGTCGATTAACCTTAAAGAGTCCATTCTTCTAGTATCCTTCCTATTAATACCTATATTTGGATCACTAGCTCTTGGGGTCATATTAATTTTATCTATATTTCTTAGCTTTAATTTCATAATAAAAAACAGTCGAACTAATACACCTACCTCATTTAAGCCCATTGGAGTGATTTTTATATCATATTTTACATATTACGCAGTCCAAGGTTTTTTTTACAGTAGTACTTTCTCGCAGCATATACATGATCTTGGAAAGATTTTTCCCATCCTACTAATCGGAATTTTAGCATTACTTTTAAAAAATAATACGTTTAAAATAAATTATCAAATGTTAAGTTTAGTTGCTGTCTCAAGTATATATCTAACATCAGCTTTAGCATTATCTTTTCGCTACTTTCCACCCGATGTAGTTCTCTTAGGAAAGTCCTTTGCGCAAAAAACTGGCGTGCTGACCCGCTTAGAAATGGGGACAGGCAATGCACTTCCATTCGCTACAATTTTTATCACTTTTTCATTTTTGACTTGCCTAGGCTACGAAAAAAAATCCAGTTTGGAGAAAATAGTATCTTTTTCTGCTTTAATTTTAGGAATATTGGTTGTGGGTTTTTGGAACGGCTCCAGGGGTCCATTGTTGCTCGTTGCCCCCTTAATATTTCTTATGGTTTGGTATTTGTTTAAAAACAGTAAAGCCGCCAAAACTTGGCGCCCATTAATCTTAGGGTCCATTGTTATAACTTTATTAATCTTAGGTTTTATAATAATGCAAAGTTTTGGACACGATATGTCAACAAATATGTTCAATGGCTTAAAAGAGTTAAGCCATAGTGGGGGTCATGATACTTCAGTTAATATTCGTCTAGTTCTTTATCAGGCTGGATTTGAGGCGTTCTTTGTAAGCCCAATTTTTGGTTTTGGGATTGGCAACTTATTAGAATCTGTAACCCAATTCTTACCTAAAACTGGAAAGTTTGGATACTCTCATTTGCATAATATGTTCCTAAACCACGTGATCGCCGGGGGCCTAGTTGGGTTACCATTTTTATTTATGTTAGCTACTTCACCGTTACTCATTCTCTGGCAAAAACGAGATATTATTTCTCCCAATGGTATTTACCTTTCATTCTTGATTGTAATAACTATTTTTGGTGCCGGTATGAGTAATGTACTTTTCTTTCACGATCTGCTTGCTGGCTTCTTTTCAGTATTGATTTTAATAGCAGCAATTGCATCGAACGGACAAGATGATTAGTGACGATTATGTTACTCTGTCGTCTTAACTGTGAAAATTTTGATTTTAATTATTTAATCAGTGAACAACAGTAGCTATTTACTCTAATTTAACTAATTTTTGATGTGATAAGAGCAATTATATCACTCCAATAATTATTAAATGGTACTAAATTCTAGAATAAATATCTTCGTATCTGATTATGTCATTTTCTCCCGAGTAGGTACCCATTTGGACCTCAATTAACAGTATAC
>Ga0209532_1003530_pt1 | contig 10347 bp, 7 predicted proteins | sample COG_02_FD_184746 | JGI IMG/M metagenome (GOLD analysis project Ga0209532, IMG submission 184746) | Pelagic Microbial community sample from North Sea - COGITO 998_met_02 (SPAdes) (version 2) | ecosystem: Environmental > Aquatic > Marine > Neritic zone/Coastal water | place: Helgoland, sampling... | reverse complement strand
TGATAGAGCGGATCATCACCGCACCAGGCACAGCGAATAGCGTCAGTCATGTTTATGTCCTCAAGGTATTCTTTTGGTCGGCCATATATAAGCAAGCGGATAGGTATCCAGCTGATAATCGACTATGCTAATGATCAGGTTAAATGAAACTCCTGACGAGGTAGTACTAGCTCAATGATCAAACGCTTTCCGGATATTCGGCCTTATAAAACCCAATTTATAGCAGTTACAGCACCTCATCAACTCTATGTGGAAGAGTCGGGTAATCCCGATGGCATTCCGGTGTTATTTATCCATGGCGGCCCTGGCGGCGGCACCGCAGCAAGCGATCGCTGCTTCTTTGACCCGGAAAAATACCGCATTATTTTATTTGATCAGCGGGGCGCAGGTCGCTCTACCCCCCACGCCTTGCTCGACAATAACAACACCGCAGCACTGATCGACGATATTGAAACCATTCGCGCCGCCCTGGATGTGGAACGCTGGGTTGTCTTCGGGGGTTCCTGGGGCTCTACCCTCGGACTGCTCTATGCGCAGCAGTATCCGCAGCTAATTATGGGGTTGATTTTGCGCGGCATCTTTTTATGTCGCGATGAGGATATTAACTGGTTCTATCAGGACGGTGCCGGCCGTATTTTCCCCGAATACTGGCAGCAATACACACAGGTAATACCAGAGAGCGAACGTGGTGATATGGTCGCAGCCTTTTATCGTCGCCTTACTGGAGACAACGACTTTGAACGTATGGCGGCCGCCAAAGCCTGGTCAATCTGGGAAGGGCGCTGCGCCACATTACAAAGCAACCCCAATTTAGTCGAACGCTTCAGCCATCCCCATTTGGCCGTTGCCATGGCGCGTATCGAAGCGCATTTTTTCATCAACAAAGCCTTTATCAAACCCAATCAAATTCTCGACAATGCTCATCTGCTCAAGGATATTCCGGGCACCATTGTTCACGGTCGCTACGATATGGTCTGCCCGGTCAATCAAGCCATTGCCCTCAGTGAAGCTTGGCCCGGTGCCAGGCTCGATATAATTGGTGATGCCGGCCACTCCTCTTCTGAGCGCGGCACCACAGACGCTTTGGTGCGAGCCACTAACAGGCTCGCTCATCACTTGGAAATCAATTCTTAAGGCTCTCCCATGATTGGATTAATTCAGCGAGTGAGTCACGCCAGTGTGCGCGTCGACAACCAAGCCTGCGGCGCGATCGATCAAGGTATTTTATTGCTGCTGGCGGTAGAACCCGAGGATTTAGAGAGCCACGCCGAGCGGCTTTTGGAGAAGGTACTCAACTATCGGGTGTTTTCAGATCCTGAAGGCAAGATGAATCTGTCACTGCGAGATATTCAGGGGGGCTTAATGGTAGTCTCGCAATTTACTCTGGCGGCGAATACCAAAAAAGGTCTGCGCCCGAGCTTTATCTCGGCAGCAGCGCCAAGTCATGCAGAGGCGCTCTATAATCATTTCATCACTTTAGCCAGCCAGACTCACCACAAGACTCAATACGGTATTTTTGGTGCCGATATGCAAGTGTCACTGTGCAACGATGGGCCAGTCACTTTTTCGCTGCAGGTCTAAGCACTTTTCTATTCCCCGGCCTTTAGCGCCGCCACCAGACGCAGATGAAAACCCTCAAATCCGCCATTGCTCATTACCACCACATGAGATTTTCCGACGCTTCCATGAATCTGTTCCAAGGTGCTGGCCAACAGCTGATCAACCTGCTCACAAACTATAGCCGGAACAGTGCATGCTGATGCCACCGCCTGCAGATCCCAATTAATTGCTGGACCTTTGTACCAAAGAGCACAATCTGCCGCCGCCACAGCATCACTTAACGCAGTCTTATGCATACCTAACTTCATCGTCGCCGAGCGCGGTTCCACGATCGCGATCACCTGTTCAGAGCCCACTTTTGCACGCAGTCCTTGGACGGTACTGATAATCGCAGTGGGATGATGAGCAAAATCATCGTAGACAGTGACCCGATCATCCTCATAGATGACTTCCATACGCCGTTTAACGCCGACAAATTGACACAGCGCCTCACAGGCCTTCTCCAGACTAACGCCCACTGTGGAGGCTGCCATCACCGCTGCAATGGCATTGAGTACATTATGTCGGCCACTGTGCTGCCAGTTTACGAGTGCCCTTTGATCAATCTTATCGATAATTTCAAACCGCGAACCATCGGCAGCTAACAGCTTATAGCGCCAACCGGAGCCCTTGACGTCAACCATCTGATCACCCGTCTCGTTCACCTTCTCAAGAGCAAAAGTCTGGATATGACTCCAACAACCCTGATCAACCACCTGTTGCAAGTTGTTGTCATCAGAGGGATAAATAAGCTGCCCAGTGCTGGGCAAGGTGCGCACCAGGTGGTGGAACTGGCGCTGAATCGCCGCCAGATCATCAAAGATATCGCCGTGATCGAACTCGAGATTATTCATCACCAAGGTATTGCTGTGGTAGTGAACAAACTTCGAACGCTTATCGAAAAAAGCGCTGTCGTATTCGTCTGCCTCGACCACAAAGCAACCATCGCTGCCTGTACTTAAACGTGCCGAGAGACCAAAATCCAGAGGTACACCGCCGATCAAAAATCCCGGCTTTAAGCCGGCATATTCGAGAATCGCAGCAACCATACTGCTGGTCGTGGTCTTGCCATGAGTACCGGAAACCGAAATTACGTACTGGTCTCGAAGCACATTCTCCCCCAACCACTGGGGGCCAGACGTGAAGGCAAGGCCATTGTCGAGCATATATTCAACACAGGGATTACCCCGGGACATGGCGTTGCCTACAATAATCAGATCCGGTGCCGGCTGCAGCTGCTGAGGATCAAAACCTTCGATCAACTCAATTCCTGCCAGCTCTAACTGAGTGCTCATGGGAGGATAAACATTGGCATCGCTGCCTGATACCTGATGACCAAGCTGCTTGGCCAACTGCGCCAAGCTACCCATAAAGGTGCCGCAGATACCGAGAATATGAATATGCATGAGTTTCCTTTGTCTCTTCGCCAAGTTTTTTTCTTGGAGGAATTATGGCATCAGGCTAAAAAAACTCCTAAAGTTACGTCTTCTAGTCTAAAAATAAACGTATTGACCACTGAAAATAACTTCTATTTGTGGAGTAAACGCTTGCTGACTAATCTTCCTGCAATCATGGCTCTCGGTATTATTGTCACGCTTTACGGCTGTGGTGGTGGCGGTGGCGGGCAAAAATCTGCCGACAACGATATTCAAATCCCCCCTCCAACCAGCAATCAGGACAATAGCAAGCCGCCCTGGGATAGCTTTGCAGATCAAATCCAAGACCCGAGCAATCTAAACGAAAGCGCCACTGAATTCGAAACCGAAGAGTACGACGCTATGGGCGCCTTGGCGATGATCAATGCATCTAGCGCCTATGCTCGTGGAGCCACTGGTTCAGGAATCACGGTTGGCGTAGTCGATTCTGGGGTTTATGAAGAGCATATTGAATTTGCTCAGGGCAGCGAAAACAAAGTCGAATATGCCGGTAGCGACTACAGCAGCGGCAACTCAAGAAGCGACGATGCAATTGCCCACGGTACTCTGGTTGCCGGCATTATTGCCGCCAACAAAGATGGCTACGATGCCGACAGCGCACGCAATATGCACGGCGTGGCATTTGACGCCAGCATCTTGGCCTATGAGATACCCCTGGGCTCCGGCAGCGGACCCTACGACCCTTTGGAAGTTGAGCAGATCAATTATTCCGATGACAATTACTTTGCCAATCGCTTCACCACCATGGCCGATCAAGTGGATATCATCAATCTGAGCTTTGGCTTTTCCGGGGTGGTCACTTCTTACACAGCGACTCAGGTGGAGTCAGCATTTGGTCTCACCATTGATGCTCTGGCACAGCAAAATAAATCCCGTGGCCAGCGCTCGATCTTTGTTTTTTCGGCAGGCAATGCCTGGAACGACACAGATGATCAGGACAACACTGTGGACGCCGACTCCCCAGAACTTATGCCCGGGCTACCCTACCTATTTCCCGAGCTAAAAGATCATATGCTGGCAGTGGCCGCCGTCGACGACGAAGGTGAGATCGCCTTTTACTCCAACCGCTGCGGTGTTGCCGCCGACTACTGTCTGGTCGCACCAGGCGGTGGTGATGGCAATGGCAACGGCAATGTGGAAGCCCACGAGCGCATTTTGGGGCCAACATCACCAGAGCCTGGTAACGCAGTGGACGCACACTATTATGCTGGCGCTATCGGCACTTCCTTTGCCGCCCCTGTAGTCAGTGGCTCTCTGGCACTATTGAAACAGATGTTTCCCACTGTCGGCAATCACGAGCTAGTCGCGCGTCTACTGACTACTGCCAATAAGATCGGAATCTATAGTGACAGCAGTATTTACGGGCAGGGTTTATTGGATATGGATGCCGCGACTCGACCTGTAGGCGCCCTGAGAGTTGCCAGCGGCAACAACTTAGATAGCCAGCTCAGTGATATAGGTGCAAATACTATTAGTGTGTCTGGCGCGGGTCTCGGTAGCAGCTTGGTCAGTGCCCTGCAAGGCAACAACATGGCGCTGTTTGATCAACAGGGCTTTCCCTTTTTGCGTGATGCCAGTCAGTTAGTGCGGCAATCTCAACCCCTCGCAGCAGCCAGCGGCTTGCAGCATCATGAGCAGCAACTCAGCAGTGGCGTGCGCTTACAGCTAGGTAAAAGCAGCAATCTAGTTGATCGCCAAGGCTTAGGATTACAATCCGACTATCTGGCCCTGCAATTTGGCTCGCAGCCAAACGCCTACGGCAATGACCAAAACAGTGTAGAGCGCTTTATGGGTATCAACGCTAACCCCGGCTGGTTCTTTGGCGTCTATGCCGACGCCTTTGTCACGCCGGACCACAACAGTAGCGACAGTAGTTTTGCCGCGCCCTGGCTAAGCTTTGCTCGCAATGGCTGGAGCAGTGGCGGCGCAATGGATTTGGGTGTGGGCAAATTTAGGCTAGGCATATTTGAAGGCTCTCAATTTAAGCACTCTGTCACCGGCAACCTTTTAACCGACAGCAACAAAAACAACAGCCATGGCAGCCTGCTGGAATACGCACTCTGGTCACCGGCTCTTAGCATCAATTTTCAGCGTGGTTTTATCCGTGAAGACGAGAGCTTGCTCGGCGCCAACGTGGGACAGAACCTGGGCCAGCTAAACAACAGCGGCACAGATTTTTTTGGCCTCAATGGCCATGTGCAGTTTAATTCAACATGGCAGGGAATCTTCGCGGTTTATCTGGGCACCACTAAAAGTGGCCTGACAGAAAATTCTCTATCAGGAAACCGAGGCCTATTAAATCTCGACAAATCCATCAACAGTAATTCTTGGTCTCTTGGGCTAAACAGCTCACCGAACTGGCAGACAGATGATCGCCTCAGCATAAGCCTGCACCAACCCCTCCGCGTGCAGAGCGGTCAGGGCAGTCTGCAACTGGCCAGCGGCCGCACCATTGATCGCCAAGTTACCTATGAAACCATCAACTTTGACCTGCAGCCCAAGGGCCGGGAACAACAGCTAGAATTACTCTATCAGTTTAAAGTGGGCGATTTCAGCGCCGCGACCCGAGTGGAATATACTTATCAACCTCATCACAGCACGCACAACCCAAGCTATGGCGTAATCGAATTTTCATTATTCAAGGCCTTCACCCGCTAGTTGACGCTTCCTGATGGCGCGAGAAACCTTTACCATAGCGCCTCCACAAGGGACTACAGGGAAGAGAGAGTTACATGGCCAAAAGAAATGCGTTTTATGCACAATCTGGAGGCGTCACTTCGGTGATCAATGCCTCTGCCGCTGGTGTTATTGATGCCTGTCGCGCCAACAAGGACAAGATCGGCACTCTGTACGCTGGTCAAAATGGCATCCTCGGTGCCCTCCACGAAAATCTTATAGACACCAGCAAAGAAACACCCACCGCTGTGGCGTCACTGAAGCACACCCCCGGTGGCGCTTTTGGCTCCTGCCGCTACAAAATGCGCGACCATAATGAAGACAGCTCAGAGTATGAGCGTCTGGTGAAAGTGTTTAAAGCGCACAATATTGGCTACTTCTTTTACAATGGCGGCGGCGACTCAGCGGATACTTGCCTAAAAGTGTCGCAGATCGCTGCCCGCATGAACTACCCACTGCAAGCAATACACATTCCCAAAACCATAGACAACGACTTACCTCTCACCGACTGCTCTCCCGGATTTGGCTCAGTGGCCAAATATGTTGCCGTCTCCACCAAAGAAGCGAGTCTCGATATCGCCTCCATGTGCGCTTCCTCAACCAAGATATTTATTCTTGAGGTCATGGGTCGCCACGCTGGCTGGATTGCCGCCTCCGGCGGCCTGGCCGCAGAAGAAGCCGGTGACCCACCGCACATTATTGTCTTTCCAGAAATCCCTTTTTCCCGGGACCAGTTTATTGCCAAGGTTGATGCCACGGTAAAAGACAAAGGCTACTGTGTGGTTGTCGCCTCAGAGGGCGCCAAGTACGCAGACGGGGCGCTGATTTCTGGCTCTTTGCACAAAGATGCCTTCGGTCACCAGCAGCTTGGCGGTGTAGCGCAGACTCTAGCCAGCATGGTTAAACACAGCCTCGGCCATAAGTATCACTATGCCTTAGCCGATTATCTGCAGCGTTCGGCACGCCACATTGCCTCGAAAACCGATGTCGAACAGGCCTATGCAGTAGGTAAGGGTGCTGTTGAAAAAGCCCTCGAAGGCAAGGCCGGAATCATGGTTACTATCGAGCGGGGAACCGGCAAGAAATACAGCTGGTCACTGGGCGAAGCCCCCCTCAGCAAGGTTGCCAACGTTGAAAAGAAAATGCCCCGCTCGTTTATCACTAAGGACGGTTTTGGTATCACCGAGAAAGCTCGGGAGTATTTTCAGCCACTGATTATAGGCGAGGATTACCCGCCCTATAAGAACGGCGTACCACAGTATGCAAAGCTAAAAAATATTCTGGTGGAGAAGAAACTCGAAGAAGGTTTTAAAGGCTAGAGTTTGAACTCAACCGAGAGTTCAAGGCAGAACTGCGCGCGGCAAGGGCTTCCCCTGCAAAAACGCGCGCACATTCTCAACCGTCTGATCCACCAACCTCTGTCTTGATTGGCGTGCCGCCCAGGCACAGTGAGGAGTCACTATCAGGTTGGGAATAGTCTCGTCCAGCAGCGGATTACCTTGCCGCGGCGGCTCATTGGTCAGCACATCGATACCAGCCCCTGCGATAGTGCCGTTCAATAGCGCCCGCCTGAGGGCCACCTCATTGACCATGCCGCCCCGAGCAGTATTGATCAAAACTGCCGAGGGCTTCATCAGGGCTAATTCGACTTCATCGATCAGATTGGTGGTCTCGTCAGTCAGGGGACAGTGCAGACTGACAATGTCAGCGCGACTTAAAAGCGCCTTAAAGTCGACACGCTGCTGATCTGCATATTGGCGCCCCGGCAGTGCCGCATAAATCACCTCAAGCCCAAAAGCCTCAGCCACCTTCGCTACACCGCGGCCCAACTCACCGGCACCCACTATACCCAGTACCTTGCCTTGCAACTCCTCCACCGGAAAATTCAGCAGGCAAAACAGTGAACTGTCCTGCCAGGTGCCGTCCACTGCTGCACGCTGATAATCAGCGAGCCTGGTGGTAAGCGCCAGAATCAGTGCCCAGACATGTTGCACCACCGAGCCAGTGCCATATTTGACCGCATTGCACACCACCACCTGATGTTGGGCGGCAGCCTGCAGGTCAACCGCATTGGTGCCGGTGGCCATAACCGAAATTATTTTTAATCGGGGAGCCTGAGACAGGCTCAGCGCATTGATTGGCACCTTATTGGTCAGGATAATATCCGCGTCGACAATACGCTCGCAAACTTCGCGGTCAGAAGTCTCAGGATAAATCGTCCAGTCCACCGGCAGAGCCATGAGTGCACTGAGGTCGAGATCGTCGGGGCCGAGACTGTTGCAATCGAGAAGCACTGCTTTCATGGTCTGTTCGCTATTTTTAGAGTCTTTGGAGAGGCGCTCTTGAATAAGTCTATTCTAGCGGCTTTATCCCTTAAGACTATCAGGCAATCCTTAGAACCTAAGCATCCCAAAACTTGCGCATCTCAACATAGAGAAATGAGGCGGTCCAGGTAATCAGCACCAATCCGGTTAGAGATTCAATGCCGGTGAGGTAGCGAATATCTCCCATCGGGGCAATATCCCCAAAACCCAGAGTGGTAAAGGTGGTGAAAGAAAAGTACAGGCAGTCCATCAAACTGCCAGAAAAAGCACCACTCAGTTCGCCCCAACCCTCAGCGTGGTGCATCAGATAATAGGCTACCGCAAACACCCATATCTCAATAACATGGGCAATCAGTGCGCCGAGAACACCGAGTATAATGCGAAAGCGATGACGTATCTTTAGCCGTGGCATCAAGTTGGTCAACTGAAAGAGAATCTCATAATGAATCACCACTACAATGGCGACGACGGTGCTGACAACTAATACAATTGTGATCATCTAACTTTATCCCCACCCTTAAATCTATTGCAGCAACTGTTTTGGTCTAGCTTAACTTTAGACCAGAGCAACGAGTCGCATGGTCGAGTAGCAACAGCATCGAGCCGTTACTCCAGCGAGTTAATCCCCGGCTACGCTATGATATTAGCCGCCAACATCGCATAATACGCGGCATTTGAAGACCACTGCGCGGAGACTATAACAATCATGTCTGCAACACTGCTTAATTTCTACCAAAAGACCGTACTGCGCCACCCTCTGGGCGCTACTTTCGCTGTTCTGTTGCTGACTGTGGCCATGGCTTTTGGTCTGCCCAATTTTAAACTTGATGCCTCGGCAGATTCCCTGACCCTGGAACATGATGACGACCTGAATTATTTCCGCGAAGTGGTGCAGCGTTACGGCAGCGATAATTTTCTGATCCTGACCTTTTCGCCAAACGAGGGCGATCTGTTTGAGCAAGAAAACCTCTTACTGCTTTCATCCTTGCGTGACGAATTAGCCGCGATTGACGGTATCGAGAGCATGCTCTCACTGCTCGACGTGCCCCTGCTCTACAGTCCCAAGATCGGCGTTGCCGACTTGAAAAATGAACTCAACACCCTGCTCTCTCCCGGCGTTGATCGCCAGTTGGCGCGCGAGGAATTTCTCAATAGCCCGATCTATAAAAACCTTATTCTAAGTGCCGATGGCCAGACCACCGGCATGCTCGCCACCCTTGAGCTGGACCAAAAATATCTCGATCTGGTGAGCGCGCGTGATGCTCTGCGCTTAATCAAATCCACACAGGGCCTAAGCGCTGCACAGCAACTTGAACTGGATCGCGTCAGCCTAGAATTTCTCGACTATCGCACCGCTAAGGCTGCGCAGTCACATCAGCTGGTCGCCGATGTTCGCAACCTCATGAATGACTACCGTGACCGCGCCACGATTTTCCTCGGTGGCCCGGACATGATTACCGCGGATATGGTCGACTTTATCAAGAGTGATTTGGCTACCTTTGGCATCGGTATTTTGATCTTTGTGATTGTCACTCTGGCAGTAATTTTCCGTCAGCTACGCTGGGTGATTCTGCCTCTCAGCACCTGCGCTATCTGCCTGATTATTATTCTCGGCTTTTTGAGCTGGATCGACTGGCGCTTAACCGTTATCTCATCCAACTTTGTCGCGCTGTTGCTAATTATTACCCTGGCCCTGACCATGCATTTAATCGTGCGCTATCGGGAACTGCATCGAGATCTGCCAGATGCTAGCCAAGAACAGCTGGTTACCGCCACTGTCACCTCCATGGCCAAGCCCTGTCTCTACACAGTGCTCACCACTATGGTGGCTTTCCTCTCCTTGGTCGTGAGCAATATTCGGCCTGTAATAGATTTTGGCTGGATGATGACCATGGGTATTTCACTGGCTCTGTTGATCGCCTTTATTATTATCCCCGCCGGCATGATGCTACTGGGCAAGGGCAAAAGTAGTGGCGGCACTGATAACTCCGCCGCCGTCACTGCGGTGTTTTCCAGCTTTACCGAACGTCATGGAGGCGCAGTTATACTGATTGCTCTGGGCCTAGGTGTTCTTTCAGTGATCGGCATTACCCGCCTGGAAGTGGAAAATCGCTTTATCGATTATTTCCGCAGCAACACCGAAATCTATCAGGGTATGGAAATCATCGATGCCTCTCTGGGCGGCACTACACCCATGGATATTATTCTGCAGGCACCAACCTTCGCCGAGCCAGAGCAGAACGATGCTTTTGATGCTGAATTTAGCGACTACAGTGATGATGCCTTTGGCGACGACGCTTTCGCCAGTGCAG
>Ga0209532_1003521_pt1 | contig 10364 bp, 16 predicted proteins | sample COG_02_FD_184746 | JGI IMG/M metagenome (GOLD analysis project Ga0209532, IMG submission 184746) | Pelagic Microbial community sample from North Sea - COGITO 998_met_02 (SPAdes) (version 2) | ecosystem: Environmental > Aquatic > Marine > Neritic zone/Coastal water | place: Helgoland, sampling... | reverse complement strand
CTACAGCTAAATCTTCTTTACTTAGCATATCCTCTTTTACAACAACCAAAAGAGATTTTAAGTCTACAGCAGCTTTACTAGCAGTGACCCTGAAGCTATCCATTGACTCTTCAGCTTTCTTGTTAGCTCCAAAGAAGAAGTCCATTGCAGATACAACAGCAGTTATAGCAAATACAATACCTAGAGGTCCTAAAAGTTGTTTACCCATAAGTTTTAACGCAGAGGTTAGTCCACCAGCTTTCATAGAAGCAGTACCTAATTGAGAAACTAGCTGAGTAATGTTATTCGCCATACCCCTAATACCATAAGGTGCATCGGATATAACCCTAGAAAGTTCCATTGTTGCAGACGTAGCAGAACCCGTAGCATCCCCTAAGTTTTTAACATTCTTAGTTGCGTTTGGAATACCTTTAGCTACATCTTTTTGTAACTTTAAGAAAGCTTTATCAGCTTGTTCAAAACTCTTGGTTACACCGTCTATGCTTATCTTACCACTAGTAGCATCTACCTCTACTTTATAAATTATATTATTTATATCTTTAGCCATTATTTCAATAGTTTTTTACGTTTGTTATTCATTCTTAGTTCAGCAAAGGTTGTAGGTAATTCATACAATCCTTTTGCTATTTGTATATCCTTATCTGCTACTAGCCAGTCACTACTAGCTAGTAATTCTAATGCTTGTTTTATTATCATAATGTTCTTATTATTACTTCGTTACTTATGTCTGAATAGTTTGGTACTGCATCTTTTGCTCTAACATAGAGTGAGTAAACTGTGTTGCTCGTTAATCCTAATAAATTAAGACTTGTTCCTGTTACAGTCTGATTTAACACTCCGTCTACATAAACCTCGTAACCTGTTACAGCTACGTCATCTGTACTAGCATTCCAAGATAAACCTACCGACACATCTGTATAACCAGTAACAATTAAGTTAGATGGTGCTGTAGGTGCTCCTGTATCTGAAGAACCTGTAGTAGCTGTTAATACTGAAGTCAATGAAGACTCGTTACCTTGAGCATCATAAGCTGATATCTGTACGTCATAAGATGTATTAGGGTCTAAACCTTCTATTGTGTAAGAATTTACTCTAAGAAGTGTTTGATTTAATACTCCGTCAAGATAAACCTTATATCCTTTAATTATCTCTCCACTTGGATTAGATGACCAACCTATAGACAACTGCTCGTTACTAAGAGTAGGTAATAAAAACAATCCTGTAGGTGTTGTTAAAGGGTCTCCAACAGGGTCTGCATCTTCACTAGAGAAGAATTTAAGTATTAACTCAATATCGGTAATACCTGTGTTTAAATTAGTTCTTATGTTGTTAATTAAGAATTTCTCTCCATTCATCAACAATGTATCATTAATCTTATACTTTAATAAGAAAGATATACTAGCTTTCATTTTTAACTTAAACACTCTGGTCTTTTTGTCAAATACGCTTGATATATAATCACTATAGTACTTTCTGAATAACCCTCTAGCAATTAATGTAAAAGTAAACTCGTCAAACTCTCCGTTAAAGTTAATGCTCTTCGTTCCTTGCTCTACATACCAATCCGTACCAGTCCAATACTCTAAAGCATTTGAATTACTAGCTCTATTGTATTGAGTAATTAATGGTTTACCTAAGAATCCTAATTGAAACTTAGACGAGTCAACAGGCTGAACTACATTAAAGAATAATATAGGTTTAGTCATAACTTCGTTTTGGTCTTTATCTACCAACCACCCATTACCGAAGCTAGTCTTTTCTGTTATATTATCTTCATCATATAGCCTCTCGTAATACATTTTCTCAAAAGGTAATTTAACTTTATAGTCTTTACCGTCAAAGATTAAACTAGCATCTGTTCCGTTAGCTACAGACTCATACTCTAAGTTACCATAATCTGTTTGAGATAACTCATTATTGTTTATTATTCCAAAAGTCTTAGGTTCTGAGAAGTTAAAACTTATATTCTTAAACAAATCCATTCTATTTACCTCTAACTCACTATTATCAACCATATTGGTTATATCGATAGTGTTTCCTGTGTTGTAAAAGTCTATTAAAGGCTTTACTTGTATTTGACCATCACTACCTACTATAGCAGTAAGGTTGAATGCTTTAAATATACCTGTTAAGAAGTCTACTATCTTCATCTTTGGCATATTCTTTGTTATCTCTATGTTTTGAATTAATGATTGAGTTCCAGATACTCTAGGGAAGTAGTAACTTGATTCCGTTACAGGAACACCACCATCGTTTATAAAGTTTTGTACATCACAAATGTACTCATCGCTTCCTGAATCGGATACTTTAAACCTAACCTTCTTTAGCTCAACCTCTAAGTCAAAAGTTGCTAACTCGTTTTCTGTAGAGCTTACTCTAACGTTTATGTTATCCCACTCTCTTCTATTCTCTGAACATAATACTGCTGTCTTTTGAGTGTCTCCATTTAATCCTACAAACCTTTCTATAACAATGTTTCCATCTAGTATTTCTAAATCATACACAGGATTAGTTCCACCACCACTTTTAACTACATTAGTTACATCAACTATAACGTGATATTGAAAAACTCTAACCCTGCTTGGAAATACATCTTCCCAATAGGTTGTCATAGGTCTTCTTTCTGTTCCACTATTTAACAAGAAGTCAGAATTTGTGTTGTTAGTACCTATTCTGTAGGTTGTTGAAGTGTCTGCATTAGTAGATGACTTAGGCGCTAAAGCTCCCTTATTGTTGTGTAGTAACATATATAAATCATCAAACTCAGCAGTACCAAAGAAATCATCAGAGAAATCTATACTAGAATACTTATCTTCAATAGCAGATATGATATGTTTAACTTTTATAGCTGGTTTTAGGTTTAACCAGTTTATACCATAATTACCTAAACCCTCCTCATCGTATATATTAGCACTAAAACCTTGATTAAACTCTACAGGAGCTGTAGAACCATTAGAATCATAAAACCACTTCTCTGAAGCAGAAATAGATGGGTAAACTATATCTTTACCTGCACCTGTAATCATACCTGTACTAGAAAGCTCTAATCCTGTTCTAAAACCATTATTTACGTTGTCTATACCGTAAGTATGGTTGTATTTATCTAAAGAAGATAACTCAGATAGCTCAGACACACCTATTACATTCTGTATCTTAGTTAAAGCGCCAAAGAATGTTATCCTATAAGAATGAGGTCTTGAACCTTTAAGTGTAGCCTTAGTTAATCTAGCATAACCTACTTTAAATAATACTCCGTTTAAGTATATCTCTGCTTTTTGCTTTATTCTAGCATCAAAGCCATTGGTTATATTAGAGTTATAATAATGCTTAAATATCCTATTGTTAGTTGGAGATGCAGGAACAGAAAATGTTTTAGAATAGTCTGTAAACACTTTAGAAATGTCTCTAACGTCTTGAAATGAAGAGTTAAGCTCTATTGACTCAAAATCAAAGAACTCTACTCTTTCAAATGTAGGCTCTCCTAATGGATTACCACTTGTATCTATATATAATTGAGGTTGTAAGTTCATTAAATTACGTCATCTATTATGTTATTACTAAATTCTACTTCTATTGTATAGTTTATAAGTTTGTCGTTAACTGAGGTCTTTATTTTTAATGAAGAATCGCTAATTTTAACAGCTCTAAGGACATTATTATCTGAATCTAATAGTTGAACCTCTTCAGACAACATAAGTTGCTTAAAAGACTCGTTAAGAGCTTCATCTACGAATCCAGAGTTTAAAGTAATTGACTCTGTTCCGTTTTTACCATATTCTTTAGATGACCTAACAAGACCAGCATCTCTATCTCTACCTCCAGAACTTCTTTGTTTAAACTGATTAGCTCTAAACTCTTCAGCCTCAACACTCATAGATGATACTGACTTTTTAAAGAACCATAAGTCTTCCATTACACCATATTTATTCTTGAATGTAATTCTGTATGGATTATACTTGCATTCTTCTATCTCTTTGACCTTGATGGTCTTAACTCCGTGGTCTGAAGATACTTGAATCTCGTCAACATTGATATTACTATTACCTCCCCACCTAGATATTTTAGTTGATAGGTTTGTGTAAGCAAGTGTATCTGTATAAACAGCACTGCCTTGATACATAAAATAAACATAGACATTACTAGTTGTAGCATACTCTTTAGGGTTTAATATAGGTATTCTAAGGTTGTAGCCATCTAACTTATATATAGTATCTGAGCTACCAGCATAGAAGCTATTGTTTTCTAGTTCAGTCACAAAGTCTTTATCTATTTTCTCTGAAGAATAAACATATCCATCTGTACAAAAGTAGTTACTAACTTGGTCTGCTTGTGCTACTCCATTTATCTCTCCACTAATAGTTACTGTAATATATCCGTTTTCATAGAACTTGAGATTATCTTCCCCAACAACACTTGTTATGTATTGATTCCATACACCTACGAAAGAATAATTAGGTGTGTAAGCCGAGCTACATAGCTTAGATATGTCAATAAAGTACTTATCTCTAAAATTTAAAACATATTCCTCTAAAACATCTACAGCACCACCATCTATTCTTCCTACTTCTACTAAAGCAGATGCGTTAGCGTCTAATGTACCTCTACTTATATGGAAAGGACTTCTTGTTAATATTAACCCCATTTTTATTTATTTATTTGTTCTAGTAAATCTTTTTTATAACCTTCAAGTATCATACTTGTTAACTTTTTCTCCATAGAGCTTTTAACCTGAGTTATAAAGCCACTACCTTTATATCCAAAACGCTTAGATATACCTTTACGTCTTATACTTCTTGATAAAACATAACCTAATGACTTCCAAGTTCTATCTGTAACTTTCTGAAACCTACCTTTCTTGTCTCTAACTTGAGGTCTGATACCTTTTGCCTTTGCCCATTGTATAATGTTTAACTGCATCTTCTCAAACTCCTCTTTGCTTCCTTTACCTCCTGTAGATATACCTTCTGACAAAGCTCCTGCGTACTTTTCTGCTTTAACCTGTAATTCATTAGCTACAACACTGTAATCAAAAGACTTATCTAGCCTTCCAGACGCTTTAAAACCATCTTCTGATGCAGCAACCCTAAGTTTGCTTTTTATTAGCTTACCAGCTTCGTTTAATGCTTCGTTTAAGTGTTTATTCTCCATTAACAGATACTTATTCCGTTAGGTACTTCTATTTCTATATCTGTAGTCCATCCTGCTAATACATTTCCGTATTTCTCTTTAAATGGCTCTGCTACAGGTGTTGTTGTTACTTGAAACTTAGAGTTGAACAAGTCTCCACGCATTAACTTCATTATAAGTGAGTTAATTACCTGAAACTGAGTATTCATAACATCGTGTAGGTTATCATTACCATAAAATTCGTCAAAATCACTAGGAGATTGGTTGTAGTCAACTATATCAGCACATAACACCTTTATTCTGAATGTAATAGTTCTTTCTCCGTAAGATGCGCTATCGATTAGTAGATGCGACAATGGGAACATTGTCGTTTTATCTAAATCTAAGTCAGTTATATCTCCGTAGGAGACCGTATTTACAGAAGGATTACTTCTAAGCTCATCCCTTAATACATCTAATATGTCGTAAACGTGTTTCATTATCTTGTACTTTGTTTTATTAACTTATTCTCTAATTCGTTTTTCTCTTTAGCGTACTCTAGGTACATTAAGCATTGATGAATGGGGAGTGCTGTAACTTCGTCAATTCTTCTGACATCTCCTTGCGCAAGCTCAAGTATTGCTGGATAACCTCTCCATTTTCTTCCGAAACTACTCCTGAGTTGTTCTCCTTTTCCGTCTGATATTGACTGAGTATAGAGTCCATCGTATAATCCCCTAATTTTTTCACTAAACGATAAAAAAAAACCCTAGCACCTAAAGCTACATCTATTGGCATCTCTTTCATAAGGTCTGCGTAGAAGTCTGTACCTTGATACTCGTGTATTCTATACTTACCTCCTATTTGCCATATTAACGGTCTGTATAAGACTGCCATAGCTCTATGTAAGCTCTTGTTATCCCAAATATAATTCTCTAAATCTTCCCATTCTCCATAAGACATCTTATCTAAGTTAGGTATTAGTCCAAACTCAACCTCTACTCCATCAGAACCTACCATTTTAAAGGTATTTACTAATGGTGTTTGTGAATTTAAGGTATCATATAAGTGACCTATAATAGTATCAAAGCTAGAAACAGGTATTTTAAGTAATGATTTTAAATCTACATCACAAAATATCTCTAACATCTTTTTATTTAGAAAATCATTAGATTCGTTGTCTTTATTCTTGTTGTAAACGTCAATGAACTTAACCCAGTCCTTTAATTTAATGCCTCTTAGTGACTTAGGTATATTTAAGTTAAAATTTTGATTCATATATTATTTTTGTATATAAAGATAACTATTTTTAAATTATATGTGTTAATTATTTGGTAGTCTCATTTATTTTTTGTATATTTGCATATGGAATTACTAGATTCAAACAATACAATAACATTTAAGAAGTTTAAGTGTCTGAGAACTAATCAGATATACGAGGTTGTTCAAACAGAGTGTACAGGTAGGTATATTAATAACGCTATCGATACACTTGTTCGTAGTGACGGACTAAGAAAGTCTTTTGCTAGAGCAGAACTAAGAACAAGGTTTTCTAATATAGAAGGCATACCAGAAAAAGATTATTTAACTAAAAAGAAGAAAAAAAGATGAAATTAGGAAAAAACAGAATAATAGACGTGGTTAGCAAGACATCCAGCTGGGATACAACCGATTGGTTTGTATTGATACCTTCGATAGGTATAGAGGGTATTATTAGTGGTAGAGGTGTTACAAATAATATAGAAACTCGAAGGAGACAGAAGTATCACAACATTGATATATTCTTTACATTTCTATACTTCTCAGCAAGTATAGAGTTTATATATCTTTGGGGAGATGAAGGGTGTTTACAATTAGTAGACGACGAAGGCGTGGAATTGGATATAGTGTACGAAGATTAACCTTAATTTAAATTATAATTATGACACAAGCAGAAATTATTGAATTAGTAAGAGATATACACCCAGAAGTAGACCACGAAGGAGTAGATATAGTGTATGATAATGGTAATTATGACGTAGATGTAAGATTTACCTCTTGGGATTGCTTATTTACTGTAGAGATATACTCTAAATCAAGCGAAATACCATTAGAATTAACTTCTAGGACTATGACAGAGTTATTTGACTATACTGTAGATTTACATACAGAATATATGAGAGACTTAGTAAATTTAGAGGAAACTAGGGATTACTTAGATATTTATGAAAAATAATCAACAAAAAACTTGCGTATGTGAATAATTATTCGTATGTTTGCAAAGTATTAACAATTAAACTAAAAATTATGAATGTATTATCATTATTCGACGGAATGAGTTGTGGGCAAATAGCACTAGATAGACTAGGAATTAAGGTAGATAATTATTTTGCAAGTGAAATTGATAAATATGCTATGCAAGTAACATCCAAGAACTACCCAAATACTAAACATATAGGAAGTGTTACGGATATAAAATCAGAATATTTGCCTGACATACACTTGCTTATTGGAGGTAGCAGTTGTCAAAACTTTTCATTCGCTGGGAATAGGATAGGTATGAGTACAGATGAGGATATTGATATTTTAAGCCTAGACCAGTATTTGTTACTAAAAGACAGTGGTTTTTCGTTTAAAGGCGAAAGTTATTTGTTTTGGGAGTATGTAAGAGTGTTGAGAGAGACAAAGCCTAAATTCTTCTTACTTGAAAACGTAAAGATGAGCAAAAAATGGGAGGATGTAATAACAAAAGCAATTGGTGTTTCTCCAATAATGATTAACAGCAGAGTGAAATCAGCTCAAAACAGACCTCGCTTGTATTGGACTAATATACCAAATATAGAAAATATTGAAAAAGACAGTAATGTTACATTTAAAGATATTTGTGAGAACGAAGGAGAGATTAATGGATATACATTGTCTGAAAAAGCAACCGATAGAGCTTATAATAATAAAAGGAGTAGGTCTTTTTATATAGATAAAGACAAGGTAGGAACATTACAAGCTAACCAATACAAGCAATCCACAGATTCTCTTTTTTTAAAATACGGAGAGAATAAAGCTAGAAAGGTTACGCCAATAGAATGTGAGAGAATGCAGACCGTACCTGATAATTATACAGATTGTGTGAGCAATACACAAAGATATAAAATGCTGGGTAATGGATGGACTATAGATGTAATAGCACATATATTTAAAAACTTAAAATAAAAACTAAAAATTATGTACAGTAACTGTTGTGGTGCATCGCCAAGCCCTATAAGCGATGATTTATGTGGAGATTGCCTAGAATGGTGTGAATTTAATACAGAAGAAGAATGCGAATAGAAGATTTAACAAGTTATGAGAATGACAAGAGTAAAGTAACAGTCTTTATGGAGACAGATACTGACGGTAGCTATCACTTCCTTAAACACATAGAAGAAAAGGGGTCTGATAATGAGCAATTAATTAGGTATTCACTAGAGGTCTTCCTCGCTGAGTATTATTTAATTGAGAAGTTTATAAAAGATAATTTAGTAGAGGACAGAAAGTTCTTTAAACAGGTAATGAATTTAAAAGCAAGTAGAAATGAATAACATTGAATTAAGAAAAACCAAGAAAGACCATTACAAACTACTCCTAAACGGAACAGATGTAACTGGCGAACAAGAAAGGTCTACATTTAGACACATAATACAAGTAATTGATAACGGTATAAACACAGGAATATAATGGTAAGTAAAGAAACAATTAGTTATTTAAAGTCAGTATTAACGTCTCAGTTGCTTTTAGAAGCTAACGAAGAGCTAGTATTAACAAATCGCTACAAAGGTAGCTTAAAACAGCAAATTAACAGAACTAACAAGATGTTAGAAGTAATTGTTAGGGAGGAGTTTGACTCTGTGTACGCAGCAGATGGAGAGATGACTACTAATATACTAAACAAGATAGATTCTGTAATAAGTACTATATCTAAGCTAGATTTAGATGAATTAGTTATTGTAGAGGGTCTTTTAAGTGATTACGAGGCTAATAAAGAAGAGTATCTAAAGAATGCTCAAGCTAATATAGATGAAATATAATATGCAACAGAGAATATGCGACTGCCAACTTAGAGTTGGTGGTTGCTATTGTAAACTAGAAGAATATGACAAAGGAACAATACGAGATAGCGAAAGAGACAATAACTCAAGTAAACAACTACTTCGAGACAGATTGCAGGATAAAGAGTAGAAAGACTAATATAGTTAGACCTAGAATGTACGCTTGTAAGATAATTAGAGAGCTTACTGGTATGACACTACAAGATATAGGAGATTTATTTGGTCAGAAGCACGATAACGTAATACACTCTATAAAAACAGTAGATAACGACTTAGAGGTAACACCTAAGTATAAAATGTACTACTTAGAGCTTAGAGCTATAGTAGAATCATCAGATGTCTACAAAAATAGTAGTATAGCTAAGAAAAGTATTATAAGTGATATAAGACAAGAAGTTTACAATGCTCTTATGGGTAAAGATGTAACAGAGCTACAACAAATATTAAAAACAATAAAATAATGAATACAAGAGAAAAATACGCAGAGATGCTAGAATCAGAAGAACACGAAAGAAGAATGAGAGCTATAGCTCAGAATGGTAATAACGGAGAGCATTATACAGAAACTATGACTTACGAGAAAGATATGTTGTATGGGTTTAATAATTCAGCAGAACAATTAGAAGCTATAAGAGAAGAAGAGCGTAGAGGTGTTGAAGATATAGATACTATCTATGAAGAAGTTAAGTCAGTAGATAAAGCTGCTGATAGAAAAGCTACACCAGTATTTAGTGGAGTATTAAAATACTTTCCTAATGCTTTAAAAGAAGTATCTAAGTGCAGTAAAGCAGGTAATGACCAGCACCATCCAGATAAACCATTACATTGGGATATGGATAAGTCTAAAGATGAGTATGATGCTTTAACTAGACACTTAATAGACCATACAATTAATCCTATAGATGATGATGGTATGTTGCACTTAACTAAAGTAGCTTGGAGGGCATTAGCAGGACTAGAGAGATATTTAACTAATAAATTATAAAACAAATAGATATGAAAGAACCATTAGTATTTTTATTCAGACTAGCAGCACTAGGTATATTAGCATTAACTTACGCTTATATTATCAACTATAGATAAAACTTATAGAAGCCTATTCTACTATAAATAAATAATATAGTAAAATAGGCTAATATAGGCAAACAAATATAATAAAACTAGTTATCTTAATAAGAGTTTAACAAACACTAT
>Ga0209532_1003519_pt1 | contig 10371 bp, 11 predicted proteins | sample COG_02_FD_184746 | JGI IMG/M metagenome (GOLD analysis project Ga0209532, IMG submission 184746) | Pelagic Microbial community sample from North Sea - COGITO 998_met_02 (SPAdes) (version 2) | ecosystem: Environmental > Aquatic > Marine > Neritic zone/Coastal water | place: Helgoland, sampling... | reverse complement strand
CCTTTTTCTTTGTCGATGGGTTGTGGAAGTTGGGGGGGGAATTCAATTGATGAAAACCTAAATTGGGAGCATTTTATAAATAAAGTTAACATAGTAAGAGAAATACCCGAGAACCGCCCAAGTTTAGAAGATATATTTTCAGATTACTGGGCTGCACACGGCAAATGACTCTTTCTGTTCGAGATCTTGTTGAAAAGAATTCAAAGAACTACCCTGATAAAACTTGGCTCTTTTCACCTGCTACGGGAAAAGAGATTACTTGGAAAAGTGCTTTCTTAATTGCACAAAACATTGCAGAGAACTTAACCCTCTTAGGTTTGAAGAAAGGTGATCCTGTTGGTATTGCTGCACACAACTCAGTTGGGTGTTGCTTAGCCTTTCTAGGAATTACTTATGGTGGGTTTCTTGCAACACCACTAAATTTAGTTTCAGGCCATAAGGCAATTGAGTACGTTATAATGCACTCAAAATTAAAACTTATAATACTATCCGAAACATCCAAGAACTTAATAGGGGAAGCTCTAAAGATCTCGGATACTCCTATCAAAATTTTGCACTTAGATCCAGAAAGAGGACCCTTATTTTTAAACTTAGCTTGTAGAAAAGTGGAAACCCCACATCTCAATAACATTCAAGAGTCTGATCCTGGCTTGCTGATGTATACATCAGGGACTACAGGAAAGCCTAAAGGTGTTATTTTAAGTCACTTAAACCTAATTTCTTCTGGGCAGAACGTAGTTAATGCTCATGGCATAAGTCACCATGATAGAGCTATGTGTATCCTTCCCATTTATCATATCAATGGACTTTGTGTAACAGTTATGGGAACAATCGTTTCCGCTAGTGGTCTTGTAATGCCATATAAATTTTCCTTAAGTAGTTTCTGGGCAGAGGTCTATAAATTTGAGTGCAGTTGGTTTAGCGCTGTTCCAACTCATTTTTCCTATTTTATAAATGATGAGAAAAACATAAAAATTGATCTTAAGCGTCTTCGGTTTGCTAGATCAGCATCAGCACCGCTAGCACCTGAAATTCACAGACGCTTTGAAAGTAGATTTGGCATCCCAATTATTGAGACTATGGGCCTAACTGAAACAGGTGCACAAATCTTATCAAACCCTATGCCCCCTAAAACTCGTAAAATCGGCTCTGCCGGTCAAGGGGTTGGAAATGAAATCCGGATTTCTGACCCTGATTTGACAACTTTAGGAGCACACAGTGTGGGCGAAATATTAGTACGCGGGCCAAATGTCATGAAGGGTTACCTCAATCAACCCGAAGAAACAGCAAAAACAATCACTCCAGATCTGTGGCTCCGGACCGGTGACCTCGGGTATATGGATGAAGATGGCTTTGTTTTTGTTACTGGTAGAATAAAAGAGCTAATAATAAAGGGTGGCGAAAACATAGCCCCTCGGGAAATAGATGAAATCCTATTGCTACACGAAGATATACTCGAGGCTGCAGCTTTTTCAGTGCCCTGCCAAAGTTATGGCGAAAGGGTTGAGGCATGTGTAATTTTAAAGTCCCCAAGAAAGCCTACAGAGTCGCAAATTTTAGAATTTTGTCAGTATAAATTAGGAAGTTTCAAATCTCCAGATAGAATTCATTTCAAAGAAAGCTTACCAAAAGGCCCCTCAGGAAAAATTCAACGTTTAAAACTCTTTGAATTTGTTTACAAAAAATGATGTAATTTAATAAAACGTCTACCAAAAAAATATTAGTTTTAAAGTATCTCCTCTGAAAGGTATCTACCACAGTGTGGGGGCACCACTTCAACCAAGATCCACGATCCAAGTACAAAACTTGTAACATCAATAGGTTAGCATATCTGACGCCATGTTCAAATGCCTAATTTTGGCTAAAAGTTTGGCATACAGTCTAACTGGAATCCAGGCTCTGGGGCCAGCCTTGCGTCTTTCAACTGTTTGGATCGGAATAAGTAACCCCCGGTTCTTGGTCTTCGCACCTCGGGCCTTTAGTACTGGCGGGGTTACTCATGAGATTAACTTAAAGTTTTAAAGTTTTGGATTTTTTTTAATCTTGTGATATTCTACAGGAATACAATTAGTAGTGTATAACTAAAGGAGTACAAAATGTCAGAAATTGATTTAGCCTATCTACCAGTCATAGGTCGTGGAGAACAAATAAATATTATATGTGCTATGCATGGCATTAAAGTTAACTCTTTAATGTCTAATCCTATGGGTGAAGATTTTAATAAAGATACGCAAGCACCTTTTGGTACTATTCCATGGATGAAAGATCACTCTAATGGAATTGAATTAAACGACTCGATGGCGATAGTTCAGTACTTAGTCACAAAATACGAAGGCCCTCTTACTCCGCAAAACCCAGAGGAGGCGGCGATAATGGGGATGTATTGGGCGTGGTGCCAAGATTACTATTCTTTTGTTTTATCACCTTTTCACGATATTATAACTGGTCACAACGAACCTTTCTGGAGAAATCTTCGATTGACGGACACACTCGCCGAAGGAGGGAAAGAGACAGGTATAAAGAACCTGACAACTCTTCACAAAAGTCGCGCAAATCTACTAGAACGTCATCTAGAGAAATCCGGTAATGTAGATCAGTTTTTAACAGGATCAAAATGCTCTTATGCTGATATATTTTTGTTTACATGTGTACGAACAACCCAAGAAACAGGAGGATTTGGTATTTTAAGAGACGAACTAGGTCGGGACCCCTTTGAGGATTATCCTATCATCACCCAGATTTGTAACGAAGTTGGAAAAATTGATGTAGTAAGCAAAACTGTGGGGTCAAAATTTTCGGAATGCCCAATATAAAGTAATTTTTTTAATTCAGTAAGGGGCATCTAAAGAGTATCATCAGACGTATATGGATTGCAGGGTCAAAGGCCGTATGATGGATTTTTTAGGGCCTCGCCTCCAAGGTGTGCTTAAAGTTACATATTTTTCAACAATAGACTGAGGTAATATTGTTTTAATATAATAGTGATGGACTGACTTACTCCGTGGTCTCAATTGGCAAACTATTGTCCTTTGCCCATTCGCTCATCGAATTATCATAAATTTCAAGGTTCTCGACCCCTAGCTGTCTTAGTACAAATGCGTTCAACGTTGCCGCTATTCCGCCGCCACAATAATTAAGGACACGAGTTTTTTTATTGATATTTTTTTGTTCAAAAATAGCTTGAGCTTTTGTGGGATCTAACAATTTATGGGTATTTTCTTCTAATAATTCATGAAATGGTATATTTGTACTCCCAGGAATCCTACCTGGCCTTCCGTATCTTGAATTTTCACCTCGATGAAGATCACTCGTAAGCGCGTTAAGAATTATACAATTCTCAGTATTTATCGAATCCTGTGTTCTTTCTTTTCCAACAAACACGTTACTATCAGGTTTGGATTCAAAATTAGCAGGTTTATAGGAATTTTCACCTGTTTCAAGATTATAACCCAGTCGTTGCCACTCTTTAAGTCCTCCATCAAGAATACTCACCTTTCTGAAGCCTAGTATAAAGATCAGCCACCATACTCGCGTAGTCCATTGAACAGCATTTGTAGAATAAAGAATAATATGAAATGGATCGCCGACACCCATAGCTTGAAAATTTTTTGCCAAACTATTATGGTCTGGAATGGAAAAATTGAACGGGCTTTCATTATTAGATAGTTGTCCCTGTAAATCACAAAAAGCAGCATTTGGTATGTGGCCTTCTTTGTAATTCTTGAATCCACTTTCTACATCGTAAGGTTTCAAAGGGTCTTCATCTGTATAGTGAAGGTAGGTTGTACAATCAAAGATGCGAATGTTGTCATCTGCTAATCGGTGTTTGAGCCATTCACAGGTTACAATCGCCTCGGGATACTTCCATTTAATATGTTCCATCATAATATTATGTCAGAGAAACTTGAGAGCTCAAGTAAAAATACTCCAAGTTTTAATTTAAAAGATGGCATAACCCAACTTTTTAGAGGTGCGAAGGCCTTGAGTCCTCGTTGTAATGAGTTTGGCTCAGTAACCCCCAGCTCTTGGCGCAGGGGCTAATATATGTGTAGTTACACACACGAGGTTTTTGCTGCTACAAATATAAAGGTACGGCAGGGTGTTGGGTATGAAAGTACTTAATGTCATAGGTATTATGAATTAATTTTGAGTAGACCTGTGAGTGAGACCTGATACACCAACCGCTGTAAGGGAGTTAGTATTCGTACTTAAACCACATAAAGGAGTTTCGCTGTTTCCCCGTCAGCATAAAGCTTTTATGTGGAATTTTCTTTATAGGGGAGTAATGCTGCAGATGAACCAGCTAATGAAGAGAGCCGTTAATTAGTAAAATAGGACAAAATAAAAAATAATGGGATGCACATAACTATACAGACTCCAACAATAATATCTTTTCTACGTTTCTTCCGTGCTAGTTCCTCATACGAAGTTTTACCTTCTTCAATTGATGCTCTTTCTTTCTCATCTTCTTGAGCTTGTGCCTTGCCACTCCAATTAACAGATTTTTCAATAGCCAAAATTCCTATCAAAATGCCTATTACAATTACCCACATCATCTTATAATACTTCCTGTCGTTTAATCCTATACGCTTGGCGGCCAGTTTCCCAAGTCCTTCCTGGCTTTCATTGGTGTCACATTCTTACCTAAAACATCCTCTTCATTACGATGACACCAATAACCTATAAGAAGATAGAACAACCCTAGTAGTGGTAGACCTAACTTTACTACTATAAAATTTTGTACTGTTTCATTAAATAAACTCACAAAAAAACCAAGGCAAACAATTCCTATAAGATAATAAAAACAAGAGAGAATACTAAGTTTTGGTATTCCTTTACCTTTTGGTTTGATCCAATGATCCAAACCCAAAAAAAGTGCAATAAACGGCAATAGAATAATGGCTAACTTTTCTTGCGTACCAGTAACCCCATCATAAATTCCATTACCTAACCAGATCCAATCAATTAACCCATATCCACTTACGCAACTGATAAGTAGGGTAGTACTAACTACTACTATTCGTTTGATTTTTCCTGAAACTTTTATCATCTAACTTCACACCTTACTTTATATTAGGTTAGTATTTAGCATCTTCCTTTAGAATACTAGGTTTCTTTGCTTCCCAATCTCCATCCTCCTCACGTTTTGTCATATTAATTTGAATGTTAATACCAAAGATGTCTTTCCAGGTTTTCAGCATTGCTTCATTAACTTCTGAATCATGCTGGTAAACAGATATAAATAAAGTCATATTAAGATAATAAAATTAAAGGAGGTACACATGGCAATAATAATGAAAAGTTCAATTAAAATTACTAAAGGTTTTGATACTTGGTAGGCAATGGTAAAGGAACAAGAGAATAAAATTAATGAAATGGGAATTAAGTTTCTATTTGCTGGCACCGAAAAAGATGATCCCACTCAACTTCATGCAATTATGTTGTTCCCTAGTATGGAAATACTTCAGGCTTTTGGTGCAAATGAAGAACTGACGGAAATAAGAAGAGAAGCAGGTGCAGTTATTGAAAGTGGCGTGATGACATTAATATCAGAAGATTATTTCACCAACTACCCAGATGCTTTTATAAAACACTAACAGCGGTTCGGGACGTTTGGGTCACCACTTCAACCAAGATCCACGGTCCAAGCACCTGATTATTCAACATTTTTGTTTAATAACTTAGGAAGTGTCACCCAAATTATACACCAGCAGCCACAGTATTAAATTAAAAGAGATAGCATTTTTACTTCTCGCCCGTGGTACAAGAAGTAGATCTAATAGTAAGCGATTCAAAAATAGCCGGTGCTCTACGCTTTTCCACTCTGATTGACCCTACTGATCTTCGTCCTCGTTTACATAACTTATAGCCAGAGGTAATAATATCTTATGTTGAAAAGTCTATCACTGACCTTAACGTTACTAGTTGTTCTCGCCTCGATTAGTAAGGCTGAGCCAGTTAGTTCACTAATGTCAGCCATTTCCCACCTTAATGCTGATATTATTTTTATGCGTCATGCACTTGCACCAGGTTTTGGGGATCCTGTCCGTTTTAAATTAGGGGACTGCAGCACACAGCGGAATCTTGATGCAAATGGAAGAAACCAAGCTCAGTTAATTGGAAGAGAATTACTAAACAGCGGTATTCAGTTTAGTGAGATACTTTCCAGTGAATGGTGTCGATGTAAAGAAACGGTGTCTTTGTTGAATATAGGAAAATGGAGGGTATTTTCTGGTCTAAATTCATTTTTTCAAGATTATGCTGATAAGGAAGAAACCCTTAACAATCTTAATCGTAAATTAACTCAATTAGAAGATGGAGTTACGCTCATGATTAGTCATCAAGTTGTTATTAGGGCTATCACAGGTAGTACTACTCGAAGTGGTGAGTTGGTTGTATTTAATAGTAAAACTAAGGCATTTAAAAATATTCTTCTAAATTAGATCTCCCCTATGCGTATCTGACTTGTATACTGCATACTGGTTTAGTGCGAGGCATGCACTCTGTACCAAAAAATGCTGAATATTTCTGTATCAGGAGATTTTTCTACTTACTTAAACCTTTGCGCATCAAGACGTCTTAACCTGGGGCCTGCATAGTGGATCTCAGTTCTACTTTTATTTTTTGTTTAATCGATTTTTTTCTAACCAACCATCAACTAGAGATACTGTGACGTCTAGCGAGTCCAACCTTCTATCATTTTGCAGTGCAATAATTTGAACGAGCTTATCGACACGCTCAATAGCTATGGCTCCATTATCGAGTGCTCGCGCAGCTGATGAAGGACTTTCTAAAGAGAGTGCTGCATTTGCATACTTTTCAAATGAAACAAAATCATTGGGTGCTCCGCCAAGACTTACACATAAATCAACAACCCACTCATATATTTCGGTAGTTTCAATAATATTACTATGAACAGCTTCTTTTATTGGACGCATCTGGTTTTGTTGTACACAGCGATAATTTCCAGCGATTAACATCGCCCACTTGGCCAATGGCACATAAATAGAATTATGAACTTTTAGCTTTACAGGAAGTTCAATTGTTATGTTATCTTTTGTTGTAAATCTAAGGTTTTCAATATCATTTTGAAGGCGTTGCAACATTTTTGTATCTCTATCTGATGTAAAACACGCAGCCTTGAAGTTTGTTGGAAGACGAACCTGTAAAACATTCAACTTTTCATTGGGTGGTCTAAATGCCTGAGGATCTGGACTGCAGAGAGTAAATAATGCTGGATCAAATTCATCCCATAAACTCGACTCTTTATAACAAGAACTTAATTTATCGACATTTAAGGAGTTAAATCGTTTGAGGAAGGGTGGTGGTGGCATATTCATTATGGACATACACGGGACCTTAGACTTTGCTACTTTTTGCAGAAGTACTCCTACATCAGGAGAAGAATATTGTGGCTCTTGCATGGCTAAAACTATCAAATCATATTCTGCTGGATTTATACCGTCTGGGCTGTCAGCTGAAAGCTTCCCAGAACAATCTTTTGAACAGATTTCGATAAGATCGTCTCTTCCTTTAATGGGCATTCTAATGATTGCCCCTTCTTTGTTAAACAACTCAACTTCTTTCGGAAGACAAACCATTTTCACGTTATGACCGGCTAAAACGATTTTTGTCGCCAATAAGGAACCGTAGGAAGCTCCGAGAATAAGTATATTTAAAGATTTCATAGTTCGAGATTCTCCAATTTTTAAATTTGCCTAGTAGATAGGGAGTGGAATGGCAAGGTAGACATCAAGTAGTGTGTAAATCAGTGTATACAATTCTGACATTATTGATCAGATTGGTGGTCGGATAACGGATGGAGTAGGACAGTCTCATGGAGAAGGCCACCCATTAGAGGTTTATAATAAGTGGATGATAAATGCGTTAGATTGACTGTTTCATAGTATTCAATGATAATGATATTACCAACTGGAGGCGTGAAATGGCAGATTTAAGTGGAATAAAATTTGTAGGTTTGATGCGTTAAATTTTAAATTAATAAATAAGTATTGGAGAGTAAAAAATGTCAATCCGCCCAGCTATTTCGACGAGTAAGGCGACCCCAACTATGGAGGGAGCTGGAGTTCATTTACACCGAGCTTTTGGTTTTAACGCTCCTGAAACTCATGATCCATTTCTCCTATTTGATGATTTTCGTAATGATTCGCCAGAAGCCTATAAAAATGGATTTCCTTGGCACCCTCATCGAGGCATAGAAACGATCACATATGTTCTTAACGGCTCTGTTGAACACAATGACAGTCTTGGAAATAGTGGAACATTATCAAACGGTGATGTGCAGTGGATGACGGCAGGTTCAGGCATTATGCATCAAGAAATGCCAACTGGGAATGCACGTGGACAAATGCACGGATTCCAACTTTGGGCTAACCTTCCGGGCAGCCTTAAAATGACAAACCCACGGTACCAAGATGTGCAAGGAAAAGAAATTTCTGAGATCACTGATGATGATGAAACAAAAGTAAAAGTTATTACTGGAGAGTTTTGGGGTAAGAAAGGACCAGTTGACGGTATTGCAGCAGATCCGCTCTATCTCGATATCAATGTGCCAGCCGGTCTTCGAAAATCATTTAAAGTTGACACCTACAGGAATACCTTTGCTTATATTTTTGAAGGAGCAGGTAAATTCGCGGATGCTTCCACACCAAAAGGTATTCTTTTGGAGAAAGAAGTCTTAGGACAAGAACTCAATATTCGAGATATGTCTGGTAATCGAACGTTAGTTCAATTTGGGACGGGGGATGAAATCGTCGTTCGGGCTGGACCCAAAGGTATGCGATTTTTACTTGTGGCTGGCACTCCAATAAAAGAACCCGTTGCTTGGCACGGACCCATTGTCATGAATACCAAAGAAGAACTTCAAACAGCTTTTAATGATCTTCGAAATGACAGATTTATTAAGCCCTTAGACCATTAATAGATAAGATAAATTATGCGATTATTTCAAAATGGGAAGTAGCTTAGCAAATAGAGACTGCAAACATTATGGCTGACCATAAGGAGACAGAAGTTTATCCCATGCTATGTCGCAATTGTGGCAAAGCTGGGCATTTTGGAAGCACACTACCTCCTGAGTTTTGTTTAGCTTGTAGCTCTTCTAATATACGCGTCCATCCGGAACTGCTCTCACTCAACATTGCGCATATTGATTGTGATGCGTTTTATGCTTCAATCGAAAAGCGTGATAACCCAGCAATTGCTAATAAACCAGTAATTGTTGGTGGCGGTGATCGCGGTGTTGTTGCTGCTGCGTGTTACATTGCTCGTAAGTTTGGTGTGCGTTCAGCGATGCCAGCTTGGGAAGCGTTAAAAAAATGTCCTGAAGCAGTTATTATAAGACCAAGGATGGAACATTACGTTGCGATTGGGCAACAAATTCGGGATCAAATGCTTTCATTAACACCGCTTGTGCAACCGCTTTCGATTGATGAAGCCTTTCTCGATCTTTCTGGAACGGAGAAGTTACATAGGGCTAGTCCAGCAGAGGCTTTGCATCGCCTTCAGCAAGACATCAAGCGGGATATTGGCATATCAGTTTCTATTGGCTTAAGTGGTAATAAATCATTGGCTAAAATGGCATCAGATCGGGACAAGCCAGACGGTTTTTTTGTGGTTGGTATGGACGAAGCAGAGTCTTGGCTTGCTCCTCAGCCTATTTCGGTTTTGTATGGTATTGGGAAATCGGCTATTGCTCGGCTAAACGCCATTGGTGTTTTTAGCTGTGATGACCTGGCAACAGGAGATACAAAAGCTCTGTTAGCTGTTCTTGGTGTTCAAACTGATACTGTGATGAATTTAGCAAAGGGTGTTGATCCTAGACCAGTTATTACCGAACGAAGGGCAAAATCGGTCTCTAATGAAACAACTTTTTCGCAAGATTTATCCGACCTTAACGCGCTCGAAGTTGAATTGGAGGCGCTATGTTTAAAATTGTCGGCACGCTTGAAAGCAAAAGGAATTGCAGGTGGAACAATTAATTTAAAATTAAAGCGAGCAAACCACCGAACGATAACCCGAAGTCGAACTGTTTCAAGCCGTATTGATAAGGCTTACCATTTATTTGAAATTGGACGAGATCTTTTAAAAAAAGAAATAAAAGATACAAATTTTTACAGGCTTCTAGGAATAGGTGTTAGTAATATAGGTAAAGCTTCTGAGGCACGATTATTTGATCTTTTAGGTGGTGAAGATGACAAACGAAACCGGCTTGAGTTGGCAGTTGATGATTTACACTCAAAAATGGGTAAAGAGGTATTATATACTGGGCGACAGTTCACAAAAAACCTACGTCAAAAGAAGTGAGTGCTCCTCAGGCTTAAATAAACTTTTAACTGATATAAACTCTAT
>Ga0209532_1003511_pt1 | contig 10384 bp, 5 predicted proteins | sample COG_02_FD_184746 | JGI IMG/M metagenome (GOLD analysis project Ga0209532, IMG submission 184746) | Pelagic Microbial community sample from North Sea - COGITO 998_met_02 (SPAdes) (version 2) | ecosystem: Environmental > Aquatic > Marine > Neritic zone/Coastal water | place: Helgoland, sampling... | reverse complement strand
AAATGCCGACCTACGTATTGAATTAGACCAAGCGGCACTCACCCAAAAGAGCCAAGCGCTTTCAAAGTTAGAACTAGAGGTTAAACAAAAAGATGCAGAGATTCAGGGCTTACATGTTACGAGCAACAAAATGAAAGAAATTCACCGGTCACAGTTATCAATTCGAAGTAAGACTCCTGAAAAAAATCAGGAAGTTGCTCAGAAAAAGAAGCTTGAAACGGATGAATATGTTTTAGCTGGGTTAGGACTTGCGGGAGTTTTAGCTATTGCGCTCAAGGCGGTACTAAAAAGATGAAAGGTGCAACTATTCATAGAAGAACATGAACAATTTTCACAGCGAGCTACTTTATTCGCTTCTACCATTTCGAATTGCATCAGCGCAAACAACATTTTTATTTTCATCACCGGCTATCTCCAACTGCCGTCTCAATTAACATTCAGCATCTCTTATCTTATACGGAGTTAGTCGAGCGCAAATTTTATCAGTGGTTAAGGAGCAATTCATCTTAAGAATATTCTTCCGCTCCCAATATCTATTTTTGGTAATACCTGCACGTTTAACAAAATACTGACGGGTGACTAACCTTTGAAGCCCCTCGGCCACTTTTGCGCGGTAAATATTTAAGCCATCAGAAAATTGCACATAAAATCTTTAAGTCCGATGTTTACAAGGCCTTGAGAGAAGGATACATAACTCATGATAACGGTAATTTACGAAAGTGCCTAGGGTTCCGATCCCTTCCTATTCCGCCGTGACTTAAGATGCTGAATAAAATTGCGGAAATATTAGATATTGATGTCAGAGAATTAATTATTCCTAGAAAAGGTGATGTTTAAATGGAAAAAAAAAGAGGGTTGATTCCAATTATTGATTTATTTGCCGGGCCTGGCGGACTTGGCGAGGGTTTTATGTCTTTAAAAAATGATTCCGATAAACCCGTTTTTGACATTAAATTATCAATTGAAAAGGACGAAAACGCTCATAAGACTCTAACATGGCGTAGCTTTTACAGACAATTTTTAAAAGCAGCTAAACCGATCCCAACAGAGTATTATAAAGCTTATAAAGAAACCAACCTCAATAAACGAGAGCAGATCATCGAGGATACACTTGATAAATATCCAGAAGGAGCAATTGCTCGAGAAGAGTCTAGGTTGGTAGAGCTTGGTTCAAAAAAATGGCCCAAAAAGACAGTGGATCAAATGATAAGTGCTCAACTTGGAGATGTTAAGGATTGGGTTTTGATTGGAGGTCCTCCTTGCCAAGCATATTCAAATGTGGGCAGATCAAGAGTTGGAGGTATAGATAAAGAGGATAAAAGGATTTATTTATATCAAGAGTACTTAAGAATTATCAAGAAACACGAACCTGCAGTTTTCGTTATGGAAAATGTGAAGGGATTACTCTCTGCTAAGGTTGATGAAGAGAAAGTCTTCGACTGGATGAAGAAAGATTTGAAAATTCGAGGTAAATACAAGATTCACTCATTCGTCAAACCTGTGGAGGATGATCGTGATTTTTTAATTCGATCTGAAGAGTTTGGTATTCCACAAAAAAGACACCGGGTTATTATACTTGGTATTCGATCAGATTTTAATCATCAAGGTGAGTATTTAGTGCAAAAAGATCAGGTAACGCTAGCATCTATCATAGCTGATATGCCAGAGTTGAGAAGTGGTTTGAATCGTGAATTCATCAATTATCATGAATCAGATGAGTACCAAAACGGAAATGCCAAAAGGGTTTATAAAAATCTATCGGATTCCGATGAGGATTGGGTGAAATACCTTTCTGAATATATCTCTAAGATTAAAAAGTGGGGAGATCTTAGCTTGAATGGGTTGAGTGAAGGGCCGAAAAAGTTTAAAGAAGGAGTTGGCGGCGAATACATTAAGACTGGAACAACTATTTCAATGAAACATCCCCTGTATAAATGGTATGTAGATTCAAATTTAAAAGGCCTTGCAAACCACGAATCGAGAGCACACCTTACGCAAGATCTAATGCGCTATTTATTTGCGAGCCTTTACGTTGAGAAAAATGGAACTTTTCCAAGGATGGATGATTATGCTCGCCATAGCAAAGACTTAGTCCCTGATCATGCAAATGCGACCTCAGGCAAATTTAATGATCGCTTTAGAGTTCAAGTAAAAGATCGACCAGCTACAACAATCACCAGCCATATATCAAAAGATGGGCATTACTTCATTCATTACGATCCGAAGCAATGTCGATCATTGACAGTTAGAGAAGCCGCACGTATTCAAACTTTTCCTGACAACTACTTATTCAGAGGAAGTAGAACGCAACAATTTCATCAAGTGGGAAATGCCGTGCCACCGTATTTAGCCTATCAGTTAGCTGAAATCGTTCATGATATTCTGAAACAGTAGAAATGATTGAAGACTTTAAAAACATAGCGCAAGAAGAGACGCCACCAGAGGCAAGTGCGATGATCAATACGTTCAGAGCATTTGGGTATAACCTAAGAACAGCGATTGCGGATATAATTGATAATAGTATCTCAGCAAAAGCAGAAAACATTTGGATAGATTACAAATGGGAAGGGGCTGACTCTTGGGTCACAATTACAGATGATGGTTTAGGAATGAACCTAGAAGGTTTAAAGCTGGCCATGACGCCAGGAAGTAAAGACCCTAAGGACGATCGTGATGAACACGATTTGGGACGTTTTGGTCTTGGACTTAAAACTTCATCCTTTTCTCAATGCAAACGTTTGACTGTTGGAACTAAAAGCGAAGGGTTTAAAGTGATCAATCGTTGTTGGGATTTAGACTACGTGAACGAAACAAAAAAATGGTCTTTATTAGACTATATATCTGATAAGTCTTTAGCAGTAAAGCTTGATGAATTGAAAGCGGGAACGACGGTGATTTGGGAGAAATTGGATCGTTTAGTTGGAAATGCTAATAAGCAGAATGAAGCCGCAATGAATGTTTTCTTAGAAGAGTTTGCAGCGGTTGAAGAACACTTGAGTCTAGTGTTTCATCGATATATGGAACAGGCTAAAGGAATTTCAATCTATATGAATGGAAACAAAATTCTACCATGGGACCCCTTTATGAAACAAGCTGAAGGGGGGCAATTAGTAGCGAAAGAAGAACTGGATAAAGCACAGGTTAAAGTTAAATGTTATGTGCTTCCGCACATTTCAAAATTGACAGCTGAAGAGCGAAAACAAGCGAAAACAGATGATTGGTATAAATTGCAAGGCTTTTACATTTATCGACAAAACAGATTGCTTCTGCATGGAGATTGGCTTGGCTTGTTCTCAAAAAATGAACAATATAAGAACGCTCGAATTTTGATCGATATACCAAATAAGTTGGATCACGATTGGAAGATTGATATCAAGAAAGCTACAGCTACACCTTCTTTTTCGGTGAGAAAGGATTTAATCCGTTTAGGGAAGTTAGCTCGATCTAGTGCTGGTTCAATCCATAGATTTCGAGGAAATCAAATCATATTAGATGATAGTATCAAAACATTTGATTTTCAATCAGTTTGGAAAGCTAGAAAGACAAGAGACGAAGTAAGACACTACTACGTAAATCCTGAACACACTTTAATAAAGGACTTTTTAAATAAGGATTCTATTTCAAATAAAGAACTAAAATCAGTTCTTAAATTAATAGGGGAAACTACTCCTGTTGAATCAATCATTCAATATCACAGTGAAGAGCCTGAAAGCCATGAACTGAGAGATTCAGGCAAAGAATTAGATCAAGGTACTATAGAAGTAGCCACCAGAATGTTTGAATCACTAAAGTCGCAGGGATTGAATAAGGAGACTGCTGTAAGACAAATATTTAATATTCAGCCATTTAATGAATACCCTGAATTATTACAATATTTTAACTAATGGATAATTTTGAAAGTGCAAGAAATGTTGCCCACATCTATCTTGCTAATGAAAAATACAAAGGCAAAAAACTGACCGCGGAAATAATTTCTAAGGAAGTCGATATTGTTTTGTTGCAACCTGCTTTAGCGGACGTGAACAAAGATGATTTGATCGTGCAATTGCAAGCGGATTTTGATATCTATACAGGTGAGGCAACTATGCTGGTTGAAAAGGATGTTAAACCTTGGTTATTAAATGCTAAATCGGGAATTAAATGGCAATTATGGACTAGGTATGCGTCTTATTTGCGACAGAAGGATGCTTCTTTTCCAGTAGATAATGTTGATGATTTAACCGACAAAATATTGGATAAATGTGTTAACCCTAGTATTAAAGGAGGTTGGGATAGAAGAGGAATGGTTGTGGGTAATGTTCAATCTGGAAAAACAGCAAATTATACAGGTGTAATTAATAAAGCTACTGATGCAGGTTACAAAGTAATTGTAGTTGTAGCAGGTATACATAATGCTTTACGAAGACAGACTCAGTTGAGAGTTGATGAAGGTTTTATAGGTAGGAAAAGTTCTGACCTACTTCTGAGACAAAAAAGTGTTAAAACGGGAGTAGGTAATTGGAATATTGACAGGGAAATTCACTCATTCACATCTTCTGAGAACAATGGTGACTTTAAATTGTCCGATGCCAGTAAAGCAGGAGTTCCAATTGGAGGGGCACATCCAACAATTTTAGTGATTAAGAAGAATAAAAGTATTCTAGAAAATTTAATTTTATGGCTAAATCAATTTGCTGTTGATGTTAATGGAGAGCGTAAAATAATGGATATCCCATTGTTGGTGATTGATGATGAAGCAGATAATGCTTCAGTGAATTCAGGTACCGAATATGATGTGCGAACAATAAATAGATTGATTCGAACAATGTTGAATTTGTTCAATCAAAATACATTCATTGGTTATACAGCTACTCCGTATGCAAACCTTTATATACCTAGTTCTTGGCAGGCAGATCTGGAAACATATGTGAAGGAAGTAAAGTTTAAGGTGGGAGAAGATTTGTTTCCTCGCGACTTCATTGTGAATATACCACCACCTTCAAACTACATTGGTGCTGCTCAGGTTTTTGGTTTTAAAAATGAAAACACTGGAAAGGCTTCAGAAGGTCTTAATATTATCAGATACGCAGAAGATCAAGAACCATGGTTTCCAAAGAAAATTAATAAGGATAATGCAGAAGATCTGCCAGATGATGTGCCTACTACTTTGAAGGAGGCGATTAAGGTATTTATTGTAACGAATGCCATCCGTCGTTTACGAGGTCAGGGAAATAAGCATTCTTCGATGTTAGTTCACGTAGCATTGCGTGTTTTGTGGATTGATAGAATCTCTTGGTTAGTCAATGAAATCCTAAGAAATTACACCAATCAGATAAAATCTGGACAGGGTAATTTACTGAATGAACTGGAAGAAATATTCAATAACGACTTTTTACCAACGACAAAAGAGGTAAAGGAGAACTTAGCATATAATGATCCTAAGATTAAGATTCATACATGGGATGAAGTAAAAGACGAGTTAATCGCTGCTGTAACAAAAATTGAAGTACGTGCTGTACATGGCCTAAAGAAAACCAGTGCATTGGAGTATCATAGAATTGAAGAAATCGATTACGATGCTCATAAAGATGTTGGATTGTCAGTGATTGCTGTAGGTGGGAATAAATTAGCCAGAGGTATTACTTTGGAAGGGCTCTCAGTGAGTTATTATTTGAGAACAACTCGAATGTATGATTCGCTAATGCAGATGGGACGTTGGTTTGGGTACAGGCCTGGATACGCCGACCTGTGCAGACTATATACTACATCTCAACTGAAAAACTGGTATCGACATGTAACAATGGCAACAGAGGAGATGCGAAATGATTTTGATGAAATGGCTGCGAATAACAAAAGGCCGGCCGACTATCAATTAAAAGTTCGAACTCATCCAGGTATGTTGATGGTAACTTCTTTAACGAAGATGCGAGAACATGAAAAAATCCAAGTAGGTTTTTCTGGAAAATTGATTCAAACATATTCTTTCGATAAGGCACATGTAGGATCAAATTATAATGACTTTAATTATTTGATTTCAAGAATAGATGCAAATCCTGTTCAAATGCTAACAGGGCAGAAAAAAGTCAATTCGCTGCTATGGAAAGGAGTTTCTTCAGATAAGGTTATCGATTTCTTGGCTACTTACCGTACGCCAATTCATCGATTAGATATTATGAAAGCTTATATCGAGAAACAGAATGAAGAAGGATTATTACGAAATTGGTCCGTTGCAGTCTGGGTTAATTCCAGAAATGATAACACTCAGCTTTATGAATGGAAATCAGGTAGCTTCCTAGGTGGTCTGCCTACACGTAGCTTAGACGGAGATCAAACTCAGCTATTGGAGGTAAGGGGAGATAAAAATGCAATTCTCGGTAAAGAGCATAGGATGATTGATCTAGGTTATGGAATTGGTCAAAAACCAAGTGAAGATGAGATAAAAGAATTGAGGAAAGATTTACATCAACCGCTATTACTGTTACTTCCAATTGATTCGACTATTTATAGCGACATAGATAATGGTATTCCTATTATAGGGGTTGGAATCATATTCCCAATCATTGCTACTGAGAAGAAGTACGAATATGCAGCAAGACCTTTAAATTCTGATTTCGAAGAAGAGCCACAACAAAGTGATGACAAAGCCGAAGATGAATAATTTAAAATCCATATGGAAGCTACAGAGCAAAAACTCTGGTAATTCTGTTGTTCGTGAACCAATTGTTCTCAATAACGGAATCAATTGTTTCGCAGGGTTTATTCAAGCTTCTTTGAATAAGATGTTTCAAATTGAATTGGATAATTCTGTGTCGATTCATAAGAATTACTTGAAGCGTTTTCACGGAGTAGAAATAAGAGTTTTGGAATCAACAGGAGGTAAAAAAGACATTACAATAATCCTGTCGGACAATGATTTACTAGACGTATTCATTCTCTTCTTGGAAGATTTAATTCATGGTCTAGAGACAATAGCCAGTGAAAGCGACGTTCCATTAATTGTAAATCAAAAGGTAGGCTACTGGGGTAAACTATTCGCTCGAATAAAAGGAGAATTACTTTCAAAAGAAAGACAGCGAGGTCTATATGGCGAATTGATTTTCTTGAAAACACTTTTAGATCGCTCTTCAGATCATGTTAAAAGTATTGTTGCATGGACTGGCCCAGAGGGTTCTAATCAAGATTTCAGTAATGAGTTGACAGCCGTTGAGGTTAAATCTTCGAAAGCGACCAAGCCATCTGTAAATATTGCGAGTGAATTACAGTTAGACTGGACAAAATTTGACAGTTTATACCTGCTCGTTATTCATTTAGATGAACTCAGTAATGGCTCAGAAACATTGCGGAAGTTAATTGAAGAGATCAAAGCTAAATTCGATAATCAGCAATATTTATTGGGCTTGTTTGAAGAGAAGTTGGATAGGGTGGGTATTCCCAATGGAGAAGAAAAACATTATGATGATTTCGGATTTATTATTCGATCGAAACGTGCCTATTTAGTACGAGATGGTTTTCCAGCTTTAACGAATGATATAATAAATAATGATGCAATCCATAATGTGAAATATCAAATTGATCTTACTGCGTGTGAACCATTTGCAGCAGTGCTTGAGGATGTAATTAGTGAAATGATATGACACCAAATAAATCAGGAAACACAGATTTTGAGTTAGAACAATTCGTTCATGAACTTTACCATGAGGTTAATGCCATGGCATATTCTGATGATGATGGTGCTTCTAAAGAAGATAAGTTTTCGGAACATACAATGGAAATTTTGGCGGAAGCGGATGAAACAGAAGGTATTCGTCTCTGTCCATATATGAAGGAGAACAAAAATGGTAATCTAGATATGAAGATCAATGGGTATGCCATTGAAGACGGATTTGAGAGTGTGGATTTGTTCGTCACACATCACGTTGATATCAATGAGATTTACGCACTAAGAAAACCAGACTTTGATAATCTACTAAAATGGTCTACAAAGTTTTTAAATGCTGCATTAAAAGGTCACTTGGATGATGTCGAGCCTTCGACTGAAGCATATGGTTTAGCCAGCCTCATTAAGAAATATCGTGAAGATTTTATACGTGTCAACATTTTTATTCTTTCAAATGGTAACATTCCATTTGACGCGCCAAAAACAAGTATTAAAGGATTCGATGATCTTCAAATTAACATACATATCTGGGATTTAGAGCGTTTACATCGTTTATCACAATCGAAGTATAATCGCGAACCGATTGAAATTGACTTTAAAAGTACGTTAGGGGTTACGATCCCTTATTTGGAAATGCCTTCTGAGAATGATATGTACGAATGTTATTTAGCAATAGTTCCAGGGATTACACTAGCAGCATTGTATAAGAATTATGGAACTAGATTGTTAGAGAGTAATGTGAGAGCATTTCTGCAACAGACAGGCAAAGTGAACAGAGGAATTCGAGATACGATTAAGGAGGAACCACACATGTTCTTGCCGTATAACAATGGATTAGCATCTACAGCTATGGATGTGAATACAGAAATGGAAGATGGTCAGAAGGTGATCACAGCCGTTAAAGATTTTCAGATTGTGAATGGTGGACAAACGACAGCGTCACTATTTCACACATTAAAAAAGCATAAAGCAGATCTTTCAGAAGTTTTTGTTCAGATGAAGCTTACCGTGATTAAGGATGAAGAAAAGAAGAATGAGATCGTGCCATTCATCTCTAGGTATGCCAACAGTCAGAATAAGGTATCTGAGCTTGATTTAACATCGAATAATGCTTTCTTGATCAAATTAGAAGAGCTGTCGAGAACTACATATGCAATTGATCCAGAGGACCGAAATAAACAATCTATTTGGTTTTTTGAAAGAGTTAAGGGGCAGTACAAGGAATCTCTTAATAAAGAACCTACGGCTGGAAAACAGAAAGCATTTAAACTGAAATATCCAACTTCACAGAAGATTCTCAAATCTGAGGTTGCGAAATACATGAACATATACAAACGTATACCATACCATGTTTCCAAGGGTGCGCAGAAAAATTATAATTACTATTTAAGAGAAGCAGAGAAAGAGTTTAAAAAGAAAAAACCAACTCGCGTAATGTGGGAAGACATCGTTGCTAATGCGCTGTTGTTTAAATCTGCGGATCGTTTATTTGGTAGAAAGAATCAAGATCCAATAGGAGATACTAATATTAAATCCCATACGGTTACATATACCTTGTCTCTCTTACATGAATTAACTGATGGAAAAATAGATTTGGGGGCTATTTGGTCGAAACAATTGGTCGATGAAGAATTAGAGTTTGAGTTGAAAAAAGGACTCATCTATATTTATAAGTTCTTTACTTCTTTGAATGTCTTATTAATTAGTGAGGCGGCTAAGGCGGAAAACACTTGGAACCTACTCATTGGTAAAAAGGACAATCCATTTAGTATGGATGTGATAAAGCGCTATTGTATTTCTGAGGCAGATTATAAAAAACGATATGAGGCGAAGGAAGATGATGCGGAAGAAACACAGATGTATAATAACCTGCAGCGAATTACCGATTTAGGAATTCGATTCTGGGATGGATTGAATCTATATATGTTGAAGACGGATGTACTAAGTAACACTCAGCAGAACTCGGCAGCTTCCATTCGAGGTAAATTAAAGCGTAATGGGAACTTCACAAAACGCGATATTTCGAAAGGTTTAGAATTATTGGATGTCCTCATTGAAAACAAAGTAAATTTTGAAGATATAAGTAAGTTGAGTAAGTTGGCGGACAAGGAGACGGCAGATCCAGCTGCTCTCTACAATAGATTTGCTGAATTGGAGAAGTCTGACTGGGATAAAATTATTCAATTGGGAGAACAATCAGGAACATTATCGTTTAATGAAACAAGTGTGGTGAAAACAGTAATTCAGAAATTAAAACGAAAAGAAAACATCGACTTAAAACGATTACAGATTGTCGGAGGAGCCTTAAAGAAATTAAAGAAGTTTGGAGTGAATTATTAGATTGAGTTGCGGAAGAGTTTTTCAAGCCAATGGAAGGTCTTGCCGGGCAATAATTCACCTAATCTGATCTGGTTCATCCATAAGATCGAGTTTCGACCTTTTCTCCAAAATGTCTACAAGGAAAAGCCTTGATGCACAGCATCAGGGCTTTTTTTATGCGCTTTGTAGCTTTTGGAGCGAGCCTGTTTTTTCAAAGACTCGTAACACACAAAAAAGCCCTTTAAAGTTTTCTTCAAAGGGCTTCTTGTAGGACATTCAGGAGAAAAGGTTTGTTATTAACGCACTCCAGAAACTAAAATTAGAAGCGATCTATTTCACTAGAGAAATCTTGTCATGATAGACTTCGTGTTGATTTATCAAGGTTATTTGATATACTCCCGCAGGATAATTTTCAAGATTGATGGTAAT
>Ga0209532_1003509_pt1 | contig 10384 bp, 12 predicted proteins | sample COG_02_FD_184746 | JGI IMG/M metagenome (GOLD analysis project Ga0209532, IMG submission 184746) | Pelagic Microbial community sample from North Sea - COGITO 998_met_02 (SPAdes) (version 2) | ecosystem: Environmental > Aquatic > Marine > Neritic zone/Coastal water | place: Helgoland, sampling... | reverse complement strand
CAGCAAGAGTTTGGTTAGTTTAACCTTAAACCATTTTAGTTAAAACCCAATGTAGCGCATTCCAGCTATGTTCCAGCGCGAAACCACGCTTTTTATGCCTAGCTTTGTATCTGTTAGCCGATCATGCCACCCGCTGCAGACCCAAGTGTCCGTTCATAGTGTTGATGCAGCCGCATCAATGCGATCCGCAATACAATCTTTCCCGACCGCGCCGACCAGCCAAGCCGCTTTCCCGCGGCCTCGAGTCCTTCAAGATAACAACAACACCGCATTAAAACATCCGACAGCCCAGGTCCCAGGTCTGTCATGGCATCGGCAACCCGTTTGCGCGCCGCTGCGGGTCCATCGCCCACACCACTGTCAGGCGCAAAACCACCATGCCCGCCCGAGGTCAGGAAACGATCCCAGTTTTGAGCGACCCGAGGTCCCATTTGAGCCAATTCGAAATCCTCGCGTAGACGTTCGCCGACCCGGACCAAGTCGTCGCTTAGGAGCTGTTTCATCTTTATCGCGCCGACGTGCCAAGGCCGTCAGTGGCGATTCTGACAGGTTATAACGCATCCTTTTTGGGCGCCCTGTGTCCGCATCTGGAAGTGTCTTTTCGCCCCACTCGCGGTGCTGATTTCCAAAACTGGTTTGTTCTTCTGACATTCCTTTCGGATTTTGATCATTCGCTCCCTCAAGCATTTGGGTAAGTGACGTGCGCCCTGCGGCCGTAATTTGATAGCGTACAATTCGACCCGTTGTTTGGGCCGCAATCCAGTTTTTTAACGCCATCGCCTGCGCAATGTGGCGTTCGACAACCGCGGTTCGCGTACTTTTACCGTTTGCCCCATCACGGACAACCACCGCTTTGTCCATATCCGCAGCAACGGCTAGGACAGCGCCCTTTTCACACAAGCGCCGCAGGATGCGCATGGCGTCCTGTTCTAATCCATCTTTGTCGGTGGTGATCTTGGTATAAAAGCTCATATCAGTCGTTTCCTTGTTTGGGGACACAGACCAATCTTGGGACGTGTCGAAATGGTGATTGCCTAATTGATGAAGAACGGCGTCAACCAAAGGGTCGTCACGGCGGGTTTCCACCTTGCGAATTTGACGCAGAATAGTTGAGGCATGGCAGCCCGATAAGCGTGCTAAAGCCCGAATAGGTAAGCCTGCGTGGGTATGTGCCAGATAAATTTGCGCCGGAATGGGTACCCAATTTGGCAAAGAGGTCGCGGTCGCAATATGTTGCGTGATGTCCATTAACAGATGTCTCCTTTAGCAGAGACGTAGTTTTTTCCACCACTTACCCCCAGCTTTCTCCACACAACCTAAGAATGTGTACATTACTTGTTAGTTAACGAATTCAACAATCTTCATCATTGTTTCTAAAGTATAAACAGTCGTGAACCCTGCGCACTTAGCCATACTGCCACGCGCAACACCCATAAATGCCGTGCGATAAATCCAATGATTGGGACAACTTTGCCCAAAGCTTTAGTTCTTAAGGGGATTTTACATGCAAGACGTATTAACCATTTTACAGCAGTTACAGCGCCCAAGGCTCTTGATGCGCGCGGCACGCATCGGTGCGATGGATTATAGACGCACGGCGCAACTGCCACGTCTTCTTGGTTATGGTCAAATGCCCAAGCACTCAGAGGCTATTTTGCGGCTTATCGAAATTGAAGGCGATCTAAACGCACTGCGCAAAGCAGGCGAATCTGCCTACAACCTGCTGCGCCATATCGATGTGATGATTGCGATCGTGGGAGAGGCACGCGATTTACGCGCCTCTCAACCAAAACCTGTCGACTGACTACATAAAGGAGTCAGGCTCGGCTTCTTTACGTTTTGCAATGTAGTCATTTAGACCGTCTGCAATGCCCTGATCCAATGGCGGCTTAACATAGTCGTTCAACATTTTCTCAACACGGGCAGTTGCCAATGATTGCGTATCGCGCGCGCCCTCATCTTCCCACGTCTCGAATGGTTTGTAGTCCAACAGGTCTGACTTCCAGAACGCATCCTTAAAATTGGCTTGCGTGTGTGCGCATCCCAAATAGTGCCCACCGGGCCCAACTTCGCGGATCGCATCCATAGCTTGTGCGTTCTCATCGATTTCAACGCCGCGTGCGAGGTGATGCAACGCACCCAACTGATCCGCGTCCATTACGAATTTCTCGAACGAGCTGACCAATCCACCTTCAAGCCAACCGCAAGAGTGCAGCATAAAGTTCACACCCGCCAAAAGGCCCATGTTCAGGCTATTGGCTGTTTCATAAGCAGCCTGCGCGTCAGGTAGTTTCGATCCAGTGAACCCGCCGGATGAACGATATGGCAATCCCATGCGGCGCGCCAACTGCCCTGCACCATATGTTATGTGCGCTGCCTCAGGTGTGCCGAAGGTTGGCGCGCCAGAGTTCATATCGATAGACGTAACAAAGGCACCCATAATTACTGGGGCACCGGGACGGATCAATTGGCTGTATGCAATGCCAGCCAATGCTTCTGCCATAACTTGGGTCAACGTGCCTGCAACAGAAACCGGTGCCATAGCCCCGCCAACGATAAACGGCGAAACGATACAGGCCTGATTGTTTTGCGCATAAACTTCAAGCGCACCCATCATAACGTCATCAAACGTCATCGGTGAGTTGATGTTGATCAGGCTGGTCATGACTGTGTTCTCTTGAACAAAGTCTTTACCAAACAGGATGCTGGCCATGTCTACGCTGTCTTGGGCGCGGGATGGTTCTGTCACGGACCCCATGAACGGCTTGTCTGACAGCGTCATGTGGGCGTGCAGCATGTCCAAGTGTCGTTTATTCACTGGCACATCTGTTGGCTCGCATACCGTACCACCAGAGTGGTGCAACCATTTGGACATATAGCCCAGTTTCACGAATTTCTGAAAATCCCCGATGGTTGCATAACGGCGCCCACCTTCTGCGTCACGAACGAAGGGAGGGCCATAAACTGGAGCAAGCACCAAATTTCGGCCACCAATTTCGACATTGCGTTCTGGGTTGCGGGCATGTTGGGTGAACGTAGAGGGAGCTGTTGCACATAGTTTGCGCGCTAGACCTTTTGGAATACGAACCCGTTCGCCGTCAATGTCTGCACCCGCATCTGCCCAACGTTTTAGAGCAGCAGGGTTATCAAGGAAGTTAACACCAACTTCTTCAAGGATCTGTTCGGCGTTTGCCTCAATGATGCAAAGCGCTTCTTCGGTCAGAACCTCAAAGTTTGGGATATTGCGTTCGATGTATTTTGCCGTTTCAAAAGACACTGCTGTTCGTGCTGCACGACGTGCTGCACCGCCGCCACCGCGTCCGCGTCTTGCTGGAGTTGCTGATTCAGACATGATGATCCCTTTTTTATCGACATTGCGTGATTGGCTGATACCTGAGTGCCGCCCCATGTCACCCTGAATTTGCGGCGATGCTGGGAAAAAAGCGACATCTTAGCGCTGCGAATTCGGTTCCTCGCAAAAACATACCCATTCGAACCGCAAAGCAGCTCTCCAACACTTGCCAGCCCCTCCACATCTGCATATTGCAGGACGCATGACAAACATACATGACCGCCTTCTCATCATCGACTTTGGTAGCCAAGTGACGCAATTAATTGCGCGTCGCCTACGTGAACTGAATGTCTATTGCGAAATTCACCCTTATCAGAACGTGACAGACGCGTTTTTGGCCGAATTCGCGCCAAAAGCTGTGATCCTTTCGGGCGGTCCCGCCTCTGTCATCGATGAAGGGTCGCCGCGCCCGCCATCAACTGTGTTTGATCTGAATATTCCGATCCTAGGGATTTGCTATGGTCAACAAGTGATGATGGAAGTCTTAGGTGGTAAGGTCGAAAGCGGCCATGGCACTGCAGAATTTGGTCGTGCGTTTGTGACGCCAGAAGCTGAAAAACTGGCCCTGCTTGATGGCTGGTTTGAAGACGACAAAGAACAAGTCTGGATGAGCCACGGCGATCACGTATCCAAAATCGCACCGGGTTTCGAGGTTTATGGCACCTCCCCGAACGCGCCATTTGCGATCACCGCTGATACGTCACGCAACTTCTTTGCGGTGCAGTTCCACCCTGAAGTCCATCACACACCAAACGGCGCGAAATTGTACGAGAACTTTGTCAAAATGGCAGGGTTCAAGGGCGATTGGACAATGGGCGCATATCGTGAAGAGGCCATTGCCAAAATTCGCGAGCAAGTAGGTGACGCGAAAGTTATCTGTGGCCTGTCCGGCGGTGTCGACAGTTCAGTAGCCGCTGTTTTAATCCACGAAGCAATTGGTGACCAGTTGACTTGTGTTTTTGTAAACAACGGCTTGTTGCGTAAAGGTGAAGCTGAAGAAGTCATCACCATGTTCCGCGACAACTACAACATGCCGTTTATCTATGCGGACGAACGCGAGCTGTTTTTGGGCGAATTGGATGGCCAAAGCGATCCAGAAACCAAGCGCAAGATTATTGGCAAATTGTTCATCGACGTGTTCCAGAAACACGCGGCTGAAGTTGGCGGTGCTAAATTCTTGGCCCAAGGTACGTTGTACCCTGACGTCATCGAATCTGTATCCTTTTCTGGCGGTCCATCCGTGACCATCAAATCGCACCACAATGTGGGTGGTTTACCTGAAAAGATGGGCCTTAAGCTGGTTGAGCCGTTGCGCGAATTGTTCAAAGACGAAGTGCGTGAGCTTGGCCGAGAGCTTGGTCTTCCTACTGGTTTCATCGGGCGTCACCCCTTCCCTGGCCCGGGTCTAGCGATCCGGTGCCCGGGTGAGATCACACGTCCGAAACTGGAAATCCTGCGTGAAGCAGATGCGGTCTATATCGACCAAATCCGCAAACACGGTCTGTATGACGACATCTGGCAAGCTTTCGTTGCAATCCTACCGGTGAAAACCGTTGGGGTTATGGGCGACGGCCGTACCTATGATTTTGCCTGCGCCCTGCGTGCGGTGACGTCGGTGGACGGGATGACAGCGGATTACTATCCGTTCAGCCACGAATTCCTTGGCGAAACCGCAACGCGGATCATCAACGAAGTGCCGGGCATCAATCGCGTGACATACGACATCACCTCGAAACCTCCGGGCACGATTGAGTGGGAGTAGTTATTAGAGTTTAAGTCATTGATTTAATTATATTAATTACTTACACATTTGTTTCACATATTAAATCAACCGTTGATTTAATTGAAGTTTTCTCGTACAGTTACACAGAATGTTGCACAAACGTGTGACTACTGAAAATAATAGTAACTCTGCGAGCAAACTTGACACTTAAAAAACAAAACTTTGCTGAAGGCGAAATAGCAATATTTGATGAAGCTTGTGTGTACAAGCGAGGCGAGTATTGGCAGTTTCGTTTGTGGTTGCCTAAAGAGAACAAGTACGCACGTAAAAGCCTACGCACACGCAGCGAAACTACTGCAGTAGAGCGTGGCAAAGCTGCTTACTTAGAGATTTACGGCAACTTACAGCAAGGTAAGAGTTACTTTTCGATTACCACAAAAGAAGGTGTTGAGAAGTACTTGAGCTTAGTGTCTTTGCCAATGAAGCTAAGGAAGTGCTGTAGATGGTTGAAGCTAAGAAGAACGAACGTGCTTACGCTCTCAAAGAAGTAAAGCGCCTATGCAAAGAGTTTGGCTTTACTGCTGGCATGTTGAAGGGTTCTTTAGCTGAAGGTAGGAAGAAGCAGTGAAAAAGAGAAATAGTCATGAAGCTTGCAGTTAGAGCCCCCAAAGTAGATGCGGTAAGACTTCAGTTGCAATCATCTCTTGAATTACAAGAATTGAATATTGTTGCTACGCCAACTAAGTATGCTGGCATCACATTGCTCAACTTAGACGAAAGTGCTGTTTCTACTTTGAACAGTATACGCAACATTGAAGCGCTTTTACTTGATGAGGAAGCCGCAGCTAAATTGAAATATCCATCAGTGGCGAGCGATGCTGTCTCATTCCATTCACTAGCTGGCGTAGATGAGCGTGAGCAATATGAGCATCTCAGCCAATTACTCCACATTCAGAATGCAACGAGAAACAAAACATGAAATTTTCAGACATTGAACTTCCTTCCAATCGAAAGTTTGGGTTTTTCTTCACATTCGTCTTTGTAACGGTAGCAGCCTATTTTTATTACTCAGCTAATGTAAGTTGGGCATATGTGTTTATTGCAGCAGCATTGGCATTTCTGCTTGTCACGCTGATAAAAAGCGATGCACTTCTACCTCTAAACAAGTTATGGATGCGCTTTGGGCTTCTACTTGGCATGGTAGTAAGCCCAATCGTACTTGGTGTTATTTTCTTTGGGCTTTTTACACCGATAGCAATGCTAATGCGTCTCAGTGGACGAGATGAGCTGCGTTTAAAGTATGCTCAGAAAGCGAGTCACTGGATTTCGCGAGGCGAACCAATCAAATCTGAATCATTCAAACATCAATTTTAATAAAGGCTAATCAAATGGAGTTTTTAAAAGAACTTTGGGCATTCTTGCGTGTACGTAAAAAGCTATGGCTAGCGCCCATCATAATCGTAATGTTGATTCTTGGCGGCTTGCTGATACTTGCGCAAGGTTCTGTGGTAGCGCCTCTCATCTACACACTCTTTTAGGAATTGTACATGTATATCTTGGGTATCTCTTCCTTTTATCACGACAGCGCGGCATGCTTGCTGAAAGATGGTGAGATTGTTGCTGCTGCACAAGAAGAACGCTTTACTCGTAAGAAACACGATGCTGGCTTCCCTACTCATGCAATTCAGTATTGCTTAAAAGAGGCTGGAATAGCTGCTAAAGATATTGACAATGTCGTGTTCTACGAAAAGCCGTTTGTTAAATTTGAGAGACTACTTGAAACATACTTAGCTTTCGCACCGAAAGGCTTTACAAGCTTCGCTAAAGCGATGCCAGTTTGGATTAAAGACAAACTGTTTCAAAAGTCTGCTCTCATTAAAGAGTTAAAATCAACATTTGGTGAAAGTGTTGATTGGCGTGAGCGATTGTTGTTCTCTGAGCATCACTTATCACATGCAGCAAGTGCGTATTATCCTTCTCCATTTGATAGTGCTGCAGTGTTAACGCTAGATGGTGTAGGGGAATGGACAACAACATCTCTCGCGATTGGTAAAGGTAGTGATTTACAAGTCGTGAAGGAAATACACTTTCCTCATTCACTTGGCTTACTCTATTCTGCGTTCACCTATTACACAGGATTTAAAGTCAATTCTGGTGAATACAAAGTGATGGGTTTAGCTCCATATGGAGAACCACGCTTCGCAGACTTAATACAAGAAAAACTCATCACAGTCGCTGAAGATGGTAGCTTCCAGCTTGATATGAGCTACTTTGACTATGCGACTGGCTTAACGATGACAAACAAAAAGTTTAATGCATTGTTTGGTGGTCCACCACGCACGTCAGAGACGGAACTTACACAGCGAGAAATGGATCTGGCAGCCTCGGTGCAAAAAGTAACTGAGGATATTGTTGTTGAGTTAGCCAGGGGAATAGCCAAAGAGACTGGTGAACGTAACCTATGTCTTGCTGGTGGTGTAGCACTCAACTGTGTCGCAAATGGCATTCTGTTACGCGAAAAAATCTTCGACAACATCTGGATTCAACCAGCGGCTGGAGATGCTGGTGGTGCGTTAGGTGCTGCTCTATCGACTTGGTATATACACCATAATAAAGAGCGTGTTGTTTCAACTGAACGTGATGCGATGAAGGGTGCTTACTTGGGCCCAGAGTTCACTGATAACGAAATTGAAACTGAACTCACAAATTGTGGTGCAAACTTCAAAAAGCTTACTGAAGCTGAAATGATTGAAGAGATAGCGTCCGTATTAGCCGATGAAAAAGCAGTTGGGTGGATGCAAGGACGCATGGAATTTGGACCGCGAGCACTAGGTGGCCGCAGTATCATTGCTGATCCACGTTCGCCAGTCATGCAAAAACAACTTAACCTAAAAGTTAAATATCGTGAAAGTTTTCGTCCATTCGCTCCTAGTGTTTTGAGAGAAGACGTAGGTGAATGGTTTGAGCATGAAATTGATAGTCCTTACATGCTTTTGGTTGCAGACGTACAAAGCGACAAACGTCGCGCGATGACTGAAGAAGAAGAGATGCTATTTGGTATTGATAAGCTTAATATTCCCCGCTCTTCAGTACCAGCCATTACGCACGTAGATTATTCTGCTCGTATACAGACAGTACATGCTGATACAAACCCTAAGTATCACGCTGTCATCTCTAAATTTAAAGAAAAGACTGGATGTTCGTTGGTAGTAAATACGTCTTTCAATGTGCGCGGTGAACCAATTATTTGCACACCAACAGATGCATTTAAATGCTTTATGGGTACTGAAATGGATGTCTTAGCTGTCGGGAACTACGTGCTGTACAAAGAGCATCAAGACGAAGCGTTAAAAGAAAATTATGAGGAACGTTATGAGCTGGATTAGAATTGTAAGTATCAATGTAATTATAGCGTTTGTATTTTTAATATTGATTGAACTAGCACTTAGCCTTACATTCAGCATAAGAGATAAATACTTTAAGACTGAAGAAAATTTATCAATTGGCCCCAACGTAACCAGCGAAACAATTGGTTTTAGAAAAGAAGCCAGAAATTTTCGAGGTTACCCATATAAAGCGTTTCTGGGATGGACTTCACCAAACATTAATGGTGATTTTTTAAACGTAGAAAACGGGCGGCGGAAAACACTAGTATCAAAGGAAATAGAAGATGGCACTGAGCTCCATTTTTTTGGTGGCTCCACAATGTGGGGTCATAGCGTATCTGATAAAAGTACAATACCAAGTTTAGTTTCACAGTTGATGAAACTGAGCGCCATAAATTATGGAGAACAAGCTTACAATTCTCGACAGGGACTAAATCTGCTGATTGATAATCTTGATACTATAAGAAAAGGAGATGTTGTTGTGTTCTACGATGGAGTGAACGACGTCTACCATAATTGTCGGAGCTATAATTCCCCAAATGGACATGCTCGAGAATTTTACATAAAAGCTGCTCTTAATCCTACAACAAGCTCTGCAATGATCACCGGGAATGCAAATTTTAGATTAATTGAAAATTCATCAACCTATCGATTGATGAAAGGATTACAACGAAAACTTTTTCCGGCGCCTAACAGTCAAGGTAAAGATTATGTGAACTCGTGTAATGACGATTTATATGCTGAAAAAGTTGCTCAGTTCTTATTACAAAATTGGGAAACTGCGCAGGCACTTCTCAAAAGTAGGGGGATTGGATTTATGTGTATATTGCAACCTAACCCATACACTTTTGATGGCCCGATAGCTTATTCGAATGAAGAAATGAAGACACAAATCCAAAAAGTCTATCCTTTGATAAGGAGAAAAGGAAAAAAATTGTCATGTTTTGAAGATTATTCGTCGGCACTGACTGAGGACAATTATGTTGATAGCTGCTGCCACTTAAACGAGAAGGGTAATTCTGAATTAGCTGCTAAACTCAGTGAAGATATTTATAGGAATACGAGCACTATTAGTTCTACAAAGCATTAGTATATCAACGCCTCCCAGCTTTATTCTAAGCCAGTTTCTGGTGCACTATTCGGCATAAATATCTGAAGTATTTACAAGAATGATCCAGGGATACTAAAAGAATCTTGAACCTCAGACAGACGTATTCGCGTTTGGTTTGATAGAGACATTAACTTTGAAGTAAGTGGCGATTTAGTGCAGACATAGTGTCACTACCACACTTGGTTACGTCACGAATTCATTAAAAGCTAAGTGATGACAGCAGACTTAGGATTAAATAGAATGTTAAGGTAGCTATAGTTGAACTTGCAGCATTTAATATTGGACCAGGATCGTTGCCTCGCCCCCTCCTATTCAGTAACCATATTCCGCAAGTAATTTTTTACTCTCCGCAATCACATTTTTGTTTGTAATTAGTACAGAAGGTAAATCGTTTACAAGCATCCACTCATGTGTAGCTTGAGGGCATCCTACTTGACACAGATAGTGGAAATTCTCCTTACCTAAAAGCTTTGTGTCTGCAAAGCTTTGTAGGTATTCGACATATCTTTCTTGTGATTTAAACTTACGAAGTGCAGCTTTCAAACGGCGTCCATGGTGTCCATTTGGCATAATCGTATAACCCATAATAATGCGTGAGTAGACAAGGCAATCTAAGGCGCTTGTTGGTTCTGGTGCTGGAAAAAACTTAGGAATAGTTCCGAAACGAGTTGTGCGTTCTTTTTGAACTTTCGCATCATCAATTATATGCTGAATGAGGTGCCCCTAGTTTCTTAGACGCCTGCCTCGTTCATTCTCTGTTGTTTCATTTCATAGTCAACCGGTGACAGCATGCCATTGTTCGTGTGCTTGCG
>Ga0209532_1003507_pt1 | contig 10390 bp, 9 predicted proteins | sample COG_02_FD_184746 | JGI IMG/M metagenome (GOLD analysis project Ga0209532, IMG submission 184746) | Pelagic Microbial community sample from North Sea - COGITO 998_met_02 (SPAdes) (version 2) | ecosystem: Environmental > Aquatic > Marine > Neritic zone/Coastal water | place: Helgoland, sampling... | reverse complement strand
GCGGTGGATGAGTATCACCAGCAATTGCGCGCCTATGAGACGCAGGACGATAAGGCCCGGCTGAACAACCCAGTTTGGCATATTCATGGTGGCGATGTGCCGGTCAGTAAAATGGTCGTGCCGTTCGCTATGCTGCTCAATCTGGCGTCGGTTTCGGGAGCGGAAAATAAAGATCAACTCTGGGGCTTTATCAAACGTTACGCGCCTGAGGCCTCCGCCCAAACCCATGCGGATTTGGATGCGGCGGCGGAGTTTGCTGTCCGATATTACAATGACTTCGTTAAGCCCGCCAAAGTCTACCGAGCACCAACGGATCTGGAGCGAGAGGCTTTGATCGCGCTGCGCGAGGGATTGAAGGCTTGGGATCAAGGTTTGGATGGAGATGCGCTGCAATCTTTGGTTTTCGCCTGTGGGCGCGAGCGGTTTGACCCGATGCGCGATTGGTTCAAAGCGCTCTACGAGGTGCTTTTGGGTGCGTCACAGGGGCCGCGGTTTGGTGGCTTTATTGCGCTTTTGGGCATCGAGGAGAGCATCGCTTTGATCGATAAAGGCATTGCCGGCGAGTTTATCTAACCGGCCCAGCATTTGACCCCCTTCTATTGCGCCCTATTTCTAACGCAGCCAGCAGGAGGGTGTTATGAGAAAGTTCATTCTAGCAATTGCTTTTTGGATCGCTGCGTCATTGCCGGCCTGGGCCGAAAGCAAGGCGATTGAAACAACAATCCGCGCGCAAATCACGGCATTTCAGGCGGATGACTTTGAACGAGCCTTTACCTACGCCAGCCCCACTATTCAGCAGATATTCCGGGCGCCTGACGTGTTTGGGCGCATGGTACGGCAAGGCTATCCCATGGTGTACCGCCCGTCCGAGATAGCCTTTTTGGAACTGGCCACAGTTGAAGGATATTTCTGGCAGAAAGTGCAAATCCGTGACAGCCAGGGACGATATCATATTATGGCGTATCAAATGGTGCAATTGGACGGTGTCTGGCGCATAAACGGTGTCCAGCTTTTACCCTCTCAAGAGGTGGGCGTGTGAGCTCCGTACGCTGCAGCTAGGCCCTCTTAACGCCGAGCTTTTACCCCTGTTCCGCAGAGCAGAACCCAGCTGAGGGGCTGCGGTTGCGGATCAATGCGGTGCTGTCTATTTACGTCGCCGCGCACCGCCCCTTTGACCAGCGCGTCCTGCTTTTGATCGGCCTGAGGCGTTGTGAGCTTCTTCCACTGCTTTTTCGACCGCATATTGCCGGGTCAGGGGATCATCTGAGATGGTCAGCTCAACAGTCTCGAGGCGTTTGACCTCGTCGCGCAAACGGGCGGCTTCCTCAAACTCCAGATTCTCTGCCGCTTTTCGCATATCGAGCCGCAGCCCTTCGAGGACGGTCTGGATATTGCCGCCTTGCAAGGCCGGATCGATTTTCGCCGTGACCCGCGCCATATCTGTATCGCCCTTGTAAAGACCCGCAAGCACATCTTCGACATTCTTTTTTACTGTCATAGGGGTGATGCCATGGGCCAGATTGTAGGCATGCTGCTTTTCGCGCCTACGGTTGGTTTCACCAATCGCGCGTTCCATAGAGCCGGTCATGCGATCTGCATACATGATGACCCGCCCATCGGCGTTGCGCGCGGCCCGGCCAATGGTTTGAATCAAAGATGTTTCAGACCGCAAAAACCCCTCCTTATCTGCATCGAGAATCGCAACCAAGCCGCACTCAGGGATGTCGAGACCCTCGCGCAGAAGGTTGATGCCAAGCAGGACATCAAAGGCGCCCAACCGCAAATCCCGCAGTATCTCAATGCGCTCAATAGTATCGATATCGCTGTGCATGTAGCGCACCCGAATGCCCTGCTCATGCAGATATTCGGTGAGATCTTCGGCCATGCGTTTGGTCAATGTTGTGGCCAAAACCCTTTGTCCCATCGCTGTGACCTTGCGTATCTCATCGAGAAGATCATCCACTTGGGTTTCTACGGGACGAATTTCCACCGGCGGGTCAAGCAGGCCCGTGGGACGGATCACCTGCTCTGTGAAAACGCCACCCGCCTGGTCAAGCTCCCATTTGGACGGGGTGGCGGAGACAAAAATCGACTGCGGCCGCATCGCATCCCATTCTTCGAACTTGAGCGGTCGGTTATCCATACAGGACGGCAATCGGAACCCGTGTTCGGCAAGTGTGAATTTGCGGCGGTAGTCGCCCTTATACATCGCGCCAATCTGCGGCACGCTAACATGGCTTTCATCTGCGAAAACAATGGCATTGTCTGGGATGAACTCAAACAGTGTTGGGGGGGGCTCCCCGGGCGCGCGGCCTGTGAGATAGCGCGAATAATTTTCAATCCCGCTGCACACGCCGGTCGCCTCAAGCATTTCCAGATCGAAATTTGTGCGCTGTTCCAGCCGTTGCGCTTCCAGCAACTTGCCCTCGTTCACCAATTGATCAAGCCGCATCCGCAGCTCTTTTTTTATACCAATCACAGCCTGTTGCATGGTCGGGCGCGGGGTAACATAGTGACTGTTGGCGTAGATCCGCACCCGTTCAAACGTATCGGTACGTGCGCCGGTCAGCGGATCAAACTCGACAATGGTTTCCAGCTCTTCGCCAAAAAAGCTCAAACGCCAAGCCCGGTCGTCCAAATGCGCCGGCCAAATTTCCAAACTGTCTCCACGCACGCGAAAGGTGCCGCGTTGGAAAGCTTGGTCATTGCGTCGATACTGCTGGGCAATCAGATCAGCAATGACTTGGCGCTGGTCATAGCAATTGCCACTGTGCAGATCTTGGGTCATCGCCCCATAGGTTTCGACCGACCCTATGCCATAGATGCAGGACACCGAAGCCACGATAATGACATCATCGCGTTCCAGCAAAGCGCGGGTTGCCGAGTGGCGCATCCGGTCGATTTGCTCATTGATCTGGCTTTCTTTCTCAATGTAGGTGTCCGAGCGGGCCACATAGGCTTCGGGTTGATAATAATCGTAATAGCTGACGAAATATTCCACCGCATTGTCCGGAAAAAACCCTTTGAACTCTCCATAAAGCTGTGCTGCGAGGGTTTTGTTGGGCGCAAGAATAATCGCTGGGCGCTGGGTGTCTTGTATGACCCGCGCCATGGTGAAGGTCTTGCCTGTGCCCGTGGCTCCGAGCAAGACCTGACTGGCCTCGCCCGCATTGATGCCCCCGGCCAACTCTTTGATGGCGGAGGGCTGGTCGCCTGCTGCGGTGAACTCGGTTTGAAGTCGAAATGCCTTGCCCCCTTCCATCTTTTCCCGGTCGCGCACATTCTGAGCGGGATTTTGCAAGACGGGCATTTGTTCGGGCGAATTATTGTGCATTTTTGTTTCCTTGTCCCTGCTAGATTTGGGCTTCTGTGGCGCAGAAACAAGGGGGCGGGCTGGCAAACTCCGATTCAATGGCCCGCTGGCATCATTTTTTCACGCTGGCGATGGAAATTGCTTCCAGCGCCAGGTGCGAACGTGTCATGACTGCTCAAAGAGTGAAAGTACAGGGAAGGAAGGGCAGGATATGGCGGCGGCTGCACGGGTGGTGATCGTGGGATCTGGAATCATCGGCGCCAGCACGGCTTTGGCTTGCCAAGATCTTGGTGCCGAGGTTACTGTTTTGGATCAAGGGCCGTTGGGAGGCCTGGCCAGTGCCAACTCTTTTGGCTGGATCAATGCAAGTTTTGCCGAAACCCAAGCCTATTTCGAATTGCGCCAGGCGGCCGTCGAGTCCTTTCGAACTCTGGGCCAGAGGTTAGAGTTACAGGCCCATGTCATCTGGCCGGGCACGCTGTGGTGGGAAGATGCGGGACAAGATTTTGAGGCGCAATTTGCCAGTCTAACCGCAAGGGGCTATGCTGCCCGGCGCCTTTACCGCGATGAAATCGCGGTGCGTGAGCCCAACCTGCGCGAATGTCCGAATCATGCGCTGTTCACGCCTATGGAAGGGGCCGCACAAGCACAATCTGTGGCGCAGACCCTTTTGGCGCATGTGGCGCAGCGGGGTGGGCGGCTTTGCTCTGAACAGGCCGTCCATGCGCTGCGCCCTAGCGCGGGCGGTGGTTACATTCTTCAGACATCGACGGGCGATCTGCCCTGTGATTTTGTGATTTTGGCCACAGGCGCTGCGGCGTGCCGCGGTTTGACTGGTCTGGGTTGGACTTTGCCCATGGCCAATAAACGCGGCATGATTGTGCAGACCCAGCCGGTACAGACGCGCATTCATCATATTCTCATGACGCCCGATGTGCACTTCAGACAAAATTCTGATGGCAGTCTTGTGGCCGGGGAAATATTTAGCGGTGACTTGGATCCATCAGGAGATGTGCCGGCACTGGCGGAGAGCGTGATTGCGCGGATTCGCCAAAAATTGCACAGCCAACCGGATGTGCAGCTGGCAGAGGTGAAACTGGGCGAACGCCCCGTGCCATTAGATGGCCTGCCTGTTGTGGGCGCAGTTCCCGGCGCCCCGAGGATTTTTATGGCGGTGATGCACAGCGGCGTGACACTTGGCCCTTTGGTCGGGCAGCTGTTGGCTGAAGAAATTTTGCATGGCAGGTCAAGCCCACTTCTGTCGAGTTTTCGTCCCGCGCGATTTGTCTAGACTTGAGGTCTAGCCCAGGGCGTACAGCCAAAGACTTGCGGTGAAAATTGTCAGACCGGTGCTAATCAAGACAGCGGAAGCTGCGACACGCTGTGCACGGCCGTACATTTGCGCGAAAATATAGGCATTGACCCCGGGGGCCATGGCCGCGGTCAGGACCGCACTGCGGAAATCACTGGTAGAGAGATTGGCATAGCTTCCTGTGATCCAAACCAGGGCAGGATGAACGAAAAGCGAGATCGCGCAGATATATAAAATCACACGGATATCGCCCTCTGGCCGATATCGTACCAAAACGCCGCCCAAGCCGAACAAAGCCGCCGGTAGCGCGCCTCGGGCTAAAAGATCCACGCCATCGGTCATAATTTCTGGTAAAACAAAGCCCGATAAGTTGACCGCGAAACCAAGGCTCAGGGCAATCACTAGCGCATTTTTAAAGACTGATTTCATTATTTTATGAAGCAATGCCCTGCCGCTAAGGCCGCGTCCGCGCACCAGCTCCATCACCGTAATGCCGAGTGTATATCCGATCGGTGCATGGACCGCGATGATTGCAAAATTTGCCGTCAGGGCTTCAGTGCCATAGGCACGTTCGGTGATCGGCAGACCTAAGAGCACTGTGTTTGAGAACAGGCAGCAAAATCCAATGGCCACGCTGTCTTCCCAACTGCGTTTAAACAGGATGCGTGCGCCAAACAGGCCCAAGCCAAACCCGGCGATCGCGCCGATGTAAAAACTACCAAGTAACCCGGGTTGGAAGGTTTGGCCGAGGTCCAACGTTGAGATGGCGCGAAACAGCAGACAGGGGATGGCAAAATTTTGGGTAAAGGCCACCAAGGCGCCAACGCCTGCGTCGGAGAACCACTTGCGCCAAACGGCCAGATATCCGAAACCTACAACAAAAAATACCGGCAGGATCACTTGGAGCAGGATGCTCATGTCAGAATACTGCCGTCATCATGTCGAAGGCCGGCACCACGCCATCGGGCAATTCTGCTTGCAATGTCGCATAGTCCAAATCCACATGCATATTGGTCAATATGGCGCGTTTTGGCTGCGCCTGCGCAATCCACTCAAGGGTTTTTTCCAAATGCGTATGTGAGGGGTGGGGCTCATAGCGCAGCGCGTCGACTATCCAAAGATCGAGCCCCTGCATATGCGACCAAGCATTTTTGGGGATGTCGGACACATCGGGCAAGTACACCATGTCGCCGATGCGAAACCCTAAGGCGTTGATTGAGCCGTGGGCCACCTCAAAGGGGGTGAAGTCTAGCGCACCACCGGCACCTGTGATGGTGAAGGGGCCGCTGATATCGTTCATCTCCAAGATGGGTGGATAGCTGGAGCCCTCGGGCATTTCAAAGGCATAGGAAAACCGAGACAAAAGATCTGATTTTGTTGGCGCATCCGCCCAAACCGGCAGGCGGCGGCGCATATTGATGACGATCATCCGTAGATCGTCCAGCCCGTGCACGTGATCTGCATGGGCATGGGTGTAAACCACGGCATCGAGCACTCCCACCTGTGCCGTTAGTAATTGTGCCCGCAGATCGGGCGAGCTGTCGATGAGGACGCGCGTTGTGCCTTCTGGACCCGATTGCTCAACCAAAACAGAACAACGTTGCCGGCAATTTTTGGGATTGCCTGGATCGCAAGCGCCCCAACTGTCGCCCAAACGCGGCACACCGCCGGAGGAGCCGCATCCCAATATAGTGATCCGGCGCGTCATGCGGCTTTCCAAAAGAGACGTTCGAAATTGGCCTCTGTTTGGGCGGCAAATTCCGACAAAGACAGCTCGAAGACATCGGCGCCAACCTGCGCGGTAAAGGCTGTATAGGCCGGTTCATTGCGCTTGCCGCGATAGGGCGGCGGCGCGAGATAGGGGGCGTCGGTTTCGACTAAAACCCTGTCCAAGGGGGCCGATGCGAAGATATCGCGTACCTCTTGGGATTTTGGGAATGTGGCAATGCCGGACATGGATAGATAAAATCCCAAATCCAAAGCCGCGCGTCCGAGCTCAGGTGAAGAGCTGAAACAATGCATGACGCAGCTGAAGGGCGCGTTGCGATATTCAGACGTCAGAATGTCAGCCATATCCTCATCAGCGGCGCGGGCATGGATGATCAACGGCAGCTTGCTTCTTTGAGCGGCCTCAATATGAACGCGCAGGGATTGCTTTTGGACCTCGGCACTCTCGCCGGTATAGTGATAATCCAGTCCGGTTTCACCGATGGCGACAAACTTTGGATGTACCGCCAGAGCGAGCAAGTCCTCGAGCTTGGCCAGTGGCTCTTTGTCAGCATTCATCGGATGGGTGCCCGCCGCATAGAAGACCGGCGGATGAGTTTCGGCAATGGCGCGCACGTGCGGCTCTTGGTGCAGGCGTGTACAAATTGTCACCATACGGTGCACGCCGGCCGCGGCTGCCCGTGCTATGACCTTGTCCAGCTCGCCATCAAAATCTGGAAAATCAAGATGGCAGTGGCTGTCGGTCAGTTTTGGCGCCTCGATCACAAAAGACCTTTCTCGCGCAAAATTTTTGACGCGGTTTCCTCTATCTTTAATCCCATATCTAAGATCAGCGAACTGGGGTCAAGGTTCGCTGTCTTTCCTTGCCGAGCACGTTGGCTCAGCTCAAGCTGGGCATCGGCCCAAATTCGGGCGGTGGCCGGACCGGGGCAGAGACGTGCGAAGACGTCCACCTCGCCGCTTGCGGCTTCTTGGCCGGGTGCGCTTACCCCAGCGCGAGCCAGGCGAGCAAGGAATAGGTCCAGCAGATCAAGAAGTTGTTCCAACTTTCCGTCAGCCGCACGGCCTGAAGAATTCGCCAATCTGAGCAATGCGCCGCGATCCATCTGCGGCAGGCCCTGGCACAGGCTAACGATTGCGCGATACATGTCGGCGCCGCCGGTGAGAGACAGCTCTGCGGCGCGCCCCACGGAGCCTGCTGCAAGGGCGTTTAAGCTGGCATCAAACGACTGCTCTGGCAAGGCCTGGGCAAATGCGCGCTCCAAGTCGTCTGGTGACAGAGGTGCGCAGGCCAAGGTGCGGCAGCGCGAACGAATGGTGGGCAAAATCCGGCTTGGTTGGTGTGTCACCAGGAATAAAACCGCATCTTGCGGCGGCTCTTCCAGAACTTTGAGCAACGCATTGGCGGCATTGGCGTTCATTTCGTCAATGCAGTCGACAATGACAACCCGCCGACCATTGCCCCCAGCTGATAGGCTGAAGAATCGGCGCAATTCGCGCACGGTATCGACGGGGATCACGGTTTTCAGCTTGCCGGTTTTATCATCCACTGGCCGGCGTAAAATGCATAGGCCGGGCTCTGATCCCGCTCTGATGCGGCGCGCCACAGGATGATCGGCGGGCACGGCTAGGCTTGTTGCTGGCGGCGGCTTGCCAAAGAGGCTGTCTCCGGCTGGCTCGGCTGTGAGCAAAAAACGCGATACGTGATAGGCAAGGCTGGCTTTGCCAATCCCTTTTGGGCCAGTCAGCATCCAAGCGTGATGCATCCGGTCACCGTTGAAGGCGTCCAATACCTGCGCGCAAGCGCCATCATGGCCGAATAAATGTTCCGTCTCACAGGGATGAGGCAGGCCGGCAATGCGATCGGCTTGTGGCAGGTTACTCATGACGTGGCCAGTGACAATACATCAGTAAAAATCGCCTCTGGAGTGCGATTTCCATCGATAATGCGACACCGTTGCGGATATTGCGCCGCAAGTGCCAGAAAACCCGCGCGCAATTTTTGTTGGAATGGCAGGCCGAAATCCTCAAAGCGATCCTCGCCAGAATTGCGTGCCAATCCGCGGGCGAGGGCCACTTCAGGATCGACATCAATGATGAGCGTCAGGTCTGGTTCACGGCCAATCATTGCCCTGTGCAGCTGATCGACCTTACCGCGGAGATCCCCCCGGGTCGCCCCCTGGTAGACACGTGTGCTGTCAGCAAAGCGGTCACAGACGACGATCTTGCCTGCCGATAGGGCTGGAGTGATGGTGCGCTCAAGGTGATCGCGCCGGGCCGCGGTAAACAATAAAAGCTCTGTCTCAGCACTCCATTTGTCGGTGGCGCCGGTCAGCAAAAGGCTGCGTATTGCTTCGGCCCCCGGGCTGCCCCCCGGTTCACGGGTGAGTATAACCTCTTGGCCCGCAGCGGTGAGATGGTCGGCCAGGCGCTTGGCTTGGGTGGACTTACCACAGCCGTCTATGCCCTCAAAGGATAAAAATTTTGCGTCAGTCATCTATGTGCCGGACAGGCCCCCATTTACTTTACGCAATAGCACGAGTGCTGCTGTGCGCAAGCGCGGCAAAAACCCGCCACGCGTGATGCTCTGCGCTGCGACCAAAGGCAGGCGGGTCTCTGGCAGGCCCGGCACAGAAATGACAAGTTCGGCGACCTTGTCGCCTTTGGCGATAGGGGCCTGTAAGGGGCCGTCATAAACAATTTTCGAGGTGATTTCTTGCCCGCCTGTGACCGGGATCAGAATTTTTGGCGCGCCATCAAGTGACAGGCCAACGTTGCGACTGCTGCCCATCCACACTGCGGCCTGCGCCAAAGCCTCGCCAGGCTGGCTGAGTGTCTTGGAGGTGAATTGCCGGAAGGCCCAAGTGACGATGCGTTCTGCCTCTTCCGCCCGCTCTTGCGGAGATTGAAGGCCGGTTAAAACGAAAATAACCCGCCGTTCGCCCTGTTGCGCCGATCCAACCAAACCATAGCCGGCCTCCAAAGTGTGGCCAGTCTTTAGCCCATCGGCGCCGATGCCAAGGGTCAACAAAGGATTGCGGTTGCGCGTGTTGCTGGGAGCGCGGCCATCGAATAAAAATTCCGTTTCTGAAAACATTGCGTATTGCTTGGGGAATTCAGTGATCAAATGCTGCGCAAGTGTCGCCAAATCTTTCATCGACATGCGATGGTTGATGTCGGGCCAGCCGTTGGAGTTGGCAAATACAGACTGATCCATGCCGAGATCTTTGGCGCGATCAGTCATCATGGCGGCAAAGCCAGCTTCGGTGCCATCCAAAGACAGGGCTTCTGCAATGACAACGCAGGCATCATTGCCGGATAAGACGATAATGCCGCGAATAAGATCTTCGACGGTGATACGGTCTGTGGTGTCCAAAAACATGGTGGATCCGCCATAGCCCATAGCATGGGTGGAGACCGGTAAACGCTCGTCCCAACGCAAGCGCCCATCACGGAGCGCCTCGAAGGCCAACAAGAGCGTCATCAATTTCGACATTGAAGCAGGAGGCAGGCCCACGTCTGCCTGCTTGGCCAGCAGCACAGTGCCGCTGCCATGATCCAGCACATAGGCCGCTTGCGCCTTGGTTTCAAACGCCGAGGCTGCCCCACCGATCCAGCCGCAGAAAAAGGCTAAAATCAAGATTGGTCTGGAACGTTTGGGCATGACCCCTCCTTGGTATAGTCGCGCGCGGCACCGGTTGGCCCAAGCTGCCGAAAATTTATCGCCGATCGATTGAGACCGAGCTTTCAAACCAGGCGCTTGGATGATCGAAACGCCCATCCTGTTATTGGGCAACCTAACCCAATCGCGGCACAGGTGGGAAGCCCAGTATTGGCGATCATCGTTCAAAGGCGATTTCTTGCGTCTCTCGTGCATTCTTGCTCTTGCTGAATCAATTTCCCGCAATTATGTAGGCGCTTGTCGGAGGAGTGGCAGAGTGGTCGAATGCACCGGTCTTGAAAACCGACGAGGGTGAAAGTCCTCCCAGGGTTCGAATCCCTGTTCCTCCGCCATATTGCCTTTTAAAAGTAATGAG
>Ga0209532_1003504_pt1 | contig 10393 bp, 12 predicted proteins | sample COG_02_FD_184746 | JGI IMG/M metagenome (GOLD analysis project Ga0209532, IMG submission 184746) | Pelagic Microbial community sample from North Sea - COGITO 998_met_02 (SPAdes) (version 2) | ecosystem: Environmental > Aquatic > Marine > Neritic zone/Coastal water | place: Helgoland, sampling... | reverse complement strand
CTGTGATGGCCTCTTTAGTAAGTGGTAGTAGCATAGTGATGCCACACAGTTTTAGTGCCTCACGTTTTTGGGATTGGGTGATTAAAAATCAGTGTAGCTGGTTTAGTGTGGTGCCTACAATTATCTCCTATTTGATGCATCAAGCACCAAACGGTGAAGCTCAACGTGTGGCACAAGCTACCACCAAAGTACGTTTTGGTCGTTCTGCGTCTGCCGCACTACCTCCGGCGCTCCATGCGGGCTTTGAGAAAAGATTTGGTGTGCCTATTGTTGAGACCATGGGCCTTACGGAAACCTCGGCACAAATACTCTCTAATCCATTACCTCCTGAGGCTAACAAATATGGCTCTCCAGGGCTGGCCTATGGCACCCAAGTGAAAGTGGTAGATCCTGCTGGGCAAGAAGTATCCAGAGGTGTGGAAGGGGAGCTACTAGTAAAAGGCGCTTGTGTGATGCGCTGTTATTATAAAAACCCCATAGCTACTCAAGAAACCATAGATGACCAAGGCTGGCTTCACACAGGTGATTTGGCCATTATGGATGAAGATGATTTCTGTTTTATTACTGGGCGCATCAAGGAGCTAATCATTAAGGGTGGGGAAAACATAGCTCCGCGTGAAATAGATGACGTGCTTTACACGCATCCTGCAGTCATGGAAGCAGCAGCCATTGGCATTGATGACCTGCACTACGGGCAAGAAGTAGAAGCCTGTGTGGTGCTAGGCCAAGGTAAAGACATCACAGAGTTAGAGCTTATCCAATTTTGTCAAAGCCGCTTGGGGAAGGTAAAAACACCAAAGCAAATACACTTCTTAAGTGATTTGCCCAAAGGCCCTTCTGGTAAAGTGCAAAGGCTTAAATTAGCACAACGAATGGCAAAAACGATACAAAGCTCATGAAGCTATTAGCTATCTATATAATAGGATGTAATTAAGCTGATTTGAGTCTTGCCGTTATCCTGTGTCGCAGGTGTCCATCAATGTGGCGTTTGTTTGCTTTGTTTACGCTCCAGCTTGCTGCATAATGAATCAAAATAAGATTCATCCTAGTGCACACCAAGAGGACACAACCGTGATTGCAAGCGACAAAACATTAGAACATGACTTCATGCACTGGCAGTGTTTAAGCCGATTATTTGCTGCACGCCAAGCAGCAGGTTTCCCATTAGATGAAGCAAAACCTTTAGTGTGCTATGGCGCAGAAGGTGATTTAGGTGTTGAGCTAACTATTTTGATATTAAAGCGAGAGCTAGATCATCTGGTAGCACAATATAAGCACAACGCTATAAAAACGGTTGATCCTATTGAACGCTTTGAATGGGTAGTGAAACAGCTGTCTGCAGACTATTATCAAAAAGCGGATAGCTTTCAATCCACCATGACCGCACTTTGCCCCATAGATGCCCCCCATGCCCAAAAATTGCTGGATGCTGGTGAGTGTAGAATGGTGTTTCGAGCGCGTGGTGATGGCTATTTGGTGCCTGCCAAAGTGGTTCAGCTAGAGCCAGATGATATTAGAGCAAAATTCACCCAAATTCATAACTTCCATTTCAATCACAAACAGCCCCAACCCCATGTGATTTTAGGTTTTGAGCCTGATTGGGAAAACGCCTATAAGGTGGCGCCTTAAACCGCATAAGATTAAACCCATGCTGATAAATAATACAGGCCAATTGAGGCCTGCATTATAAGGCGTGCTACCTTCCATCAATACGACCTGACCAGTCACCTGGGCTTGCTCATATAATGGGGCAATGTGAGTAATCACTCCGCTAGCATCTACTAGTGCAGATACCCCGCTATTGGTAGCTCTTGCAACGGGTTTGCCATTTTCCAAAGCTCTCATCTGCGCCATTTGTAAATGTTGCCATGGTGCTAAAGAGTGTTCAAACCAAGTGTCGTTACTTACGGTTACAATAATCTGTGCATCGGCTGCTTGCGCAGCTATCAACTGTGGGTAGGCGATCTCGTAACAAATATTACCTGCAATGGGTATGCTTTGCGTGAGCAGACCTTGCTCTTTTTGGGGCAATTTAAATGCAGACATCGGCAAGTCAAAAAACTCTATAGTGCCTCTTAACCAAGACTCTAATGGCACATACTCACCAAAGGGTACCAAACGCTGTTTATAATACTGCCCATCTTCGGCACCAAAGGCGATGAGTGAATTATAATAGTGTGCTTGTGTTTGGGCAGTATCTCGGATCACCGTGCCACTGATAATTTGTGTATTCTTTTGTTTGGCTAGCTGGGCAAGGGGTTGGAGCACAGGAGCAATATAGTCCCAATAGGTAGCGATGGCTGTTTCTGGCCAAATGATCAAATCACTGTCTAAGTGCTGGTAAGACTGTGAAAGGTAATAAGCTAATGTGGGGGTTAGATTTTCTGGTAGCCATTTTTCTTCAAGCTTCACATTGGCTTGTAGTAAGGTGACTGTAATAGGTTTGTCTTGGCTTGGTTGAGTCCAAGAAATGGTGCTTAAACCATAACCAAAAAGCCATACACTGGTGAGCAAAACAAAACGAACAAGTGGCTTAGCCTGCATGCCAAACACTAATAAACTACTTAATAGCAACAGCAGTGTAACGCCGTGCACGCCAAGTATAGGTGCATATCCGGCTACAAAAGTGTCAAGCCCAGCATAGCCTAAATATAACCAAGGAAACCCTGTGAGTATCCAGCCACGCAATAAATCTAGGCTTAGCCAAAGGCCTATAAATAACAAGCTAGGGTATTGGTGATGAGGTTTTATACGAAAAAACACACCCGCAAAAAGGGCATAAAGTAATGCCAAACCACCACAGAAAAAACTAGTAAGCACAGTAGCTAGTAGCCAGTGTGTGCTGCCATGGTCTACCATGCTGACAAACACCCAGCTCACCCCAACGCCAAAATAACCTAGGCCATAGGCAAAGCCTACAAGGGTGGCGTGTTTGTTGGATTGGCTTTGATTTAGGCTATACCAAAATAGCATTACACTTAGCAATGCCAAAGGCCATAGGCCACTTGGTGCAAGAGCTAATGGTGCTATAGCACCAGCAAAGATGCTGGTGGCTAGATTAGCTTTGGGGTGCAGGCTCATTAGCATCAACGCTAACAGGGTTAACTTGCATGAGACGGATTCTACGGTTGTCAGCAGCCAAAATTTGGAAAATTAGCTCACCAATTTGAATTTTTTCATCTTTAGCAGGTAAATGGCCAAACTGCTGAGTGACAATGCCACCGATGGTATCAAACTCTGTTTCGTCGTAATAAGTGCCAAAGTGTTCGTTAAAATCTTCAATGGTAGTGAGGGCTTTAACTAAAAAGCCATTGTCGGCAAAAGGCCTGATGTTGCCATCGTCATCTTCTTCGGCGTCTGTTTCGTCTTCAATTTCACCCACAATTTGCTCTAAAACATCTTCGATAGTAACAAGGCCGGCTACGCCGCCGTATTCATCTAAAACGATAGCCATGTGGTAGCGATTGGTGCGAAATTCGTTAAGCAAAATAGAAAGACGCTTACTTTCTGGCACAAAAATAGGCTTGCGCAACATAGCGCTTAGGTCAAAATTATCCATTTGCTTAGCAAACGCAAGAGGTAATAAATCTTTGGCTAATAAAATGCCCAACACTTCATCTGGAGACTCACCAATAACTGGAAAACGTGAGTGTGACGTTTCGGTGATGGTGTGCATAAACTCTTGAGTGGTTTGGTCTGCCTTTACAACTGCCATTTGAGGGCGTGGCACCATAATGTCACGCACTTGCATGTTTGACATCTGTAAGGCGCCTTCAATGGTATCAAGCACCTCACGATCTAATATCTGATCTTCTTCTGCCTGACGGATACGCTCTAACAGATCTTCTTTGGTGCTAGGTCTGTCGCTTAGAAAAAAAGAAAGTTTATCCAGCCAGGAGCGTTTGTCCTGACCGTTGGTCGACGCGTCGTCGTTCATAAGGAGTGTGTATTCCTAAAAGTTAATAAAACCAGTTTATACGCTTAAGTGCTTTGTTTAGCAACATAAGGGTTTGGTATGTTGAGTGAGGACAAAAGCCTCGCCTCTAGAGTTTCCATCGCTTGAGCTTCTGCCTCTTGTATATGGTCGAAACCTTGTAAATGCAAGGTGCCGTGAATAACTAGATGCGCCCAGTGATCTTCTACCGGCTTGTCTTGTTCAGTGGCTTCTTGGGCTACCAACGCTGCATTAATTACTAGGTCGCCCAAATAGTTTATATCACCTAGCTCGGCAGCCATTTGTGCGGCTAACTCTGGGTCATCAAATTCGGGTTGTTCAAAGGCAAAAGACAACACATTAGTGGGCTTATCTTTACCGCGATATTGCAGGTTAAGCTCGTGGCTTTCGGCGTCATCCACTATGCGAATAGTGATTTCAGCTTCAGCGTCTGATGATTGTATTGCAAGCTGAGCCCACTGCTCTAGATGCTCAAGGGTGGGTAATTGCTTACTTTGGCTTGCAATTTGTAAGTCTATAATCATGATGTTTTGTTTTCAAAAGCGTCATAGGCATCAACAATGCGCTGCACTAGGGGGTGGCGCACAATGTCGCTAGACAAAAAGTGGGTAAAACCGATGTTGTCTATGCCATCAAGCACTTCAATGGCATGTTTAAGGCCAGACGGGGTGCCTTTGGGTAGGTCTATTTGTGTGACGTCACCCGTGATAACCGCCGTAGAGCCAAAACCAATGCGCGTAAGAAACATTTTCATTTGCTCACGGGTGGTGTTTTGGCTTTCATCTAAAATAACAAAACTGTTGTTAAGCGTTCTGCCACGCATATAAGCTAAAGGGGCAATTTCTATGATATGTTTCTCTATCATACGAGCCACTGTTTCTTCCCCAAGCATTTCATAAAGGGCATCATAAAGAGGGCGCAAGTATGGGTCTATTTTTTGTGCTAAATCGCCAGGCAAAAAACCAAGCTTTTCACCCGCTTCTACCGCTGGGCGCACTAATAAAATACGACGCACATCTTCACGCTCTAGTGCTTGCACTGCACAGGCAACAGCAAGGTATGTTTTGCCTGTGCCTGCAGGGCCAATGCCAAAATTAATGTCAAACTCATCAATAGACTTAATGTAGCTTTGCTGAGTTTCACCACGAGGCTTAATAGTGACGCGTTTGGTGCGAATGCTAAGCCCAGTGTCTTGGGGTTGGTTTGCTTTAGGCGCCAAGAGGGCGGTATTGGTTTCTGTCATGGTATGTAGGGCTTCCACTAAGGCAAGATGAACCATTTCTGGGGTAACTTCACTGGTATTTTGGGCTTCACGATAGAGCTGCTGTAATACATTTTCACTAGCAATGCAGGCCTTTGCAGTGCCTGCTAAGTGAAAACGATTGCCGCGGTTACTAATGCTTACATGCAGCCGCTGTTCAATAAGGCGTAGGTTTGCATCCAGCTGACCTTGCAAGCTAGCAAGGTGTCTAGTGTTATCTGGCAACAGGCTAAAAATAGAGCCTGTGTGCTCAGAAGACGTGGATGAAGAGCTATTAGTAGACTTTGTCATAGAGTGCTATTGCAGCACGATTGGGCCAACTGGCGCAAGTCCGTCTAATTCAGACGCTACAAGCACGCCCCTTAATGAGTGAGGAAACGCTTCCAAAATATGTATTTGGGCAAACTTACCAATAAGGTCAGCATTGTTACTGGCAAAGTTTACCGAGCGGTTGTTTTCTGAACGGCCCGTTAATTTACCGGGGTCTTTCTTTGAATAACCATTCACCAATACACGCTGATAAGTGCCTACCATGGCTTTACTGATATCAAAAGATTGGCTGTCAATGCGGCGCTGCAACAAGGTTAAACGCTGCTTTTTGGTAGCGTCATCAGTGTTGTCTGGAAGATCTGTGGCAGGTGTGCCTGGGCGCTTGCTGTAGATAAAGCTATAGGATAAGTCAAAACCAATGTCGGCGATTAAATCCATAGTGGCCTGAAAATCTGCATCAGACTCGCCAGGAAAACCAATAATGAAATCTGATGAAAAGCTAATGTCTGGGCGCAGCTTGCGAATACGACGCATTTTAGACTTGTATTCTAGTGCCGTGTGGCCGCGTTTCATGGCCATTAATATCTTGTCAGAGCCTGATTGCACAGGCAGGTGTAAATGGCTGACTAGCTCTGGTATTTGGCCAAAGGCTTCAATAAGGCTATCAGTAAACTCAACAGGGTGGCTGGTGGTGAAGCGAATACGATCAATGCCATCTACATTGGCTACTAAAGCAATAAGCTCTGCTAAATCTACCGTGTCGCCGTCTTGGGCTTCGCCTTGATAGGCATTCACATTTTGGCCAAGCAAGTTCACTTCGCGCACACCTTGCTCTGCTAGCTGCTCTATTTCTAGCATTACAGAAGCTAGAGGCCTGCTTACCTCTTCACCACGAGTGTAGGGCACTACACAAAAGCTGCAATACTTAGAACAGCCTTCCATAATAGATACAAAGGCTTCTGCGCCATCTACTTTTGGGGCAGGTAAATTATCAAACTTTTCTATTTCAGGAAAACTAACGTCTATCACACCTTTAGCGCCAGCATCGGTAGCATCTACCATCTCTGGCAAGCGGTGCAATGTTTGGGGGCCAAAAATCATGTCTACAAAAGGCGCACGTTTAGAAATAGCATCGCCTTCTTGGCTAGCTACACAGCCGCCCACACCAATTTTAATATTAGGGTTAGCTTCTTTAAGCTTGCGCCAACGCCCAAGCTGGTGATACACCTTGTCTTGAGCTTTTTCACGAATAGAGCAAGTGTTTAGCAGCAAAATGTCTGCGTCTGCTTCACTGTGCGTGATTTCCATACCATGGCTATCTCCCAATAAGTCTGCCATACGTGAAGAATCGTATTCATTCATCTGGCAGCCGTGGGTTTTAATAAATAGCTTTTTTGTCATCTGGTACACCTACATTAATTGAGGGCGTATTATACATTTAAGCCAGCCCTTATACCTAGCTTCAAAACGCTGTTTTTATTGCTAATGGGCACTAATATGGATGATAAACACTACATAATCTATAAAAGCATATAACATGAACAAAACCACTATTAGAGAAGATAAAACTATGGCCCCAGCCAACAAACACACCGATGACACATTTGTACTAGATGCTCGGCTAGAAGCCGATTGCGAATGGGTAGCAGACATGGGCCTATGCCGGCTATTAATGATGAATAACAAAAGCGTGCCTTGGTTTATTTTAGTGCCACGCATAGCTAGCGCCACAGAGCTGACCCATTTACCCATGGCACAGCAGCAGCAAGTGCTGCAAGAAATGAATGAAGTGGCCACCATGGTAACCCAGCTATACACCCCGCATAAGATAAACATAGGTGCCCTAGGCAATGTGGTAAGCCAGTTGCATATCCATGTGATAGGGCGCTTTACACACGACCCAGCATGGCCAGGCCCAGTGTGGGGGCAACTGGCGCCCAATGCGTATAGTGATGAGCAGCTGGCTAAACACTTAGATGCTGTGCGTGGGGTTTTAGAGGGCTGAGCAAAAAGACTAATAGCCTAATAGGTTGTTGTGTTGCTATGGCCAATTAGTGACCTGGTCACACTATTAGTGTTTTAGGATGTGCCAAAATTGTTACTTTCTTATAGCTTTAGCGAGTGATATTTACATCAGATGCTATACTTTTATATTCTTATAGAATAGTATTTGTATAAGAAATAATTATACATTTTTCATTCGTCGGCTATGGATACACAACATATAAAGGAATATTAAAAGATGTTAAGAATAGCGATTTTTTTCATAAGTTTGGTTTCATTAACTGTAAATGCTGAGAGTTTAGAGCCAATTGATAAAGTACCTGATGATATTAAATCGGCAAAGGTTATTATCCCGATTTATAGCCAAAAACTTGCATTCCGTTTACCTACTGACTGGAAACCTGCATTTAAGGACCAAAACGCCAACATGTTCATGATTGAGTTCACACCAAAAAATGAAAGTATTAAGAGCTGGAGTAATTTGTTGTCGGTACAAGGGTTCAAAAATCTAGCAGCTAGGGGCAGTTCAGAGCAGTTTCTTGATCAGTTGGCATCTGTGTTCAAGTCTACCTGTGGCGAATATTTGATATATGAAAAAATTGATTCTCCAATTATTGATGGATATGAGTCTACAAGTGCAATTCTTGGATGCTCTAAGATGCCTAAAAGTCATCAAAGTGGTGTTAAAAAAGGACAAAGTGAGGTTGGATACTATCATTCGATTAGGGGAGAGAAAGACATATATTTTATTCATAAATCCATTCGAGGTGATTCGTTTGAAAATTCAAAACCCCCGCTTACAAAAGATAATGTCGCCTCATTTTTTAAGTCATTCATGCCGATAGAACTTTGTCAAAATTCTGGTGGGCAAGCTGAATGCATAAAGTAATCTAATAAGCTAAGCAAGTGGGGCAAGGTGCCTAGTGCTTTGGCTATAGCGTAATGCTCTGGTATAGATGGTAAAAGAGGTGAGGCAGACATTGGTGCATCCTGATATGGGCTTATGTATGCAGTTTTTTTTACTTTCAAAATAACGAGCCTAAATCGCTCGTTTTATAACGGGGCAAGTAAAGCTTAGATCAGCTGCTATAGTTTCAACTACTTATAAATTAATTTTTGTATAAGAAAAAAATAAGAGGGTGGTTCTCTAATAATTATTATGAGGCCAATTGGCCAAAAAATGGACTGTTACCTCGGTGCGAGCGTCGCTTTTCAAGGATAATTCATGAGTCGTGTTTGGGAAGTGGTTACTGTAACTGATATATTAAAAATGGTGCTTATTTGGTTGTTAGGTTGGACCTGCTTAGCCGCAGTGCTTGGAGCAGCAGCGATTTTTCTAGGGGGAGACCTATCCATCAATGAAACACCTTGGAGTGAGGTAGAGCTTGACTTCAACCTTGTATTACAAATCGTAGCTGGTGCAATCTTCACTGTGCTTTTTTCAACGTTATCGTTTTTTTTTGGAAGAATGGTTTTGATATTTCTAATGGCAATTGTGCCTGAGAAGACAAATAAAAAGACATAACAAGGCAAAGCAAATCACCACAAACATCTTTGATGGACTCGCTACTGCTTGCCTTTGTTTGCGGCGTTAGTGGCTATGGAGCCAGTTTAAACTCAAGGGGTATATAGAATGCACATAGGGATGATTGGCGGAATTGGTCCGGCAGCAACAGAGTTCTACTATCACAATCTGGTTAAGTCATATAAGTCAGCAAATGAGTTACTGGAACTGACTATTGTCCATGCTGAACTTAGCGATCTTAGAGGAAATATTGTTTCAAATTCACCAGATAAACAAGCCGAAATATTTCGTAAACTGGCACTACGCCTGCAGGCAGCAGGGGCTGAGACCATAGCAATTACATCTATAGCCGGTCACTTTTGTATTCCTGAATTTGAAAGAATATCCCCATTGCCCATAGTCAACGCAATTCCAGCGCTTGAGTCTGAACTTGTTAAAAGGGGGCTGCAACGGGTTGGGATACTTGGAAATCGAATTTCCATGGAAACAAAATTATTTGGCGGTATTTCTTCCACAGAAGTTGTTGTGCCTTTAGGTCAAGAACTTGATGCTGTTCATAATGAGTATATGAAAATGGCTACCACGGGAAAGGTCGATTCTCGTCAGCGAGAATTGCTTTTCACTATAGGAAAGGGTTTGTGTGAAAGACAGGGTGCAGAGGCTGTTGTTTTAGCTGGAACAGACCTCTTCCTCGCATTTGATGGACATAATAGTGGTTTTACAGTTCTTGATTGCGCGTTAGTTCATATAGATGCACTGCTTGGCAGGTCTGTTCAAGCCAGCACTAACAAAGCAATGCACTCGACAAACGCGGGATTGCGGCGGTATGTGTGTGCGACGCAAAATCATCAATTACAAGCATTAACTTTAAATCGGTAAAAATATGAATATAGAAACTTGGTTATACTATTCACTAGCAGTATTAATACTAACTGCCTCACCTGGGCCTAGCGTTTTACTCTGTATGACTAAGGCTGTAACAGAAGGCTTTCGAGCTTCTATGTCCACTGCTTTAGGTAGTCTTACAGCAATTGTTAGTATAATGACCCTGTCGTTTTCTGGGCTAGGGGTAGTGATTGCCACATCAGAAGTGGCTTTTAATATTATCAAATGGTCTGGTGCAGTTTATCTAATATATCTAGGCTATAAAGCTCTAACTTCTAAACAAGAGAATTATCAAATATCTGATCAAGATAGAACACCTTCGGTAGTTACAAAAAAGTCTCTGTATATTACGGGCTTTATTGTAGGTGTAGTGGTCAAGTAAAACTGGCCACGGTATAAGAGACAAAGCTGTGTTTTGCCTCTGCTTTATTTGGCGGCAAGCCGCCGTTATGTTGATGCGGTCTGTGCTGGCTGTAATACCCAACAATATATC
>Ga0209532_1003494_pt1 | contig 10415 bp, 4 predicted proteins | sample COG_02_FD_184746 | JGI IMG/M metagenome (GOLD analysis project Ga0209532, IMG submission 184746) | Pelagic Microbial community sample from North Sea - COGITO 998_met_02 (SPAdes) (version 2) | ecosystem: Environmental > Aquatic > Marine > Neritic zone/Coastal water | place: Helgoland, sampling... | reverse complement strand
TACCACTTGTACCTGATGAACCTGAAGTTCCGTTTATACCACTTGTACCTGATGAGCCTGAGGTTCCATTTCCACTAGTTCCTGATGAGCCTGAGGTTCCTGAAGAACCACTTGTACCCGATGAACCTGAAGTTCCAGATGAGCCTGAAGTTCCACTTCCACTTGTACCCGATGAGCCTGAAGTTCCATCTCCACTTGTTCCTGATGAACCTGATGTTCCATTTCCACTTGTTCCTGATGAGCCTGAAGTACCTGATGAACCACTAGTTCCTGCTTCTCCACTTGTACCGGATGAACCACTTGTTCCTGATGAACCTGATGTGCCATCTATTCCACTTGTACCTGATGAGCCTGAAGTTCCTGATGAACCATCTCCACCAGAGGCACCTGCTAAATTTATACACCAAGTACCTGAACCACCTGATGTTCCTGTAGAATTAGTAACTGTTAATGAAATAGCACCTGTTGCTGAATTATATGAAATTACAGTACCTTCTATAAAATTTGTAGAATCTAAAGATATTATTATAGCTTGTGCTGGGGTGTATGCTAGTCCTGTTCCTATAGTTAGATTAAGAGTAGCACCTATACTTTGGGGTAAAGGTATGTTTTGAATAGTACAATCTGCATATATATCACCATTTTCTCCACTTGTTCCTGAAGAACCTGATGTGCCATCTATTCCACTTGTTCCTGATGTACCACTTGAACCTGCTGTACCACTTCCACCTGTAATATTTACTTTTACAGCATCTTCAATTGTGCTGTCGAGGGTTACTTCTACACTACCTGTAAAATTTATACCTCTAGTATTTCTTTTTATTAAAACATCATCTTCGTATATGTCAGTGATTGTTAAATCGTCAAAGAAATTATTTAATGCAATTTGATATCCTGCTACATCACTACCTAAGGTAGTACCCATACCTGGTAAACCATTATTAAAAATTGGGGATAAAGATTCTGATGTAGTTAATGCAGTAATAGCTATACTTTGACCAGCTGCTCCAAAGATTTTATCTCCACTTTCTGCTTCAGTTCCATTTTCATTCCAATCTATAAAAAATGCCATTTCAGAACTTCCTACATCCCTATATGTTACGTCTGTAATAAGGTATTCATGAAATCTTCCTGAAATTGATGCCCCATTAGATTTTGCTGCTTGACCTATTATGGCATATTCTGGGGTAAGAGAACTATTAAAATCAACATCATTACTACCCGTAATATTTAAAACATTAATTTCTTGTGCAGGGGAGATAAATGAAGAAGTAGTTACAAAATAAGCTCCAGCGGGGGTGTTTAAACCTATAGTTTGACCTGTTCCAGCATTAGCATTAGCATTTTGGTCAACAGTAACCGTTGCACCTGATACACCTGTAACTGTAACTATTCCTGTAAATTGATTGTTTATATAAGTTATAGTTTGCCCAACTCTTACTAACCCAGATAAAGTAATAGTAAATTGATTAGACCCATTAGAAAAATCTCCTGTTGTAATTTCGAAATTTTCATTTGTGGGTTTAAAACTACTTAATTTACCATAAAAAGGTTGTGGTGTATATGCCATTTAATAATTTTTAAAAAATTAATTTAATTGTATAGTCTCCAATAAGTGCGTTAAACCCTTCAATAGGAAATTCATCATGAGGAGGACTTGTTGAATTTGCAACAATAATTACACTACTATCCATTTGTCCTGAATCCATTCTATAGGCTTGACATACCGGTATATTCATTGATAATATACTATTATTTCCTCCAGCACCATTGGTTAAACTTTGAGGCATTGTTAATGTATATATACCTCCAGTAACATTACCACCGGTATTTATTGTCATTGATAATATTTGAATATCTCCATTACTAGGTGATACAATTTCAGAGGCATTGGAACTTACACTTACATTAGTTGATTTAGCTGCTGGAATATAAGCTCCATCTGTACCATTTGCTGTTCCAGAAGTTGCTGATGTATAATCGAATTCATCTGTTTGAACATTTGAAATTGCTACATATAAATAATCATCTGCTCCACCTCTTACTACAATATAATCTCCATTAGCTAAACCATGAGCAGTGGATTCTACTGTTACAGTTGTTCCTGTTCTATTCCATGTTAAACCCGCATATAAATTACCAGTTGATAATACTTCAATATGACCCGAATTTGCTGTAGATGTGACGTATCTTACTGCCATATTTTGCACATTAGAAATACCACCACCAGCTCCACTTGTACCTGAAGAACCTGATGTTCCATTTCCGCTTGTACCTGATGAGCCTGATGTTCCGTTTCCGCTTGTTCCTGATGAACCGCTTGTTCCTGATGAGCCCGATGTTCCGTCTCCACTAGTTCCTGATGAACCTGATGTTCCGTTTCCACTTGTACCTGAAGAGCCGCTTGTTCCTGATGAACCGCTTGTTCCTGAACTTCCTGATGTGCCACTTCCACTTGTTCCTGATGAACCTGAAGTGCCACTTCCACTTGTTCCTGAAGATCCTGAGGTTCCATTTCCACTTGTTCCTGAGGAACCTGATGTTCCGTTTCCACTTGTACCTGATGAACCTGAAGTTCCTGAAGAGCCGCTTGTTCCTGAACTTCCTGATGTACCACTTCCACTTGTACCTGATGAGCCTGAGGTACCATCTCCACTTGTTCCTGAAGATCCTGAGGTTCCATTTCCACTAGTTCCTGATGAACCTGAAGTTCCTGAAGAGCCACTAGTTCCTGATGAGCCCGAAGTCCCACTTCCACTTGTTCCTGAAGAACCACTTGTACCTGATGAGCCTGATGTTCCGTCTCCACTTGTACCTGAAGAACCACTTGTTCCTGAAGAACCACTACTACCTGATGTACCTGAAGAACCGCTTGTACCTGATGAGCCTGAAGTTCCTGATGAACCATCCACACCGGAGGCACCTGCTAAATTTATACACCAAGTTGCAGACCCCAAATTAGAACCAGTTGTATCTGTTACATTAATTACAATATCTCCAGTTACACTATTATAGCTAACTACAGTTCCTTCGATTGTATTAGCTCCACTCCCTAAAATTATACTCTGTCCTGTGGTATAAGCTAAACCTGTACCTATGGTTATTGAAAGTGTACCTGGTAAGAGAGTTTGGTTAATGTTTTGGGTAGTACAATTAGCATACATATCACCATCAGCACCACTTGTACCTGAAGAACCTGAAGTTCCTGAAGAACCCGAAGTTCCACTTCCACTTGTTCCTGATGAACCTGATGTTCCGTCTCCACTTGTACCTGAACTTCCTGAGGTTCCACTTGATCCACTTGTTCCTGAAGAGCCGCTTGTTCCTGAAGAGCCGCTTGTTCCTGAACTTCCTGATGTACCACTTCCACTTGTTCCTGATGAACCTGATGTACCACTTCCACTTGTTCCTGATGAACCTGATGTTCCGTCTCCACTTGTACCTGAAGAACCTGATGTTCCGTTTCCGCTTGTACCTGAAGAGCCACTTGTTCCTGATGAACCTGATGTACCTGATGTGCCACTTCCACTTGTACCTGATGATCCTGAAGTTCCTGATGTACCTGAAGTACTATCGAGGGGTGTTTGAGTTTTAAAAACTTGACCTGTAGTATTATTATATGATAAGTAATATGTTTGTGGTGTAGCTCCTAATAAATTAGGTTCAATATATACTGAGCCCGTTACTTTAAAGGAACCAGATACAGATATATCATAGTCTTCTTGAACCCCCGTTGCAGCCGAAAAGGCTTCAACAGATTGAGAGACATGCCATGATTGGACTATCTCACCTTGTTGTATTTCGGATTTGTACTTAAATTCTTTTGCCATGGATAAAAATGGGTTTATTATAAATATAGCCTATCTATCAATATTCACCAAAATAGTTGTATCTGTTGTTTGAGATGATTGTATGGGTTTTGCTAATTTACCTATTGCTAATAATTGAAAATCTTCATCATATAAACCTACAGTAGTTATATAGGGTGAAAAATATGATCCTGTAATTGTATCTAAACGTACACCTGAGGATGCTGTATTTTCCCAATCAATACTACCACTTGGGAATACTGTTGGGATTTGACTGCCTGTAATAGAACTTGGGTTTAATGTATAATTAAATTCGTTTTCTGATATTGTTGCTTTATATTGGGTTTCATATATAGTATAAGAACTAGAAAAAGACATAGTAATATCACTATCTGATACCCAAGCATTTAACCAATCTAAACCATCAACACAAGGAGCTAAAACACCACCATATAAACTAGTTCCATAAATAGCCGTACCATAGAAATCACTTACATAATTATTACAATCATAACCAAAAAGTGTTACTATACCATGTTCATACATTATGTTACCCTCTATGTAACTGTAAGAGGAATTACTAGCTGTTGTTTTATATAATAATCTACCTTCTCCATCATCTTTAATGGAACCAGTAGGTCCTTGTAATAGAAAAGAATTAGGTTGAATATAATCACCCCATAATTTTGATGGAATAGAAATTACACCAATAGGGACTGATGCCGTTGTTGGGCTTGGGGTTGGGAAACTTCTACTGGGCCATAAGCTAGTGGAAGGATAATCATAATAGTTAGTATTTTGTACTTGACCTACCCTTCTATTTCCTTCAGGTGTTGCACCCACTACAATACTAGAAGTAATAGCATTTTGGGTAAAACCACCACTACCTGATATATAATTTTGGTAGTATAGTTGTTTTATTGAGTCATATATTAAAACTTGTGGCACTTGATACGCAGAAATTGTACCTGTCATAACACTACCTGATAGTAGATAGTCACCATTTCGACCTAAAAATCTATTTATTTCAACATCAGGAAGAATTAACTCCTCATTTCCTTCATAGTAAAAAGATTTGTTTACCTCAAATGGAGATATTATTAAGTCTTGTGAATTGAATTGTTTGTAAGCACCCATTCATTTTAGAAATCTAATTTAACTCTTACTAGAGCTTCTTTTGTAAAATCTTTTTGTATTGGTCTTGATAATTTAGCTACTGCTAATAAATCATTTGAATCATTATATAAACCAACTGTAGTTGGATATGTTTGTGGGTTGTTGATAAAGTATGGATATACTACTTCACCTGTTGATCCCGATATAAATGATGGATTCTCTGTATAATTATATTCTGAATTTCTTGCTCTAATAAAAACATAATCTGATGTTAATGTCTCTTGGGAGTTTAATTCAAATATATTAGGGTAAGTGGATACAAAATCTACTGAACCTGATATACTGTTATATAATTTAGTTGGATTATCTCCAAAATCATCTGCAGTGGTGTCAGTAGCTATACTTATACCACCATTTCCTCCATTAGCATTTAATGCCATAGCATTTAATAAAATAGTAGAAATATCTGGGAGTACTAAACCATAAGAACCATTCTCTACGGTATATCCTGTTCCTCCATCATAAGAGCTACCATTTGATCCTGATATTAATTGATAAGCCCTCATTGTACCATAATAGGTTGGTAGATTTACCATATTTGAATCATCTGTTAAGTGAAGCTTAGAAATGTTAGTATTTGAACTTGATAACATTAAATTTAAAGAACCGGGTAATAAAGATTGTTTATATCTTGCTCTTTCAATACTAATAACATAAAAATCATTATCAGCACTTCCTGTATATGTTGGACCCCAAGTAAATGAAGAATTTTCATCTTCCAATATTAATGTTCTATATTGACCATAAATGGTTGTAGTTGGGGATTTAAATGGTACTGAGGAGTCAAAATTAACACCACCCCCACCATTTTTATTAGCATAAGCAATTTGGAATTGTACAGCGGCTGATGTTTCGGAAGATGCTGTTTGATATACGCTTAAGTAATATGGACCTGATGTTCCTTCTTTTTGTGTTGAAGATGAAAAGTAAGTGTTTAAAGAAGGAGAGTTGTTACTCCATACTGTTGAAGTTACCGAATCGGAACTTACTATAAAATCTTCAGGATCTAATCTTTTAAATGCCATATCTTATTATGTTAATGCTTGTTGAGTTATTGTTACTGGGATTGTTATTCTTGCACCACTATCTAATCCTGTTACTGTTAATGTTGTTCTTAATTGAGTATTTGTACCAAATAAGGTATTAACAGTAGTTGAAGTTAAATTAAATTGTGTACCTATAGTTGTTTTAGTTACATTGGTACCAAGTGTTTGAGTAGTAGAAGTATTAGCAGCTGTAGCTGCTTCTGTTTGGATACCTTGTCCCGTAAAAGTATTCATTAATCTTACATCTCCAATAGTTGCACTATACCCTGATGTTTCGAATACTTGTTCGTTTCCTAGATAATTTAATGTTTGTGGTGTTACAGCTAATTGAGCACCTTGTTTTAAAGTAATAGCAGCAAAACCTAAATCCAATATTGGTAGTTTAGCTGTACCTCTAGGTAAAGTAGTTAATTTGTATTTCATTATTTGCAATTCACTTGGAAATGCTTCTAATAGAGGCATGTTATCAATTGCCTCTCCATAATAAGCTGAACCCGAAGGGTGATTTGGATTGTATAATGTATAATCAATTTCATCATCTCCTAATGCAAATTGTGTAATCTGAAATGAAGCATCATTTCTAGCTAACAATTCTCTACCTTTGGTTGTTAAGATAGCATCAACTGTTATTACTGCGTTATTTAAATATCCCATGTTGTGTTTTTATATAAATATTGTTATATGTTATAAATATGTATTCTTTTTAAGATTCTATTATTCCTTTAGAAATTAAATCATTTACTATCATAGATGCACTCTTTGTTAAATATTCCGTTGGAAAATCAGGGAATAATATACCAGGAGTTGTTGCTAATTCCAAATCACTTACTGAACCTGTATAATTACCATTACTATCTATATTCCCATCTAAAGTAAGGGAATTAGATCCAGTATTCATTATTACTTGGCTAATACTTCCACTTGATAATATACCATAAGGGAATGGAGTATCCAAGTAAAGAGAATTGGGATTTACAATTTTTCTTCTTACTAAAAAGAAATCTTTATTAATTGAAGTATCCACAGCTTTATCTAATCTAAGTTTTACCTTACCATTATTTTCTTGTGGTGTGAATACCTCTAAAACTCTATACGTAAAGTTTTCATTGTTACCAAATCTAATTTCATCATTTTCTTGAAATTCTAATGGGTTTTCAATTGGGTCAAAAGCAGTTGTTTTTGGTTCCACATTCCCAGGGAAGTATTGGGATGTTCCTGGTAAATAAGGGATATCTCCTTGATAAAATCCAGTACCATATGCTTCATTAAAGTTTGTAGATGCCATTTCTACAAATGAATAATCATCTGGTAGTGTGGCAGATGCTGAAAATTGCCAGAATGGGGCTACAGCAATATTTGCTTCTGATAATAAATGATCTAAAACACCGGCACCTTGTATTTTAGTAGGTGTATACGCCCCAGTATAACTATTTGGGAAGAAATATCCTTGCATCCAACCATTACTAGTTTCTTTAAATTCACCAGAAAATGACCAATTAAGTTCATTACCTGCTTTAATATTTTGTCTACCAGAATTAGCTGAAAATATCCATTCTAGAGCTATTACACCAGATCCACCTTTAGGATGTCTTTCTCTCATTAAACCTAAATCAAATAATGTTTCAAACATTTCCCATTCAGCAGTCATAATAAGACCTTCTTCAGGTACTTTAACTCTAGAAGTTTTCCATCTATCTAAGTTTGGGTTATATCGGGGGCCTAAATTTTGGTTATTTTCTAAATTTTTATATTTGAACCAACCATATTCATCCACATTCTTTATTAAGTAAACTTGTCCTGTTTCAGTATAAACTTTACAATCAATGTATTCTAAATTAAAAGGTTGTTTTTTTAAAGTAGCGGGTTCAGTAATATTACCATAATGCATTTTTAAGCTCATTTTTAATTCATCTCTTGTACCCCTTGTTTCACTTACATGAGTAGTAACTACAGATGTTTGCATTGATATTATCTGTTCATTGTTTAAATCCGCTCCAGGACCTACACCCCATGGTGATGTATTTATAGGAACATTATCGTCTGATGGGTAACTTGCAGCACCAGCTTTTACATCACCTACCCCTGTTCCTGCTACATATGGATTAGTATCACTATTTGCAGGTTGTGAAACTAATTCAGATGGGTCTAAAAAGTAACTAACAATTCGTTGATCCACTTCATTAGTATTTGAAATAGAAGCTGTACCCGCAGCTGAAAATTGTGCAAATGTAACACTATTTTCATCATCGTTATCATATCTTGAAACAAAACCTGATCCTGTTAATGGAATTTTACTTGAATAATTTTCTCCAGAATTTTGTGAGTAACATATTGGTGTTACATATTCCATCACTCTGCTAATAAGAGATGGTGCACCTAAATTTTGATACTTACTATTAATATCTCTTACAGCGATTTTACCAACTGTTGTATTTGGGAAAACGGCATTAAACGTGTCTATAGTTATAGGTTCTAATGATGGGGGTAAAGCATTACCTTGTTCATCAACTAAATAACTTAAATTAACTCTAGTTAAACCATTAATATTTGGATATGGATCATCTAAATCGTTAAAATATCCAAAAAATGCATCCCTTAATTCTACAGTTGGGTTTTTACCATATGTACCTACATCTCCAACAGACCATTGATTTATTTTAGCACTTGTAGATTTTACACCATTATATCTTGGATTAATTGAACGTAATGAAGTATAGTTAGAATCTGGTACTGAGGCTTTTACTGCTATATTTTCTAATATTTGTTCTTGATTTACTGGAATAATAGGACCTGATTCATTTGTATAATCAACATCCATTATATATTCACTTTGTCTTTGTAAGATAAAGTTATTTAATAGAGGTTGACAATCTAAAGCTAATTCAAATGGTAAAGCACCCGCATAATAAGTTGGAACTACAAAGTTTGTATTTTCGGGTTGTCTATAATTATTATAAGCAGGTACAAAAGGTTCTGTTAGTGGTGAATATATTGATTGGCTAGGGCGTATACTTGCTGTGAATTCTGTTATTACTAGTCCCGAACCGAGATATCCTGTTTTATTTACAAACATAGAAAATCTATGAATATCATTAGCATTAAAAACCCCACCATATGACCCAGAAACCGTAACTTGTCCTACGCTTGTTTCTGTTAAACCCGTAGTATCCCATTCCATTGTTAATACACTTGGGCCAGTATTCGAAGGACCAGGTGGTCCTAAATTAGATTTTCTAAGTATAACTGAACTATTGGATATATTAAAATCCGGGCTTGACCCCCCATCTCCTGAAGAGGTTATTTGCATTAATGGGATATTATTAGCAGATTGGAATGCAATATTTTGGTTATTTACTGCATTACCATTGATTATTCCACTTTTAAAATTTGTAAATTCATATTCAGTATAATATAAATCACCAGTTTCACTACGAGTAGAACCTGTATTATTTGGGTTATTGAAAGGAGTATCCTCAAAAGCTACTATTGGAGATTCACTAAAATTAATTACTGAACCTGAATAAATTGAACCTGAATACCCTCCAAGTCCTGTTAAAGGATCGTAGACTGATGAAGTTATAATAAAATCACCTTGTGATCCTGTTCTTTTTAAATAAGCATTAACAACACATTCGGCATAATAATCTGTGGATAAATTAGATAGTGCTACATTTGTAGGGTTACCAAATTGAAATTCGTTATTTGCTCCAGCTCCCCCTCTCATTATTTCTTTATATTGCCCAAGGTCGGGTAGAGTAGTAGAATTATTTGATGTGGATATATAATTTAATTGCATTTGAAGGCTATCCACTTTAAATGTGTAATCTAAGTCTGTATTTCCATTGTTTTTAATTTCAAAATATAACCTAGTAGCGAAAGGATCTCCAGCTCCACTCATCCCCGCAATACCAGTATAAAGACCTAATTCATTGTTAAATGTTGCTTTACCAGTAGTTGTATCAGAACCTACTTCCATAAGAATGACTCTATCATCTAATATATTTGATGTAGAAAATCGTTGTATAGCAAATCTAACACTAAAATTGGCACCTGCACCAGCATCAATTTCAGCATTTAGTTTAAAATCTGCAGAAGTTGCAGTTCCAACAGGAGGGTTGTTGGGTGAGGAGTCATTTATTTGTTGAAATACAGAATCAGGAGATGAGTCTCGCCATTGTATTAATATAGATCCATCGTATTCATGTCCCATATCAGGTGCTTGTAAATTCGGGACTCCTCCGGTATATTCTAAAAATATTGGTGTGTAACCTCCAGTGAATGATTGAAAAACAGCACCAAAATTTAAATTACCATTAAGTACCTCACTTCCCGAAAAAGGTACAAAATCACTACTACCTCCTCCTGATAAGGTTGGTGGTGTTCC
>Ga0209532_1003488_pt1 | contig 10425 bp, 10 predicted proteins | sample COG_02_FD_184746 | JGI IMG/M metagenome (GOLD analysis project Ga0209532, IMG submission 184746) | Pelagic Microbial community sample from North Sea - COGITO 998_met_02 (SPAdes) (version 2) | ecosystem: Environmental > Aquatic > Marine > Neritic zone/Coastal water | place: Helgoland, sampling... | reverse complement strand
AAGCAGGGGGAGTACCAGTCAACGTGATATCCCCAGAACGATAAACGTACTTCTGCATTCTACCCGTTCCAGAGACTGCTCCAGAACATGAAGTAGTTCCGGTGTAACAGGAAGGAACAACATCTGTGCTGCTGATGTATGTACACGAAATGCTTACACCAGCATTCGTAGATAAGGATTGTGCCGATGTAGGAAGCGTTATACCACCACAATCTCGGTAGACCACCAAAGTAAACTGGTACTTACCGTTTGGTTTACATTTCCATACGATCTCACCACCTAGAAGGTGACTGGCATAGCCTTGAATTGAAATGATTAAAAAAGCGAGAATTAAGAGTGGTTTTTTTAAGCTCATCGGAAATGTTATTGGTTCCTTAAACATAAGGAATGATATTTAATCTGAAAATAAAACAATCACCGAGTTAAGTCACTACCAATTATATGCCTGCAGCCCGCAGTCATTCGGTATACATGGTTTTATTATAAATAACAATGATTTATGTTAAAGTAGCATGAAATAGCATAGACTATTGATATATCTATTTAGCAAAACATGTCGTATTCATTTCAAATATAGAGTTGACATAAAAAGAAAAGCCGGCTCAATGAGCCGGCTTTTCTTAATTCGCAACTTTTTGATTTAGGTTAATTTCTCGAATAACTCCAAATGCTTTTCAGCAATCAACTTCCAGTTAAATCTTTCAGCGCAATATTTTTTCTGATCATCGATTGACGTGCATCTTTCAGCATTCTCCGAAATCAAGTTCTCAAGTTCCAGTTGATTTGACCAGGGCTGACCGTATTGGTCAACTACATCCTTATTGAACTCATTATCATGAATAAGTATGTTACAACCTCCAGCAAGAGCTTCTAATAAACTAGGGTTAGTTCCACCAACACTATGACCGTGGATATAAAAACGACAATTAGTTTTTAGAAATGCCAACTCTTTCTTTCCATAAATGGGACCATTGAAAATAATATTCTGAGCCTGCTCAATTCTTGAGGAGAGCTTTTGATATAATTTCGTGCTCATATTAGCTACTAATACCAAGGTGGCCTCCCTCCGGTTTTCATAAGCAGCAATAATCTCTTCAATGTGATTTTCCGGTTCGAATCTTGCAATCACCAAATCAAATACTTGGGGATAGCCCTCAAAGTAATCAATGTAATCATCAACAATATCAGCACCATATTCTATTAATTCTGATGACGCACCATATTCAGTTTTCAAATAGTCTTGAATCCCCTTATTATCGGAAATTAACTCCGCGCCAGAAATTACAGCAGCCTTTTCTAGTTTTTTGGTCAGCCATCTTGTTATTCTATTAAATTTAGATCTCTTCCATTCCAAACCATCCATGTTATATATCAACCTACCGTCTAGTCCTTTTTTAAGTATTAGATTACCAACTACGGAGGTTGCGTAACCTGCATGATATATTACATCTAGGTTTTGTGTCAAAGCGTGCTTTGTACATCTGTAGTCGTAAATAAATTGAGAAAGAACTGGTAATTCTGATACTTTAATGAATACTTGATTTACATCGTCATACTCAAAGATCTCTTTATTTTCGTTGTCTTCACAATACACGAATACTTCATGGCCACTCTTTGCCCAGTGCTTGCAAACATGCTCTGCAAATTCTTCAAAACCACCATACCTATTCGGTATTCCTCTTGTGCCTAATAAACCTATTCTCACTGAATTGAAAGCTTACTCAATTATTGATTTTTTGCTGTTCTGCTTTTGAAGAAAATTGATTTAATCTTAACTATTTTAGGCATTTGCCTTCCAATAAATTTTTTCATCAATGAACTATTATCCTGAGATGGAAACCAATCGGTTGTCCTAGGACTATATATTTGCCTCTTATGCTCTGTAAATGCATATGTTGCAATACTCGTACGATTTAGCCCTTCTGGGAAATTAGTTTTATCGTATCCATGTAATGTGTAATCGCCACACTGTTGAATTATCAGTGCATTGAAATCCACAGCTAGCTCTTTAGATTCATCCGTTCTTAAATCTCGCAGTTTTAAATGACCACCATAAGAAGCATCCCAGTCCTTATTCAGATATAACAAAAGATTCATTTCTCTCCACCAATTCCTTTGCAAGGGATGATAATTATAATCTAAGTGCATATCGAGAAAACTATTACCTCTTCCCTGATGGAGTCCACCACCGTGATTAAATGGGTCTACGAACGTTGGCTTGCCAGAAAGAAAAGATAAAAAACGATTCATTTCTTTCGATTTCAAATCGCTTTGCAATTCTCGAAATAACGGTCCCAATTCAGCATAATTACTTTTTTCAAACTTATTTTTTGCGAATATCAAATCTCTCGAGGCATTATCTAGCATCGGAATTTGAGAGTATAATTCACTCAACTTATTTTGATCACAGATATTAGTAATAACCAGGTGTGGAAACGGCTTTGCAGTTAGGTACTTCTCCCTTAATATTTTTTTGTTCTTGTCTAAATAAACAAAGTCAATCATAAAGTTCTAAATATTTAATTATTCGATTCGATACTCGCACCCATGAAAAGCGATCTATCACTGCGCTTTCCTTTACTCTAATCTTCGGACTATCAATGATTTTATCCAATCTAATCGACATATCCTCTATATCCTCTAAAGAAAGATCAAAGACCGAAAACTCTTTATATTCACTCATAGCGGTATTTGCATTAAACAACACAGGTGTTCCATACAGTATCGACTCCATCGGTGGTAACCCGAAACCTTCACACAAACTAGGATAGACAGTTAAGTGCGCCCTTGAATAAAATCGCTTCAAATCAAAGTAATCAAGATTTTCCAACCAAAACACATTAGAAATACTCTTATTAGTTATCAAATCTTCAAATTCGGGGTAGGAGTGTGTTTGAGTACCAATTAAAACTAAATTAGCATCACTTTTCATCTTAGAAAAAAGTCTCAATAGGTATGCCTGATTCTTTCTTGGCTCAATTCTAGATACACATAAAATAAACTTAGACCTCAGAATTGAATTTATGTCATCCATTGGACTTAATGAATTGTCTATTTCCCTTGAGGACAAACCCATTCCCGTATTAACAACATGATCTACACTAAAAGCGTCTTCAATCCTTTGCCTACTATATTCTGAAACAGTATTGACAAATTCAGCTCTTCTAACCGATCTTTTATACAACCAATGGCTTAAGAAACGATATACTCTTGGAAAATAATCAGGATAATCAATGAATAACACATCGTGAACAGTCACCCACTCATTTGTCAACTTAAACAAGGGACTTTTATACTGTACATGTAAAATATCTGCTTTTACATCACGTATTGCTTTTGATAGTCCATATACAAACCGATACAAGTAACCACTATTTTTAGGCTGATAAAAGGTCAAGTTGTTGTAATCATTGAGGACAGATCTCAAGTACGCAGAATCCGAACAATAAAAAATAAAACGCCAGTTCGCCGGTGCACGATCCAACATTTCTTTATACACACCGATAATATAGGTGTTCATACCTTGAAATCTTTCCTTATCAAACGAATGACAATCAACTAATACCCTCATAAATCTCTGTATACCTTCATTAAAGCCTTTCTATATACTCTTGAGTTACGAGATACAGTAGAGCGAAGAACATGAAAAAGTATGCGTAAACGTCTATTCTTTCCTGTTGACAGGATTTGATTCTTAAAGTAACCTTGAACGTAGTTTAAGTGCAGCTTATCTCCGATTCGATGTACTACTGCTCCCCTCAACAACTTCAAACTATGTCCTTTTTTCATCAGTTCTGAGATGAAAACATTTTCCTCTTCTCCAGCTAGATTTCTGCCAACTCTTCCTAAAGTGACATCAAATCGTAAATCTCCAGAATTATAGAAACCAAAAGAACATCCAATAGGCATTATCGAACTACCATGAATACTTAAACTGTTCGCAAGACTATACGCTACAAACTCTCCTTCAATGACCGGCAATACCGCAGGGACCACATAACTGTAAAGTACACGCGCCTTGTCATGGTTTAATGAAAGCTCTTCTAAAAGCTCCTCTGTTACATAAACATCGTCATCAACAAAGTAAACCCACTCATTCTTAGTGAGGTTCAATGCCGCATTGCGAGCATGCGAAAGCCCTAAAACGCGTTCATAAAAATATTCAACACCTATATCTTCACAAAATTCTTTTAGCTCACTATTACCCTCGTTATCAATTACCAATAATTTTAAATTCGATAAGGGTATAATCAACAAACACAACATTCTTATGGTGGTATAAACCTCCCTACGCTGGTATGTACAAACTACAATCGTCATAAAATAAATAATAGCAATAAAAAGGGGCTTTCATACCCACTAGTAAATAAAAACACCGACAAAAAAATAACCAAGGGTTTTAGTTCAGTTCTCTTCTTCCATAATATGTACATCAGCAAACTTGAAATTACTATACCGTTCTCGACAACGAGCTCAATCCAATAGTTATGAAAGCCCATTCCATCTATAATCTTGTTCACGTCTTCAGGCAAATCAAAGGGTAAATATTGTGTCTTTCCATAATCCGAAATTCTACCATGTCCCAAACCAAAAATCGGATTAGCAACGATTGTTGATAATGCCGCAGTCCAGAGTATTATGCGCGTCATTATCGTTTTAATATCAACACTAGCTTCAAGATATAACTCTGGTATTTCGTTTATAATTCCTGATAGTTTTGGCAATAATAAAAATAGAACTAAAGGAGATAAATAAACTAAAAAATTAAAACTAAAACGCCAGTATTTATAATACTGGTAAAAGCATAGTGAACTGAGAATTGCCAACAAACCTCCACGACTTCCTGTTAAACATATTATAATAAAAGTGAATAATGTCATTAGCCCTTCATTTCTCCTTGAAAATAACCTTAGGATTAGACACATCATTCCACTATGAAATGCCAAATAATTCGGATCCTGAAATGATAAACTTGCTCGTCGAAGATCATAGCCCAAGAACTGTCTATGATTATCTCTGAAATCCGGGGTTACAAACTTTTTATCTATCACGACTTCAATAATCGCGGTAGCCAGAACTACGAAAATCATTGTTCTTAAAAAGAATAAATTCCTTGGGGTGATTAATGGGCTTATACCCTTGGTTAATGTTGCAATAATCAAAAGAGAATTGACGAAAAAAAATCCTTTTAGGTTATCAAAATTTCTATGAAATAAAACAAATATAATTCCCAAAAAAATAAGCATTCCTACTTGATAAAATTCTTTAGCTTTTACATGCTTTATTTGTAAAATAATATACCCTAAAGTGATTATGAAGTATAGCTTGTAAATATTTAGGTAAAAAAATCCGCCAATAGAAACCAAATCCTCTGTCCAGTCAAAAAAAGGCATAAGTGTTGCGAGAACTATGAGCGGACCGATATATATAGATCTATATCCTTGCATAGTGTTTATAGTGAGGCTGCTCGGGAAAGTTTAATATTCGATCACGTATTACTTCAAATTCACTCACTTCCATGGACATTGCATTCTCTAATGCCCTATTAAAAGAATCTAAGTTCCCGTTTTCATAACTCAGACAATATGAATCCTCAGGAAACAAATCTTTCCAATTTTCATTTTGAGGGTAAATAAAACGTTTCTTAGCGCATATAGCTTCTAATAACGAAATTCCCCAAACACCCCATGAAGAACTGAAAACAAAAATATCTATTTCCTCTAGTGCTTCATTGACATCGTCACAAACACCAGGAAACTTTAGCCCGGTGTATTGCTCTTGTAACAACCGCAATAGTGGACCATCACCCCAAATAATTGAACCAACTGGCAAAATGGAACAAATGTCCTCAATTCCTTTTTCTTTACTTAATCGAGTTATTAAACCGACCTTGCCCTCACTTAAATGAAAACCCAGGCTACTCTCATCTGCGCTACAATTCATTTTATAGTATATCACAGAAGACATTTTCATTAATCTCGTCTTTTCACCTATTAATAGGAGCGCACTCATACGGTGATAATCACTCACAAACGTAACGTGATCCGCTACTTTACTCATCAATTCCATAAGAGTAAAGTCCGTAAGCTCTTTCTTTGGATCACTGTGTAAAGAAAAAACTATGCGCGCCCTGTTCAATCTTAATGACCTTGTTAAGGCTATCAAACGCAAAAACATCCAGCCATGTATATTAAGAGTCACTCTACTCTGCAATAAATAAAAAAACAAAATCAAATAAGAGAGAATTCCAAATTTCGCTTTGGAGACAATCCGGATGTCAGGATCAAACTTCTGAACCTGTTCCAATATGGTTCTTACTCCTCCCTTATTCCAGTTTTGAGTAAAAACTACTCTTTTTATATTCGCCATATTTTATCAAACTTCGTCGCGTCTATTTGAGAATGAGTTATGAGAATTATCGTCGATTCCGACTTTACAAGCTCATCAACTATTAAATCCGATCTAAACTGATCCAAGCCTGAAATTGACTCATCTAAAAATATCAATCCCCCAGATTTTAAGTATTTTAAAATCAAAACTCTTTGGAATTGTCCCCCGCTCAATTCATTTAATCGAACACCAACCTCTCTCATACGAGCTATTTCGGTTCCCGAGAAAAATTTATTGAGCAATGAATTATTATCGGTAGAGATGTCAACAAATTGAGATATTTCCTCCCCCCAGGGCTTTACTTGTTGATTTATGTAAATCAGCGCATCTTTGGAAAAACTCCAATTGCGATAAGTTTCATGATTTGTTTCAAGATCGAAATTCGCTTTAGTAATACCTGCTAACATCTCTAATAATGTTGACTTTCCTGACCCACTACCTCCTGTCAACAATATCTTGTGGCCTTTCTCTATCATTAGATTATTATCATTAAATCTAAAAGAAATAGTATTCCAGTCTTCATTTTTAATTGTTTTCCTTTCACTATTTTCACTCTTTTCGACTTTTAAACTTTCAGCAAGCTCTAAAGTTGAATTGGAATAATTAATTTGGGCTAATAAGGGAACGCTTTTAAGTATTATAACAACTAAACCAATAATTGAACTTTGATTTATGCCAGATAAAAAGAGACATACAATAAATATCACCGCTATAGATTCTAATAATGGCCTACTTGTATAATTAATTAAGTTTACTTTTGATTGCTCCCTTCTCACTCTGTCAAAGCTTTCGTGTATTCTTGACTCGACCTGAATCCCATGTGAGACAAAAAGAAAAAATTTCAAATTAGAAACGAAAACGCCAAGTTGTTCTCCTATATTATCGATCGCTTTAGAAACAAGTATAATCTTCTTTTCCCTAGTCTTACTGATTGCATATTTGTTTACTAAATATAATACTACGCCCAAAATTATTACCGCAATCATGTAAGACTCAACATAAAGTCCATATAATAAGAAAAACAGAATTGTAAGTACTGCGTTTTTCTTTTGAAAATCTGCGTATTTTGCATTAGCGATTTCTTGACTAGCGGCAAGTATTTGGGTGCTCACCTTGTCATCTTCTATTCGATATTCGTAAATGTTTTTTAACTTTACTTCTTTAATAGAGTTAAACTCTCTTTTGTTCTCAATGTTAATCCTATCTATAGCGAACAATCTAAATTTATTATATAGCAAAACTTTAGCCAATTGAATAAGCAAGAATATTACTATATAATAAATTACTATATCACCTTCTACGAGCCTCAAAAGAATATACAATGAAATTAATTCTAGTATACTTATTAAAAAAGAGTAAAAATAAACTGAATTAAAAGTCTTCTTCATTTAGCTTGATTATAACCAACTTCTCGATTGAATTTTATTACCTAAACCTTCAATCAGGACAATATCCATTTTTTTGCACAAATTGGGCGTTCTGTTATCCTATCATTGTTTTGATCACCTCCATTGGCAAAAGCCAGCTCGCAGCTGTCAGCGTACTCCTTAGCTATTTTTTCTAGCGTCGCACAAACGGTACGATCTTCATCAACTGAAAGAATAGCATCATCTACAGCCTTAATGTTCGACACAATGATCATGCGTTCTTCTTCGCCTTGGAACTCATTGCTGTCTTTCAGCGCTCTTTGGTGGTCGTTATTTACAATCACAAATAGTTCATCAGCTGTAGCGTTCGCATTATTAAAATACTCAAGATGTCCCTTAAGTTTGGGATTAAAGTATCCGGAAACTATAACTGCCTTTTTCTTCATGTCAATACAATGTCTTTGCGCTGAAAACCCATTGATTCTTCTATTTCCTTTGCCTGCAACCGGGCAATCATTGTTCGGACTGTTTTTCCCAGACCAGTAGGCATTGCTCAAGCTTTTCATCCGGCATTTGCTCGAGTACTAAAGCATTTACTTTTTTACCAGTTAACTCATTAACTCTTGCGCTAAGTCCTACGATGTATTTGCTATTTAAATCCGTGCCAATAAGCAAGCAGTCTATGGCGTCTCCTTGTATTCCTCGCGCTAAAGCGCCGCAGATCCACACCTGAGAAAGCCCCGGAAGGTTATCTACTACTTTGTCCACTAAAGCGTCTATACCGGAGACCTTGCGAACAATAGAAGTTAAGTCGGCAGTAAGGGGGTGGGAATCGTTGACCCGGTAGAGTTTTTTGCGCCCCTCAAGCTCGGATGCTAGTAAACCGGCCTCTTCAAGGCGGTTGAGTTCAACGCGTATGCTGTTGGTGTTTTCATCGAGCTCCTTGGAGAGTCCTTGGAGGTACCCGCTCAAATTTTGATTGAGAAAGAAGCGCAGTAAAAGCTTCAAGCGGGTTTTAGAAGTAATAAGAGGTCCTAGAAGGTCCAACGTATCTGTTTTGGTTTTCACGGCTTCGCCGCTGTGAGTCCCATAGCAGATCGTCCTTAGGGGTAGCTTTGGTTCACAGGTTCGGCTTAAGTACCTGCACCATCATGTGTTGGATAAGGCACTCGAAGCATTGGTTTGGAGCTCAAAAGTAAGAAAGAAAAGTGCCGGTTTGTATTAACTATGAGTAAATTTTTTACTCGTTATACACATTGTTTCGATTGAGCCTACTTTTAAAGCGCAAGCAGGTCGTTGTTCGAGAGCGATAAGGAGAGTTGGATGCCCAGTTCTTTGAGCTGAACGACTGCTTTGTGGTGGGTACGGTCCAGTAAAATGGCGTGTTCCCCAGAGAATTGTCCGGAAGTGATGCGAACGTAATCTCCGGGCTTAATATCTGAGATGTCGATGTCTTCGTGATCATACTCCCCGAGCCATTTTTGGATGGTATGGATTTCTTCTTCGCGAACTACCGCTGGACGGCGCAGCCAAAACAGGTAGCGCACCGTGCCTGGAAAGGCAAAAACCTCGTCTCTTTTCTTCTCTTCTATTTTAAGAAACAGGTAGCCCTTAAACAGCGGCTCCTCGACCACTTTTACACGGTCGCTCCACTGGCGGCGTACCTTTTGCAAGGGACAATAGACAGTATATCCGGCGCCAGAAAGCCGCTCGGCTACTTTTTTCTCATTCCTAGGTTTGGTATAGAGTACGTGCCAGCAGGCATTAGGAGATGCCATGGTGTTAGTCGGCCATGATATTGCCCGCCTCAACGCGGCCAATAAAAAACAGCACCAACAAGAATCCGGTAATGACTGAGCCGAACACGCCGGCTTTAGCTGCGGAGCCTTCTTCTTTATTCAATGGGTAAGTAGGTGCGTCGAAGTATTTGAATGGCGGCTCAAGATTCATAAGCTCGGCCTTAGACATCTCTAATCCTTTGATGTATTCGCCGTAAGAGACTTTTAATGCTTCCATATCAATGGTGAGGCGCATACGCTTCATTTTATCGACGGAGCTTACTAAGGAGTTGTTTTGATCCTCGTATTCCCCCAGTCTTCTTAGTGTTGCGTCTATGGCTAGTTCTAACGAATCTACTTTACCCTGAAACGCATCTACGGCATCTTGGCTTTTTTCTTTTTTAAAGTCAATGAACGCTTCTTCCGTATTGGCTACTAGTAGGCCTGCTAAATCGTAAACAAAGCTTTCGTCTTTTCCATTAATAGCAAAGCTCACTACCCCGGTCTCCTCGTCCAGTGAAGTACCTAAATACTCTTCGTTTAGATCCAGAGTGATCTCAGTAATAATGGAGTCTGTGTAGCGCTGGTTGGCGCCGAATTTAAGCGCGAATTCCTCTGTAAACTCTTCGTCCTTTTCAAACGCTTTTTCATAATACCTGTTCACAAGCAAGCCACTGTCAAGTTCTTCGCGAAGGGCTTTAGAAATGTTATCGCGGGAGGTGAGGTACTGCTGGACCGCAGTGCTCGAGGAGGCTGATCCCCCGCCAATTCCTAGACCGAAACTCGAGGCCAAACGCATCGCGCTGCTCATACCGCCACCTTCTTCTTCAAAAAATAATTGATACGAAGCTGAATAGGAAGGTTTTGCAATAAACTTCGTATATACGGCG
>Ga0209532_1003486_pt1 | contig 10428 bp, 9 predicted proteins | sample COG_02_FD_184746 | JGI IMG/M metagenome (GOLD analysis project Ga0209532, IMG submission 184746) | Pelagic Microbial community sample from North Sea - COGITO 998_met_02 (SPAdes) (version 2) | ecosystem: Environmental > Aquatic > Marine > Neritic zone/Coastal water | place: Helgoland, sampling... | reverse complement strand
GCGTTCAATTGACGCCGCAACCTTGGCCGCCAGCTCCATCATGCGATTAACGTAGCCGATCTCATTGTCATACCAAATAAGCAGTTTTACCTGAGATTTGTTGATCACCATGGTGGCTAAGCCATCTACAATGCCCGAGCGCTTATCATTAGTGTAATCCACTGAGACCAGCGGCAGGTCTGAGAAACCAAGGATACCGTTTAAGCGTCCCTCAGATGCAGTGCGCAGCGCGTCATTAACCTGATCGACATCAACCTCACTCTCTAGCTCAAACACAGAGTCAGTCAATGAGGCATTGGCTAGTGGCACCCGCACAGCCAAGCCATTAATACGCCCTTTGAGCTCGGGAAAAATTTCTGTGATTGCTGTGGCTGAACCGGTGCTGGTGGGGATGAGAGATAGGCCACTGGCCCGAGAGCGTCGCAGGTCACTGTGATATTCATCGAGAATACTTTGGGTATTGGTGATGTCATGAATAGTGGTAATCGCGGCATGCTTGATGCCAAAGCTCTTTAGCAGCACATCCACTACAGGTGCCAGGCAGTTGGTGGTGCAGGAGGCGGCGGTCACTATGGCTTGGTTTGTGTAGAGGTGGTCGTTGACCCCCATCACTACATTGAGAGTACCGTCTTTTACCGGTGCAGAGACTACTACTTTTTTTACAGATTGATCGAAGTAGGGCGCCAGTGCTTTCTGAGACTTAAAAGTGCCGGTGCATTCGACCACCATGTCGACGCCGGACCAGTCGGTGTCGGCAATATGTTGGTTCTGGCTGTAGGCTATGGATTGGCCATCAATCACTATTCTCGCCTCGCTACCAGAGCCCTCGCTAGTAATACTCTTGTCCCAGGTGCCATGAACTGAATCGTATTTCAACAGGTGTGCGGCAGCACGTGCATCGCCGGCAATTTCATTGATCTGCACGATTTCGTAATCATTGCGGTGCCATGCGGCGCGCAGTGCCAAACGGCCAATGCGACCAAAACCGTTAATCGCTACTTTTATTGTCATAGAGTCTGATATCTCTTTTGTTAAGTGGTCCGTGAAGAGACCAGTCAGGCAAAAGATCGCCTGAATTTTGTCGACACAGCGCACAGTATTTTGCATCAGCTGGTCAACTGTGAACAGGCAAACATTGAATTTGCCAACCGCTCGTGAGTAATCAACCGCAAATGCGTTTCAAATGCATCTTCTGGTAGTAAAGCAGACAGCGAATTGGGTAGCGAAGGCTATTAACGCTCTCTGCCTAAATTGGAAGCACCATCGTGGATTGTATAGAGGATTTATGGATGAACGGTTACAGTTTTACTAGCTTGTTGATGATTATTTGCGGAGCTCTTCTAGGTGTCTCAATTGGCATATTTGCCTACGGCTCAGATTTTTGGACCAGTACTGGAATAGGCTGCGCGCTTGCTGCCTGTGTTGCAGTCAGTGAAATCTCCCCGATGTTTGATTAACTAATTCCCACCCATCCACGAACTTCAGCAAACTGAGGTTCGCGGTGATAGATTTCTCATCTCCTCCCATTTAAGCCACCCTTAGGTGGCTTTTTTTTGGGAGCTCTTTTTTAAGAAATTTTAGTGGTTGTGTCCACCTGGGCCATGAATATGGCCGTGCTCAAGTTCTTCTGCTGTAGCTTCGCGAACATCGGCAATAGTCACATCAAAGTTGAGGTCTTTGCCCGCGAGTGGGTGATTGCCGTCGACAGTAACAGTCTCGTCAGTAACCAGAGTTACGGTTACTGGAACAGCTCCACCCTGACCAGTCTGAGCTTCAAACTGCATACCCACTTCAATGCTCTCTACACCTTGAAAAGAGCTGCGTGGAACTTCTTGAATAAGCTCTGCTTGAACTGGTCCATAACCTTCTTCAGCTGAAACTTCGACAATCATCTGATCGCCCGCTGATTTACCTTCCAGAGCTTTTTCCAAACCAGGAATAATATTGCCAGCACCGTGCAAATAGGCCAGCGGATCCTGCCCTGCAGAGCTATCAATTTCCTGGCCCTGGTCATCAGTTAGTCTGTAGTGAAAGCTTACTGCGCTGTTTTCTGTAATGGTCATGTTCTAATCCTGTTAGCGTAAAAAAGTCGCCATTATGCGTGAACGAACGTCAAATATCGACTCTCGAAATGCTCGGTAAATCTAGGTTGTAAATCCGAAAGATCGGAATACACTTTAGTTCTGTCATATTTCTGTCATGTTGGGGTCATTAAATGAGACTTTCAAAATGATTCAAAAGGTTGCAATAATGCCCAAGCATAGAATTCTCATCGTCGATGATGAGGCGGCCATTCGAGATATGCTGTCTATCGCATTGGATGCTGCTGGCTTCAATGTTTTGGAGGCTAACAACGCACAGCTGGCTCACGCGAGCATAATCGACAACCAGCCGGACTTAGTACTGCTCGATTGGATGATGCCGGGCACCACTGGATTAGAATTATTACGGCGTCTAAAGCGTGACGAACTGACGGCAAAAATTCCCATTATTATGCTTACCGCCAAGGCCGAAGAGGATAGCAAAATTGCCGGCCTGGATGCCGGCGCCGATGACTATATCCACAAGCCATTTTCACCTCGAGAGTTAATTTCCCGTGTTAACGCCGTGTTGAGGCGTATTGGTCGCGAGGCGTTGCAGGAGCCGATTACTATTGGGGAGCTGATATTTGACCCCTTGGGCCACCGCGTCACTATTGCCGGAGAGACTGTTAATTTAGCACCTACAGAGTACCGTCTGTTGCAATTCTTCCTCACTCACCAAGAGCGTGTCTATTCTCGTGGACAGATTCTCGACTATGTCTGGGGCGGCAATGTCTATCTCGATGAGCGCACCGTAGACGTACATATTCGCCGTTTACGTAAGGCGATATCAGTTGCAGGCCATGAAAACTATGTGCAGACTGTGCGCGGCGCTGGATATCGATTCTCAGCCCAACTGGGTAACGCTTAATACAGCATTATTCAAACAAACGATCAAAATAGGGTGCCGATTCGTTGCGACCGGGAATGAACAGAGAGATATGGCGCATAGTGCTTATCAGCCTTTTTTCGGTGATCTTCGGATTTGGTCTCGGTGCTCCCTTTGAAACTCTTGTTGCCGGTTTAGTCGCTTACAGTCTTTGGACCTTTCGGGTTATCTCTCAGCTGTTTAGCTGGATCGATAAAGGTATGCGTGGCTTTCCGCCGGACACAGATGGTGTTTGGGGCGAAATCAGTGACACCCTTAATCGTCAGCGCCGCCGTCATCGCCGCACCCAAGAGCGAATGCGTCGCACGATCAATCGCATTACCCGTTTAACCGGAGCCCTAGAGGAGGGCATTGTGGTGCTGCGCAGTGACCTCACCATCGACTGGTGGAACAGCTCAGCGGCAGGCTTGCTGGCTCTGCGTTCCAATGATCGCGGCACCGCCGTCACCAACCTGATTCGCGGCCCTGAATTCGTCAGCTATATCAGCCAGAAAGAGTTCGACGGCTCTCTCAAACTCTCTTCAATTAACCCCTCAGATCCAGTACTGCAGGTATCCGCCTCGTTCTTTGGCGCCGACGAAATTGTTTTAGTGGTCACCGACATAACCCGCATGACCAACTTAGAGCAGCTGCGCAAAGAATTTGTTGGCAATGTCTCTCACGAATTGCGCACGCCGCTGACTGTCATGCGTGGCTATCTGGAAACCCTGCAGGATATACCCGGCAATAGTCAGATGGTGGCCAAAGCCTTCAGCCAGATGTCTGATCAAGTGATGAGAATGGAAGCCTTGGCTAACGACTTGATTCTTATTTCCCGCTTAGAGTCCGACGACCATCCACCAAAGGTTGAGGCAGTTAATCTCTATCAGCTGCTGGAAAGTATTGTTGCCGAGGCGGAACTGCTCAGTGAGAGTCAGCACTCGATCTCGTTAGATTGCGAGGACAACTGCATTATTGACGCGGATGCCGCTGATCTTCGCAGTGTGCTGGGTAATATTGTTTTTAATGCTGTGCGCCACAATCCACAGGGCGCTGATGTAGCAATAAAAGTCACTCGCTATAAGAGCTATATTAATGTCTCGGTCAAAGACAGTGGTAAAGGTATAGACCCGATGGAAATTCCACGCCTTACTGAGCGTTTTTACCGCGGCGACAGTAGCCGCAACTCAGACACTGGCGGCACCGGTTTAGGCTTGGCTATCGTCAAGCACGCCCTGACGCGCTGTGATGGCAGGCTGACCATTAACAGCCGCCTAGGGCAGGGCGCAGAATTTGTCTGTCGCTTTCCTCTTGTTCCACGAAGCTAGTTCCTAAGGCAGTCCTCAAGGCTAAAAGGTCTCAAGTGCCAAGTTGCTCCTGAGGTTATGCGCTACTCGCCACATTTAAAATCCAGCCAATTAAAAGTACTTGAGGCAGAGTAATTAGTGGCAGGAAAAGGGCGATTTTCCAAGATTTTGTGACATCTTTCAGCACCATAATTTCAGTGTAATCCGTGGCCACTCCAGCCATTAAAAACGTAAAGCCATTGCCAGGCGCAGCGGCCCGGGTCAGCAGATCAGCGGCGATCGGCGTTGAGCCTTCAGAGCAGACTTCGATAATCGTGGCCGCAAGCAATGTGAGCATCAGTCCAGCCACTGTTGGGCCAAAATAATTCTGATAAAAATCCAAGGGCACAGTGGCGCGGATCAGTACCGCGAGAACAATGCCGAACAGCAACCAGCGGAACACCATGCGCGAGTCGCGGATACCGTCTATTAACAGACTGCCTAATGCGCGGGGCGAGTATTCTGCAGTTTTTATTAATCCAATAATGCCGGAGCAGAGTGACTGCTGGTCTGAGGCGCAGGTTTCAAGCTTATGGGGGTTTGGCGGCAGTTTCCCTCCGGCGACCAACCCATCAAAGAGGATTCCCGTTGCCATGCCGATCAACATCGATAGGGCAATAAACATCAGCGTCCACTGCCAGCCGATCAAGCTGACCATAATGATTGTCAGGGACAGCGAGTTCCAAGGGCTGGCGATGAGGAAGGCCATCAGCTGGCCGATACTGGCGCCGCGCTCGTAGAGCTTGGCACCGACCATCAGTATGCCGTGGCTACACAGATCTAGAACAACGCCAGCTAAGGTGGCGCGGAATATACCTTTGGTGCTGCCACCCTCGCCTAGAGCTGACATCACAAGTTCCCTTGGGATTCGTTCGAGCAGGCCGACAAATACAACAGCGGCCAGCAGACCCAACCACATTTTATTCACCAGCTCGAAAATCCCCTCGCTCATAATGCTAAGCCACTCAGGCATATCCACTCTGTCCGCCATCAACCAAAAAAGGAAGTAACCCATCACTACTGTGATACCCGAGCACCAGAGCAGGTAATCCGGGCGCGGCTTGGCCATAGGTTTATCTGATGGGCAGCAATCACTCATAATTTTTCTCCGACAGGGAATCAATAATGGCGCATTCAGGTGAGTCATCAGCGGCGCAATGACTGAGCAGATTACTCAGTAGTTCATGCATAGAAGAGAGGTCGGTGATTTGCTGCTCTACCTTTTGCTGGCGCTGTATAACCAGTTGATGGACCTCGGCGCTGCGGCGGTTGGGGTCGCGCCAGAGCTGCAGTAGTTGGCGGCATTCGTTGAGGCTAAAACCAAACTGGCGGGACTGACGGAGAAATATAAGTTCGGCTACGGCGGTCTTTGAGTAGTCGCGATAACCATTTTCCAATCGCCTTGGCGCTGGCAGAATCCCCTCCTCTTCGTAGTAGCGCACCGATTTGGCCGGGACGCCGCTAAGGTTGGCAAGTTGTCCAATTCTCATAGTCTGCTCCGCACTGATAGTGAGTGTAGAGGACTATAGACCTTCCAGCGGGCAGAAGGTCAAGGGCGTGGCGGTGTAGGTTACTGGCAGCGTTTTATTACAAGCCTTTAGTCCTCACAGCGGAATGAATAGTGTAGATAAAAATCCCCTTCCCGCTGCCGACTAGCTTCAGTCCACTGTTTTTCGACTGCCCAACCCTGAGCACAGTAGTGAGCCATTTCAATATGCAGGCGCTGAATAGCGATAGTTACCGATTCCTCGAACTTTGCGTTGGGTCGCAGGGAGTAGCTCTGTCGAGCGGCAAAGGATTTTCCTGGGCTGTGATTCATTGAGCCAGGCGCGGCGACCGGTCGCTCAGCCATACCAGAGATCGGATCAACCGTACCCTCACCATAGAGTTTTGTGGTTGCGACCCTGGCCGTTTTCTTCGTGCTGAGCTTGGCTTTTGGCTGCTGCTCACAGTCAATAATTCGATCCATAAAATTCGGTGCGTCGGCGTCATCTGTATCAAAGTCACAGGCGCCGAATACATTGGTGCACAGCAGCAGGCTGGTGATACAGAGAAGTTTGGCGGTGTTCATGGCGATACTCATTTCGATAGTCTCAATGATGTAATTAAAAGGGCATTTTAGCCTGATTGCTCGGGTTAGCTTTAGTTAACTATAAAAAAGGTGGAGCCCCGAAGAGATCCACCTTTTTATTTAGCATTTAGCATTTAGCATTTAGCATTTAGCATTTAGCGTTAAGAGCGCTACTTAGAACTTATGTTCCATACCTATGCCATAGGCAGTGGCGTCTGTATCAGCTTCGCCAACGGAAGAGTCTGTGTTGTCTGTATAAAATACATAGAGCTTAGTGCCTTTGGCCAACTTGTAATCAGCACCCAGTGACATTGTGTCTTCTTTATCGCCATCGGCATCATCTTCGATTGAGCCATACTGAGCCTTAAGTGTGGTTTTGCTGTCGAGCTTATAGGCGGCGCTGACAAAGAAACCAGACTCGTCCTTGGTGCCAAGGTTATCTTCGTTCTGCTGATACATAACGCCAAGCTTCAGTGCGTCAATTTTATACTGAGCAACAATGCGCATCAGGTCTTGGCTATCGACATCTTGGTCGCCGGCAACAGCAATATAGAGATTGTCTTTAGTATAGCTAACCGAGTAAGAGATACCGTCAGTAAGACCTGTGTCGTCATTGCCGTCGCCGTCCAAGTCAGCACCTTCACCAGGCATCATGGCAACAGTAGTCGCGAAGCCATTGATGTTGGGAGAAGTGTAGGCAACTATATTGGAAACACGGTTCTCGCCTTCAAAGGTATTTTTAATATCGCCATCAAGGTCATTAAACAGATCAATTTTATTCTGTGCTAATTTGGTCGGTGAGTCGTGCTTGCCAGCCCATACAGTGCCAAAGCCGCCTCTAATGCCAGCCATAATATTGCGCTGGCTGAAGGTCTGACCTTTTGTGTCGCCGTCATCAACGGCAATCTCGAATTCTGCTTTATAGACAGCGTAAAGTCCGTCAGCGATTTCAGTCTTACCTTTAACACCAAGACGCGATGCATTGCTGTTGAGTTTCCATTGGTCAGCCGAGCCATTGTCGGCATTCACTACCGAGACATTAACTTTACCGTAAATAGTGCTGTCGATCGGGCCGTCCGCGAAGCCATAGGAGGCCATGCTTAAGGTGGAGGCCACTGCGGCAGAAAGAAGTACCTTTTTCATACAAAATCCCCAAAAATTAAATTACTACAAGGTTAATAAGCTAAATAGTCGGTTACATAGTCAGCTGCTTTATGACAGCAGGGTGACAACTCTATGTCCAAAATATGACATTATTGTGACAGTCATAAAAACGCCATAAAAATTACATAATTCGAGCTTGATTCCCTTTTCGGGGGATTTTGTCATATTTCTGTCACATAAATTCCATAGTCTAGCCAGGCAAGCAAAAATTCGTTAATTAGTCGCACAGCCTGTGCCCTATTGTGGAGAGAAACATGAACCAGCGTAGCAATCTTTTAGCCCTATTATTGGTAGCAGCATCAGTGACGGCAGCATCCTCTGCTATAGCCCGCGACAGTATTGAAGTGGTGGGCTCTTCAACTGTTTATCCTTTTTCTACCGTAGTCGCTGAGCGCTACGGCCGAGCCAGCGGCAAGCCGACACCCAAAATTGAATCGACAGGTTCTGGCGGTGGCATGAAGTTGTTTTGTTCCGGCGTTGGCACCAACTACCCGGACATCACTAACTCTTCACGTCGCATGAAAGCCTCTGAGTTCCAGAAATGTCAGGATAATGGCGTAACAGACGTTATCGAAGTACATATTGGTTATGACGGCATTGTTATTGCCAACTCAGTAAAAGTTGCGCCTATGGAGCTGACCCGCAAGGATATCTTCTTGGCCCTGGCCGCCAAGGTGCCGGGCGCTGTTGCTGGCGAGTTGATAGAGAATCCCTACAAAACCTGGAGCGATGTTAATCCGGCACTGCCGAACACCGCTATCGAAGTTATGGGTCCGCCGCCAACTTCTGGTACTCGCGATGCCTTTGCCGAGCTGGGCCTGGAAGGCGGCTGTAAGAAAATTGATTGGATTGCAGCGCTGAAGAAAACTGATAAACGCGCCTATAAAGAAATTTGTCATACGATTCGCGAAGACGGTGCCTATATCGAAGCCGGCGAAAATGACAATCTGATCGTGCAAAAGCTTGAAGCTAACCCAGCTGCATTAGGTGTGTTCGGATTTAGCTTCCTCGACCAGAACGCTGACAAGGTGCAGGGATCCTCGATCGAGTCTGTAGAGCCAACCTTTGACTCTATCGCTGACAAGTCTTATCCGATTTCACGTCCACTCTACTTCTACGTTAAGAAGGCCCACGTCGGTGTTGTACCCGGTATACAAGGTTATCTGAATGAGTTCACCAGCGAAAAAGCGTGGGGTGAAGAAGGGTATCTTGCGGAGAAAGGCATGATTCCACTGCCTATTAAAGAGCGTCGAGCCATGGCTGAAAATACTCGCGGTTTAGTGCCTATGACAGGCAAAGAAGGATTGAAATAAGCCCCATAAGTTGTCACAGTACGGCCCGGTCGATTTGACCGGGCTGTTTTTTTATCTGACGAGATTGTGCCAGTAATATGCAAGCGACAAATATTCTTATACTGATACTTGGGTTGGGCATTTTTGCCTTTTACCTGGGTCGCGGCCGTTCACTGGCCCTAGCCAAACCTCTGGGCGGAATCCGCCATATTCACTCCTTGCCGTCTTACTATGGTGCTCATGTCGCCCTTTGGTGTGCGCTGCCGTCGCTGCTGTTGTTGGGCCTGTGGATGATCTTTGATGATCCGTTGATTAATAGTGTTGTGCTCAAGTCCCTGGCGACCGGTGGCATGGCAATAGATGCCTCCAGCGAAAGTTTACTGTTAAACAAAATTACTAATCTTGCTGACGGCGTATTGCCGCGCAAAGGTGAAGAACCGGCACTGGTTGTGGCTGCGGATCTTATGCTGAGACTGCAGGAGATTTCGCGCTGGTCCCTGACCGCGCTGATGATGACCCTGACACTGATGGGTTTTGGTTGGAGCTGGTCGCGTATCTCCTCCACATTTCGCGCCCGTCCCCAGGTCGAAAAGGTGATGGAGAAGCTGCTTCTCAGCTGTGCCTGCGTAGCGATCTTCACTACCTTAGGCATTGTTCTCTCAGTCCTTTTCGAGTCCATACAGTTTTTTAGATCAGTGCCCGTAGATGATTTTGTCTTCGGCCTTGATTGGAGCCCGCAAACCGCAATTCGCGAAGACCAGGTAGGCTCCTCAGGAAGCTTTGGTGCTGTACCACTCTTTGTCGGTACCCTCTTGATCTCAGCAGTGGCAATGTGTATCGCCGTACCGGTTGGTCTGATGTCGGCAATCTATCTTGCGGAATACGCCAGTAAATCCGTGCGCAGTTTTGCCAAGCCGGCACTGGAGGTATTGGCTGGGATCCCAACCGTGGTTTACGGCTTTTTTGCCGCCCTCACCGTGGCGCCGTTCTTGCGCGATTTGGGTGCTAGTTTTGGCCTTAGCGTCTCTTCCGAAAGTGCCTTAGCCGCAGGCGGTGTGATGGGAGTGATGATTATTCCCTTTATCTCATCCCTGGCTGACGATGTGATCACCGCTGTGCCTCAGTCCATGCGAGATGGCTCACTGGCCATGGGTGCAACCAAATCTGAAACCGTGCGCAATGTTATTATTCCCGCCGCACTGCCAGGTATTGTCGGCGGTATTATGCTCGCCGTATCCCGCGCTATCGGTGAAACCATGATCGTGGTCATGGCTGCCGGTATGGCTGCCAAGCTGACCGCCAACCCGCTTGATTCAGTGACCACGGTTACAGTGCAGATCGTGACGTTGCTAACCGGCGATCAGGAATTTGATAGTCCGAAAACATTGGCCGCTTTTGCTCTGGGCTTGATGCTGTTTGTGGTCACCTTGATGCTGAATATTTTTGCCCTACAGATTGTTAAGAAATACCGAGAGCAATATGACTAAGCCAGTAAGTACGCCAGTAAATAATTTGGAAAAAATCAGAAAGTCCCTCGGCCGACGCAACCGTTCGGAACGGCTCTTCCGTTGGTATGGTCGTCTCGCCATCTTTATTGGTCTGAGAT
>Ga0209532_1003481_pt1 | contig 10442 bp, 6 predicted proteins | sample COG_02_FD_184746 | JGI IMG/M metagenome (GOLD analysis project Ga0209532, IMG submission 184746) | Pelagic Microbial community sample from North Sea - COGITO 998_met_02 (SPAdes) (version 2) | ecosystem: Environmental > Aquatic > Marine > Neritic zone/Coastal water | place: Helgoland, sampling... | reverse complement strand
ACAGAACAAAAAAAAGCACTTGCTATTGCTAACAAGTGCTTTTCAGTGCTCCTCCTCTTGGGCTCGAACCAAGGACCCTCTGATTAACAGTCAGATGCTCTAACCAACTGAGAAGCTAGTAATCAGTTGTTTACACAGTTATTAATGTTTAACTGTCTAAGCACTGCCTGATGACCCTGCAATTCCCTAAAGTCCATACGGACTCTAAACAACAAGTCTTTGTATCCTTTTATATAGAAGGTAAGCGGTTTAGGCTCTATGGTGGTAAAAGAATACATTCTACCACAGAACCTAATTCTTATCCAATTCCAGAGAGGGAGTCTATTGGCAAGGTGCTAGCTGCAGAAATCTATAGCTACCTCTTAAATGGGGGTGTAATACTCTCTTATAGATCTGCAAAACCAATTAGCGGAAAACGCACTGACCTGGAGTATCTCAAACAAGCTTTAGAGTTAAAATCAAACAGCAACTACTCTGAAAAATATAAGGCAATGCTAGCTTTCAGCTTTAAGTGTTTGCAGGAGTCAATGACCGGCTCTCTAATAGACGCAGAAGTGTTGAGAAACACATTCTCAAGGTATTCAAATGGAGTGTCCCATAACACCCTCAGAAGGCACTTAAACGTCCTTTTCAATGAAGCTGTCTCCATGGGGATGGGGAGCAATCCCATGGCAGAGATAAAGAGTAAAAAAGCTAAAGCCATTCTTCACAAACCTTTTGATAATGTTGCTAAAGTATTAGAAGAAATCCAAGGGTTTAACCAAAACCTTCATCTATGTTGTTTGCTGACCTATGGATGTCTTTTAAGACCACATAGAGAGGTGAGAGAGTTAACATGGGGAGACTTTTCTGAGAACCTAGATCAGATAAGCTTGTCTGGATCTAGAAACAAATCAGGTAGAAACAGAATAGTACCTGTGCCCAGCTTTATTAGATCGTCATTAAACAATACAGGCACTACTAATAACATATTTACTGGAACGATACAAAGCCACAATAAAGACTATTTCAAAACCCTATGGAGTAGGTATAAAAAGCAAAGCACCATGCTAACGGAGGGCCAAACTATGTACTCATTTAGACACTCAGGAGCTATAGATATTTATAAGAGAACAGGCTCTTTAGCCAAACTACAGAAAGCTTTAGGACACTCATCTATAAACGTATCTCTGACCTACTTAAGAGGGTTAGATATAGCAGAGCTCAGGGAAGAGGATATGCCTAAAATAGTAATCTTACCCTAGCGTTAGCTATATTAATATTATTAGGTGCTCATATTTATAAAACGCTACATTGACTATAAAAACCGGACTATTTTGGTTACTGTAGAGGGGGGCACCCACAGTCCAAAATTTAGCTGGGGAGCAGAATAGTAGAACCCAAACAACGCTTAATACATGGAAAATATAAATGAACTTACTAATTAGAAACATTCAGCTTTTATCCAATCACAAGAGTTTTCTTTTGGGCGTGGGTAATACCAGGTCAGATTTATGGTTGTTACTACATTTTAAACACTTAGAAATTAAGGACTATAAAATTTGCTATCAACGCAATAATGGGATTCATCAAAGAAAAAGTACGGTGTATCCCAAGAGATGGCTGAAGAAGCGTTTTAACACTACAGCAGAGCTGTTAGACTACCTCTATTCTAAATTCTATGATATACATTATCTGCAGATAGAATTCACCAATGGATGGGCTATAAAAGAGCGGCCACAGATTAGTTATAATATCTATACGTCTTCCACGGAAGAAAGAGACACTTTGATAAATAAGCTGCTGTTCATTGCAGGGCTAGAGCCAATAGATATACCCAATCTAAAACTTAATATCAGCTACTACTTTAAAGCAACGGGTCAACCATATTGCTATGATGATGATCCCTCACCTGATGAGTTTTGGAGTGAGCAAAGATTAAGTGATTGGAAAAAGTTGGCGGCTAAAAGTTTCAGTACTAGAGAAGAAAATTTATTACCAGGTGATCATCCTGTTAATGATATCCATTTTGTCTCTACGTACATCAATGACGGCCAAGCACCTTTTTAAAAAGGCATTAATAATGCTTCTTAGATCTGTATTTGCGGAATCCACTTATTTACAACAGGTTAGGATACGTCCCCCTAGCCTTACTACCTAGTATTATTATAGTATTTAATTACTGGTGTTGTTAGGGTGTCACTGGTGGCACTTTTTTTCTAAGCCACAACTGCATTTTGGTTGATTTGGTCAATAATTTTTACAACCTTGATCAAATCAGCATCATTATCAAAGACCCCGCTGATGCCTTGATCATTTAAATCAGTAAAAGGAGATTCATACAACATAGACTTGTCTATGGTTCCATTCTTAGTGAGATAAGATATAATGGTCTTGATGAATGTCATCTGATCAGCTCTTAAATTACCCACTTGTAAAAACTCAGCAAAGGCTTCATTGAGTGCAGCAGACTCAAGGCCCGTGATGCCTCTTATGAAGGACCCTAACGGCTTTTCACCATACTGATCAACAAACTCCTGCCTGGTGCCAGCAACGCCCTCTGTGAAGAGTATTTTCTCTAGTGTATCTAACTCAATCTTGGTAATAGGAATATTATTGCTGAGCTTATGAATAGTCAAGTGAGTTTTGTTCTTCCTGATATAGCTCTCAACCCGGTCTTTGTATGACTTTAGGTTTATGTAAGAAGCACTGACAGGTTCACGGACTACAATGCCCTCATAGTCTAATACATCTTCAAAGTGAGTATAGATAGGGTTTTGTGTATCAGTATCTAAATACTTGATTAGATCTCTTAACGCTAACCTAAGTGCCTCCAACTTCTTTACATCAATGGTTTCCCAATAATGCTCAGTCTGTACCTCCCTTATCAGTGAAAGATGAAAAGACACCTGTGGGATATTATCTTTTTTTTGTAATGAAGCTGCCGTTCTGAATATTCTAGTCATGTACTTTCCTGTACTTTCAGAACCAGTCAATAAAAGAATTTGATACATTAGAATGAGTACATCAAATCTTCTTGCCAATTCATCATCACCCTTAGAGGCGGGCTGCAAATGAGATAGATGAGAATTAATCTCCTGAACATCACTCTTAGATAGGTTTAGCCACCTAGCCTTATTACTGTATTCTGTGACGTACCTCCTTTGCTTTCTTACTACAAACCTGTTTCCGTCTAGATTTTGTATTGTTTTATGTAATTCAGTGAGGTAGCTGTCCCTGATTTCAAGTTCAGCAGTGGTCTTATCCGTGAGGTGAGTTATGAGCTGGGAAACATTAAGCTTGGCCTCAAATATTTGTTGAAGTAGCGGTTTCATATTATTAGCTGTAGAGCCATCCGGATGCTCATCAAAGAATTCAAAATTCTGACAATAATCAAAAATCATAAACTCCTTTTTGTCCTCTCCTGGACCAAATAAATCTTCACAAAGCCTTGTCCCCCTTCCTATCATTTGCCAGAATTTAGAAGAGCTTTTGACCATTTTAAAGAACACTAGATTTACTACTCTAGGAGCGTCTACACCTGTATCCATCATGTCTACAGATACGGCTATCTGAGGTTCTTGCTCTTCAAGAGGATCTGCAAACTTCTCTAACAGATCCTGAGCCTTGGTTTCATAATTATCAATAACTCTAAGAAACTTTCCTCCATAATCTGGATAATTGAGGTTGAACCTTTCTTCTATAAATACAGCATGTGCATGATTTTTAGCAAACATAATAGTCTTCCCAAGCTTATCACCTCCGCTGACTTTGATCCCATCATTCATTAGGTGCTCCAACACCAAGTCAACCGTATCTGTGTTAAAGAGCCATTTGTTAAGGGCTGAACTTTGAATAGAATCAGGAGCTTCTTCATTGGATGGATCTCCAAACTTCTCTTCATACTCCTCTTTTTCTCTTTCTGAAAGCTCAGCATACTTGATGCCTTCTCTTTGAAATTTTAGAGGAACACTAATGGCTTTTGGTGGCACTAAGAAACCTTGTTCTACTGCTGTATTAAGCTCATAGGCAAATGTGGGGTTGTCATTTTCAATTCCAAATAAGCCATATGTGTTACGGTCTATTTCAACTTTTGGTGTAGCAGTTAGACCAATGATCATGGCATCAAAATAATCAAAGATTGTACGGTACTTCTGATATACTGAACGGTGAGCCTCATCAATGATTATAAGATCAAAATGACCAACACCGTAAAACCTCTGATCCTCTGTTTTTACCTTATCAATTTTGTTAATAATGGTGGGATAGGTAGAAAACACCAAACGTGCATTACCGTCTTCTTTCTCTTTGGTTAAATCAATAGAAGACAAATGCTCTAGATGCTCCTTAAATGCATTTTTGGCCTGTGATACCAATGCGTTTCTATCTGCCAGAAACAACACTCTTTTAGCCCAGTTGCACTTAGTAAGCATATCAACTATGGCCGCCGCTGTCCGGGTTTTACCACTCCCAGTAGCCATGACAAGCAAGCTCTCTCTCTTAGCTCCCCTAAGACTCCCGTCTTTGCCATCTACTACAAGGTTCTCTGCAATTCTTTTAATAGCCTCTAGCTGATAATCCCTTCCAGCTATGTGCCTGTTTACTTTAAAAGCCCTTATATCTTTTCTGGTAGTTCTTCTCTCTATGAGCAATTCTAGCTCCCCTTGAGTATAGAAGCCTTGAACCTCCCTATCTTTATAGAAGGTGTCATCCCATATAAAAGTCTCAAACCCGTTTGTATAAAATATTACAGGACGCTGTCCATGCATGGTCTCTAGGCAATCAGCATAGAGCTCTGCTTGGTGTCTGCCTTTTCTAGCCTCATCCATGGTCCTCTTAGCCTCAATTGCAGCTAATGGTTTTCCATCCTTACCCCAAAGCACATAGTCTGCATATCCTATTCCTGAAGGATTGGTGCTTTTAGGCATACCGTGTACTTCATACTCAAGATCTCTACCTTCAGAAAGATTATCCCAGCCTGCTTCTTTTAGTAAAACATCTATATAGAGTTTTCTGGTGACAGACTCAGGAATAAGTATGGGGATAGTCTTGTCTGGATCCTTAACCCTTTCTCTTTCTACCCTGCGCTTTGTATTGACTTTTTGCTGGTTTTCTAGCTGCTTTTGAAGTAGTTCTATTTGAGCAGCCTGAGCCTCAAGCTTGGAGCGTTCTTCTTTGTCTTTTTCTCTTCTTTGATCTAAGTGGTCCTCTAATTCCTGAAGGGCTTTAAGGGTTTCCTTTTGCTCATTGCCATCAGGGATGTTATCCATTGTAAAAGCAGGTATATCTGCTTCTTGCTCACTATAATAAACTCCTAAAAAACTCAGGAACCTAAACAGGTTTTTGATACTTGCTATAGACTGATCATGAGAGATGACTTTCCCGTGAGCAGCATTATTACCCGTTAAACGCACTAGGTTTATCTCCCTAAACATAGAGGGTTTAAGAATTTCTCTGAAGCATTGCTCATGAATTAAACTAGAGAGCTTTGTATCATAGGGAAGCTCTAGCTCTTCATCATTTTGATAGAGCCACTGAACTGTTTTTTCCAAGGTACTCCTAGCTATCATAGCACTAGCCTTTGGAGAAGTCAGCGTGAGCTGTTCAGCTTCTTTTGCTTCTCTAAATATGGCGGGCCATTCTTTATGTAGGAATTGGAAGTTGCTCATTATAAACTATAATAATAATCTTTCATTTTCTTAGCCATCAATTTCCTTCTTGCCAGCAAAAACTCATCATAATCTTCAATGTTCATGGTAAAGACAGATTCAGGGATACAGTTATTCTCCAGATTTTGATGTAATTCCTCTAGACGATCTATTCCCCCATATTTTAAGCCTTGGTCTTGGCATTGCTTTAGCATATCTCCTAGATATATCTCTGGCGCTTTATCCCCAACTTGTATATTAACCTCTTGCTGCATGTATACGTAATTGGCAATTTGATTGTACTTACCCCTTGGCAAGCCGCTTTTCTTCAAATAATTTTTAGGAAAAATATGATGTATATCTCCTCTGTAGGTGATTAAGTCACTAACGGTTATTTCCTTTGATAAAAAGCCTTTGTCATTTGCCTTAACCTGACTTGCCAGATAAGCATTAAAGTAAGGACTACTGGATACTGATGAGTTTAAACTTTGAACTAAAGAAGCACTCCAAAACGCTTCTGATAAGTTAGCTTCTTCTTTTTGCGCCAGGTATTCTGCAAATGGCGTTATCTCCATTTGTCTCAAATCTAGATCAAACATAGATTCTGGAGACCCTGAATACCTTCCGGTTAATACAGAGAACACAAACCATCTACGAACATAGCTTTCTATGTTACCTTGGTTTTCACCTTTAGCTCTCAGCCTTAAATACAGTATGTAGGCAAAGTTTATTACGTTCTGTGAACGAACCATCTTTGTATGAATAAATCCTGCAGACTTAATGATCATTACAAAACGCTTGAAGTTGGTTTCATTAATGACTTGGTGAATCCCATCTGATAATTTATTAAAAGATGCTTCAGCAATATCAGCCTCAAATGTTCTTGTCTCAAAATTTCTACCTGACAATAAGCTCACTAAATCTGAAAGCTTACCTCTATTGAATTGGGTGGAAAATGCAACTCTTAATACATCTGTATATTTTGGATCATATAAATCCTCATTTTCATTCTTTAACCAAGTCATTTTTTGAAAGAAATCAGTCTTAGCAAAATCCTTGTCATTGTCCGCTATGTACTGAAAAAATTCAGGAGCTATTGCTAAATGAGAAAAGTAATCAATGGCTTTTCTTATGTCTTGACCACCATACTGCTCGTTTGCAGCAATTTTACTCATCACAAAGTCAGCCTGACTTAGAACAACTCCTTGCGCATTGATCCTGATAAATATTTCTGTTACTGTTTCTATGTCTAGATCAGCGGCTAGGTCAATTAACCCTACTTGTTTTTTTGTTAAATCAAATAGCTTAGAAATAGACTTTACTGCATGATCCTTGTCCATTGAAGGATTTTCAGCTAAATAGGTATTGATATAACTGAATGAATTTGACTGCCCATCTAATATTTCAGAAATGTCAGGTATCCACGTTTTATCTCTCAGAATGATAGGTGTTTGGACTTCAAATTTTTCTGTAATTGGGTTAAAAGCTATTTTAATCCGCACCCTTTTATAGTCTTTAGTCACTACGTATTGTCCAAGAATAGCAGCTGTTAAGGCGGTGACTCTTTGTTGGCCATCAATCAATACTTTTTTACCCGTTGCAGTGGTGCCATCTTTTAATCTAACATTTGGATTTAACCAAGTTATGATATAGCCAATGGGGTAGCCTTGATAAAGACTATCCATTAAGTCTCTAACTTTTGAAGCATCCCATACAAATGGCCTTTGAATTTCAGGTATGGCAATTTCTCCACTTTTCACCCAAGCTAGGAGAGTCTCTATGAGATGTTGGTTAACGCTGTATTTCTGTGTATCCATAATTTAATTGGTCAGCTTTCCTTTAAATGCCCTTTGCAATAGGCTATTAAACAAATCTTCTGCTTGGGCGAAACTGGCTTGGGCCTGGGCTTTTTGTGCTTCTATAGCTTGAGCTCTCTTAGCAAATTGGTTTTGTAACTCAATAGTGGGGACAATTACTTCAATGTTTTGAAGTTGTTCTTTTGTTATTGCCTCCATTACAGCACCTCCACCAGAACCTACCCCTAATAATTTAGTTTTAACATTTTCAGATATCAAAAAACGGGATAAAAATTTTGAGGTTATTATTGATTTAATAGGTCTTAATATTGAAACATGCTGATTAACCCTTGCAGGTAGCACGTCATCAGGAACAACAGAGCTTCTACATATTGAAGCACCTGTTATGTTAAATAAAACATCTCCTTTTTCAACTATCACATTCTTAAGTTTAGCGGCTTGATCTTCATCAATAAATGCAAGATTTTTATATTTAAACCTATTATCATAAACATTCATACTTCTTATAAGTGAAATACCTTCTTTTTTATAAGCCTGTTTACCTCCTCTTGGAGTTGCTCCACTTCCAACTTTAGTGGTAATCTGTTTTAGAAAATTCACTTCCCACCGCTTTGGATTAGTTACAGGGTCCCCAAACATATCCAGAAACAAACTCTGGGTGAGTTCATCATACTTTTCAATGAGTGCTTTTGTTTTTTGCCTGTAGGCATCTGCTGCATCTAAAATAGCAGCTATCTTTTTTTGCTGGTCTAGAGGGGGGAGGGGGATTTCTAATTCTCCTAATTTCTTTTTTGTAATTCTTAATCTTGTGGTTCCTGTTACTTGACCTTCAATTTGCCTTCTAATTAAAGGGGAATTAATTCCGTACATAACATAATTAGAATCATATTTATCTGTAATTCTAAGTATTCCTACATCAACAACTGTAACATATTTCCCGCTTTCATTAAAAGGGAATAAACAAGCCCTTCCTATTGGGTCAGGCATACGAGCAATAAGCACATCATCTTTATTCAAAAAGGTACACTTAAGCTTTTCAGCAGTTTTCTTGTTCATAAACCTATTAGATTTATTCACGAAATACCCATCACCAATATCAGCAAGTTGAATTAACCTGATATCCCCCTCTGGATCTTGATCTTTAGATTCAACCCAATCTCCATCTGAAAATAAACCATTAACTGCTAGCTCCTTTATTTTCATCTCAACATCTTCTTTAAAGCAGCTAAAGCTTGATTTCTTTCTTGATCTAGAACTTCAATGTCCTTTATAATCTCTGTTGGAGCAGCGTATTCTATCTCTTCATAGATGATTTCCTTGTATCTATTTATAGAAAGATCCCAATCATTATCTTTAATCTCATCAAAAGGCACTAAAAAACTCTTATCTGTTCTAGCTCTTTCAGATTCATCACCTAGATTGTGATACCTGTTTAGGATGTCTGGAATATCATTGTCTTTGATTTCATTACGCTTATCATCTAGGCTGTAGCCATCTGCCTCCATATCATAGAACCAAACAGTATCTGTACCACCTGTACCTGTCTTAGTAAAGAACAGCACTGCTGTGCTTACGCCAGCATAGGGCTTAAACACTCCACTTGGCATAGAAATCACTGCATCAAGCTTGTGTTTTTCAATAAGCTCTTGACGGATTTGCTTATGAGCATTAGAACTACCAAAAAGCACCCCATCTGGCACAATTACAGCAGCTCTACCCCCTGTTTTAAGCATCCTTAGCATTAGTCCTAAAAAGAGTAGTTCTGTCTTCTTAGACTTTACGGTTTTAAGAATAGAATTCTCTACAGCATCATAGTCTAAACTCCCTTTAAAAGGAGGATTGGCTAAGATTAAAGAATATTTACTCCTTAAGTCTCCAGCACTTTCACTAAGGGCATCATTTTTTATAAGATTTGGGTTTTCTATACCATGGAGTTGCAAGTTCATAGCTCCAATACGGATCATGGTGTCATCAATCTCTACTCCATTAAACATTTCATTGTTAAAATGGTCTCTAAAAGGCTTGTCTAAAAATAAATCTTTGTAGTTATCTCTAAAATATTCACCTGCCGCTACTAAAAAACCAGCAGTTCCTGTAGAGGGGTCACATATAACATCATCCTTTTTAGGTTGTGTCATATCTACCATCATCTTAATAATATGTCTTGGTGTTCTAAACTGTCCGTTGGTACCAGCAGTAGCCGTTTTAGACAACATGTACTCATACAGATCACCTTTGGTGTCTCTGTCATTCATGTTGATCTTATCAATTAGCTGCACTACTTGATCTAGAAGTCTTGGTGTAGCAATAATAAAAGTAGCCTTACTCATAAACTCAGCAAAGACTCCAGCAGAATCACCTACTTGTTTCATATGATCAAAGACCGTCATATTATCAACCATAGGTTTTGTAAACACTTCAAACATGGATTCAGGATCCTTGTTTTTAAAAGAGCTCCACCTAAGTTCTTTTTGAGCAATTGTGAAAATGATATTTTGGATAGGCACTCCTACAGTATTGGCTCTTTTCTCTTCTAAAAGTTGGCGTTCATCCAATCTTCTTACAAAAAGCAAATAGGTAAACTGTTCTATTACAGATAAAGGGTTAGAAATACCACCTGTCCAAAAGGCTTCCCAAATTTTATCTACTTGTGATTTTAATTCTCCTGTTATCATTAGGTTTATTGTATTTAACTAAAGTATAAAATTTACTATGCCACCCCATGCGTTATTATGCAATGATTGCGGTGATGAGGGATGAGCTAATATGACTCTTAATGAAGCAGTTCTTAGCTGGATCTAGGATGATAAATCAACTGTCTCACAACTGCCAGTTAAGAGGACTTTATTACATTTAAGGACTGTGTAAACAAAAAAAAGCACCTGCTATTGCTAACAAGTGCTTTTCTGTTGCTCCTCCTCTTGGGCTCGAACCAAGGACCCTCTGATTAACAGTCAGATGCTCTAACCAACTGAGCTAAGGAGGAATTTATATCCGT
>Ga0209532_1003471_pt1 | contig 10463 bp, 11 predicted proteins | sample COG_02_FD_184746 | JGI IMG/M metagenome (GOLD analysis project Ga0209532, IMG submission 184746) | Pelagic Microbial community sample from North Sea - COGITO 998_met_02 (SPAdes) (version 2) | ecosystem: Environmental > Aquatic > Marine > Neritic zone/Coastal water | place: Helgoland, sampling... | reverse complement strand
TATCGCTAAGATTCTCCAGATTCCCGGCATAGGTCAATACGTCCACATTGATGATGCGGTAGTCGCTGTATTTGTTTACAAACAAGCGAACGACGTGAGAGCCAATAAATCCGGCACCGCCGGTGATAACTATGCTACGCTTTTTCAAAGGTATATTTCTTTATATCTGAAATATTTTTCAGCCCTAACTGGAACATATTATTTATCAAATCCTCGCGTAGTATCTCATATGATCTCGACACACCAGTAAAACCATTAGCTCCTAAACCATATAAAAAAGGTCTTCCTAAGAATACAAAATCTGCTCCAAGTGAAACAGCTTTTAAAATATCTAATCCTGTTCTAACTCCGCCATCAAAATATATAGGAAGACGTGATTTATTGGCCCTCACTATTCCCTGCAAGGCTGATAGGGAGGGTGTTGCACCATCGAACTGCCTGCCTCCATGATTAGAAACATAGAGTCCGCTAAAACCCGCTTTTATTGCTTTTTCAACATCATATTCGGACATTATTCCTTTAGCAATTACAGGACCACCCCACATCTGTATAATTTCTTCACATGATTCCCATGTTAATACACCTCCCATTCTATTTCCTGCATAGTTTGCGGAAAATTTAATATTGGTGCCACTATATTTTTCAATGTTACGGAGTTTCGGTAAACCTCTTAGAAGAGTTTCAAGGGACCATCTTGGACGTAAGACAGCGCGAAAAATATTTGAAAATGAAAATTTTACTGGAATTGAAACTCCCACTCGCTTTGATCTCTCGCGTATACTAGGAGTAGGTATATCTAAAGTGATTACGAGCACTTTACATCCACTATCCTTGGCACGCTTTAACAAATCTTCTAAAACGTCCATTTTTTTTGGGGTATACAGCTGGAACCAAAGATCTTCGAATCTTTTCGCTTCTTTAGAAACTGACTCAATAGTTTCTGTGGCAACTGTACTTAATATATAGGGAGATTTGAAAACAGATGCTGCCTTCATCAATAATATTTCGGCTTTAGGCCATATTAGACCTGACAATCCTACCGGAGCAATACCAAAAGGAACATCATATTTAAAACCGAGTGTTTCGGTAGAAATATCAATTTTATCAATTCCTTGACACATCCGAGGCTTAGCCGAATATTTAACGAATTCCAATAAATTTTTCGATTTCGCAGTTTCAATTCCCGTACCTGATTCGAGATATTCAAAACTAAAGAAAGGTATACGACGAGCACACTCACTTCGCAAATCTTCAACTGACCAATACTTCATTTAATTAGTTTTTATCAGGCCATTCAATATAGCATCACTCACGTTTGGATGATAAGTTGCCTCATTCTTTTGAAAAGACATGAATGCCTCAACTAAGTCCCATTCTTCTTCATTATCAATATCAAGAGCCTCAATTTTATTTAAACCGAACGATTTGAATGGACTCATAAAATTGGCGTAACCAAATTTTTCATAAAATATTTTAAATTCATCCACCTTCCACATGAAGAAACCTGATGTCATACAATGTACTGGTGGTAAATCCTGGCTCCGAGGTTGTTTGGCACTAAAGCTGAAGTTTAGCGGTTCGTCATATAGAAAAGAATGAGTTTGCAATAATTCACTTGCGGCCATACTTGAAAAGTTGCCATTAACAAACTCTACGATTGCCTTATCTATAGTCTTCGCGCTCAATAGAGGACTACAGGGATTTAAAAAAATAACTATATCACAGTCTTCTTTTAAAACAAAATCATATACGTAATCATCTAAGCTCGCTGCCGAGGTTCCTAGCACAGGTTCCCTCAAATAATAATTTATAGCATTACCAAAGTGTTCTTTTGCCATTTCTACAATTTCTGTAGAATCCGTATTCAAGTAAAGCTTATCTATATATTTCGATTTTAGCGCAGACTGAGTTAAATGAAAAAACATAGGAACACCATTCAACATTCGTACATTTTTAAAAGGCACACGAGTAGATCCGAGTCTTGAAGCAACAAATGCTTTTATTCTTTTTTTCATTTTAGCATAATAGTTTGATAAGTTATGTTCTCGTAATCAGTCATTTTTGCTAATTTAAATAAGCAACCGTTTCCACGTTTTATTACTAAATTTCTTTTTTTTGCATTATTTAGACTGAAATTCGTTCCATTCCTACTAGAAATTAAATAGTCACGACTTTCAACGATTCCCCAAACTACATCTGGATATGATTTCTCAACAACTTCTATCATATCTTTAGCTCCTAAAACGTTTAAGTTTTCGTCCAGACTATCATCATAAATCATAATGTAGACAAAGGAACCAATTTCCTCTAGGATCAATCTTTGTATTACAGGAAACTCCGCGTATAAAGATTCATTCATATTATTCCTAGGACGAATAAGAAATGGTAAAGCATTCTTTATACAATAATGTATAATTCTTGAGTCATCGTAGCTACAAACAACTAAGTCTCTAGATAGCACCAAATCTATATTTTCCTTTAATTTCTCTATGTTGGTGGTGAAATAAAGCCCTAAAAAGTCTTCTCTTGTGATCCCTAAATCCGCCATTTTAGAGTCAAATACCTCTTGATTTTCACGAATTACATCTACAGAAGTTTTGAGACGCTTCGGATCATTTTGATGGTTAGGACCATGGTAATGAGACACAGCAGCTTGACTCTCGTAGTAAATAAACCAGCCTAATTCTAATTCCTCTTTGGCCCAAAATACATCCTCTAGATTTGTTACATTCTGATTAAACATATGATCAGACAACGCCTCAGCTTTGTACATGCTAAAGGCGTTGTTTAAAGAAGGGTGTGAGGTAATAACCCTGGCCTCATTTGGGTACATGTGTACCATGTCACGCCAGGCTATGGCATCAGAAAAATTCACGGGCAACTGTCTTCCAAATACTGACCTAACATTTTCATTTTTTGTCAAAGCTCTAATCATGTTATGTAAAGCATTTGGTCCTTGTAAAACACAATGAGCACTTAAGATGGTAATATAATCGGCTTTCAAATCTAAGGCCGTTAATACTCCCATATTTAAGCTTTTACCCGGCAAATAATTTCCTTCATAGTTTTGAATTGTCAAATTCATTTTTTCCTTAAAACTCTTCGCTACTCTTAAGGTGTTATCTGTACTCTCGCTATCAATAAGGATAACTTGTATTTCGCGGTCAACTTCTTGTAGTAGTATTGATTTCAAACATAGGTGTAGCCATGCACTTTCGTTATAAGTTCTAATTACTATTGCTATCATTTTATCAAGCTTCAAATCCTATTTGTTTCCACTCATCTAGAATAGAGATATCTACCGGTATACCTTTCTCCATTCTACTTTTTTTGGTATTCATCTCCTTGATACCTGGGCTCAAATTAAGCTGTTCAAGTTCCATTTTAGATCTAACTCCGTCGATTAAAGCCAAAATAGAAACCAATCCTCCCGGAAAATAACTAGGATTTATAACAATAAAAGAATGACTCACTCCACGAGTCTTGGATGTATCTGTCCCATACATGCCCATTAAATCAAAGCTTGGATTCATGCCAGTTAGTCCACTAGTTAGTAATTCTATAAGAAATGCCAAGGCAAAACCTTTATGTCCTCCTATAGGTTCCAAGCTTACTGTATCAAAAGCATTCCTTGTTAAATGTCCATCACTATCTCTACCCACATTAGGGGGTAATTCTTTGTTCTCCAATCTATAATTTTTTACCCTATTCATACTGAATTTAGTTGTAGCCAAATCGATATATAGTAAATGTTCTTTCTCACGAAATACGCAAGAAATCGGGTTCGTGCCAAAAATCACTGATTTACCATCTGGTGAATTAGCTAATGCATCAGCATTCGTAAAGCTTAATATTATTTTGCCTTCAATTTGACTATTAAATGCGTGTATTCCGCTAGCTCCGTAATGATCACTATTAAGAATACATCCTGTCGAAACAGCACTTTCAAGGGTATCCTGGTCTAACTCTGCCAAAAGTAACTGCGCTGCAGAATGCGAAAACGAATGTTTCGCGTCAACAACTGTTAGACCATTTCTTTTTATCAGTTTCGCACTAGAAGCCTTAACACGGCCATTTTTCAGACAATCTAAATAATGAGAAAAAAGCCTAACGCCGTGACTATCAATACCGAAAAGCGATGCGTTAATTAATGCTTCTGTCACATGAATACTATGATCTATGTTTAAGCCACTTTCTTGTAATTTCTTCAGAAAAAACTTACGGATTATTGTATAGTTAATTTGTTTCATGTATTCTATTATTCACAAAATTTATAATCTTAGCTACATTTTCATATTCTAAAATAGTCGGTAGACTTACAGAATTACGATTTTCAGCAACGGCATTCAAAAATTCATTATAAATCTCAATTCCATAACCTACCGATCCCAAACTTGATTCTACTCTATAATGTGGATTTGGAATCTGCACTGCATCAGACCAATCTAAAATACCTCGATTATCTTGTTCCGAAGCAATTCTGATGTCATCAGCCATAACCTCTAACCTTTGACGACTCGAATATGGCATGGTATTGGGTTCATTCCAATTGATGTCGAACTGAATGGTAATGTTTTTTTCACCAGAGGACAACGTCAAATAGCCAATCACAAGCATTGGCACTCCCTTAGCATCTCTAATTGGAACCTTTACTTCACCATTAATATCTATGTGTTCAGAAATCAAGCCGGTACCTTTCAAAATCAGATCTAAATAGTGTGGTCCTAAGTATTGAAAAGGGTTAGAAGTTGCATACCATTTGTCAAAATAGTCTGTTACCATCTCCCGTTTTTGCCCATAACTAAAAGTGAAATAGAAGTCACCAGAGCGAGATTTCCTTAACTCTTCCATGATATAAACATTTGCTGGGTCATATCTTTTATGAAAATCGACATAAAAATCAATTTTTCTTTCTCTTGAAATTTGGAGTATACTGGCAAAATCATCATAATTTCTTCCAACAGGCTTTACACAAATCACTTTGTCGACATCCGACAAGTTCTTTAATACCGACTCGTGAGCTACTTCTGGAACGGCAATAATTGCACAATCGTATTCATGGATACATTGAGTGACTATACTTATTGAGATCCCATTCAACTCGCGATTTAACGATAGCCATTTATTTAATCGTCCTTTTGCTTTCTCAAGAGAACCACTGCGAACAAGAATGTCTAAATGGAGATTTTGAGAATTATTACGTCTTTTCCATTCTTGTATCGCTGGCATTACTGTACCTCCAATACAACCAGTATTCCCAAAGACGTAATACCCATAGCCTATGACTAAGACTTTCATAATATTCTTGACTTGAATGAATCAAGAATAATTCCGCAATCAACACCATTTGCAATAAAATTAATTCGAGTATCTAATTCTTCTCGCTGTTCTTTATTAACTGCAACTTGTCCTATATACGGAACCTTACCCTCAATCTGGTTTATGGCCATTGTCACTGCTTCCTTAATCTTAGGATCTCTTTGATCGGATATTCCCATCGACAATGCAATATCATATGTCCCAAAATATAAACACGAAATGTCTCCTAAATAAGCGATGTCGTTTAAGTTCGTTAACCCCTCAACGGACTCAATTAACAAGCCAAGAAAAAGCTTTGTGTTAGTATTTTTCATATGCTTTCCGAATTCTTCCTGACCGTAACCAGTGGCTCTTGTAAATCCAGAAGCGCCTCTCTTACCTAACGGAGGATAAAACGAAGCATTTTTTATTGCGAGAACCTCCTCAATAGTTGAAATATGCGGTATCATCAAACCGTCTGCACCAGTTTCTAAACAACTTAGGATTTCACGAGGATCTTTGGATGCAGGTCGAATCAAAACTTGCATACCCTTCGACTTACCAATGGCTACAGCATTTACTAGCGAAGACCAGTCATAAGAGCCATGCTCCATATCTAATATGACCGATTTGAAACCGGCTATCGCCGCAATCTCAATTAATTGATTATTTGGAATTATGCTCCAATATGAATTTATTTCTTCCATAAAAAATCTTTAAAAAAATACATTATAAAAACTGGATAAGGTAATAATCGCTTATAATGACCCTTCTCCATTAAAACTCTATACAACCATAGAAACCCTGATCGCTTTGCCCATCTTGGATAATAGGTCAATCCATGACTATTTGCAGTTTGTGTTATAAACGCTCCGCAGGTAACTACTGTATCAGCAAAAATATCATTACAAACAATTTCCTGCCGCTTTGAACCTAATCCTAATAAAACCACATCAGCATTGACTTCCTTTGATCTTTCGACATAGTGGCTATTCGACATATATCCATTACACTTATCCACAATATAAATATCGTATTTAACCTTGATTTTCTTAATGAATAGTTCCAAATCTTGGTCAGACGCCCCATAAATTGCAATCTTTTTCTTATTGAGCGACCATTCAGTAAACGCCACATCTGCTAAACTTGTAAAGTCGAAACTTTTTCTTCCGAAGGGGTATTTATAGAATAGTTTCATCAGAACCGTCATTAAGATCCCATCAAAACGTACTACCGATATATTGCTAAGTAAATTCAATCTTCGCCTGAAGAAAAGGTAAGTTAATGGGTTTAAATAGATCATTCGAATACCACTAAACGATTGTGGATCTGACAGACGTGTCTTCAGAAAATCTCGCATTTCCAAGAATTATAAATGACAAAAGAAAAAAACCGCTAAATACAAAGTTGGTCGATAATCCAAGGAGTCCCAAGGAGCAAGCCAAACGAGAGCCTAGTACCGAACGTACTCGCGCAAAGTGAAAATATATCAATGCGAAACCCAATATCAGGCCATAATCATACAATATTCGTAATAAATATGCATGAAATGCTGGACTCGATGAATACCCATATTTTAGGTAATTACCCGGAGCCATTCTACTCAATATTTCACCTGCATTTCCTTGAACCTCAACATTAAATATTGGAAATAATACTTGCATTTTCCCTTCGACGAAATACCCATAATAAGCAACCCAATAGCTAAATCTATCAATAGCGGCAAAATCTATTCCATCAAGTAAAACTATTGCTAGCATAACCATTGCTATAATCCTAACAGTTCTATGTGAATTTAAGAACATAAACGTAAACAAGGCCAATGCCAAAGCCTTACTATCCATTAATATTAAGAACAATAGACAAGAAATTAGAAACAAATTTGCCCAAAATTTGACAGTAATTCTCTTGAAAATATACAGAGCTAACGAAACCCATAGTATACCCTCTAAATTAAATTCCATAAAAAGGCCAGGTTCTTTAATTCCTTGCGACAATCTAAATATTAAAAATACCGTATATAAAAAAAACGATAAATATAAATTTTTAGGAGTAAGTTTTCGTGTAGTAACTATAAACAGAAATAAAATCATCCGAAAAGTATATACCCCATATTCAATCCCCTTAAATCTTAATACCAACAAAAGAAACAAACACAAGGTAATGAGCACATAATTAATTCTTATCGACTTTACAAAGTATATCAGCACTGAAAATTCGAATATACGTGCGACATATGGGGAGAGATAAATATGATCGCCTTCTCCATATGGAAAAATGATTATAGCGAGGAGTAAGAATAGTATAATTATCATATAACCTCAAGAAGGTCAGTAGAAGATAAATCAAACTTTAATTTAGTAGGTTTCTTCTCAATGAATTTTTCATCAAAATCACAGAGCATAATCATATTTGAGTATACATTATGTTTTTTAATCCACAGATTTCTTGAACAAAGTAAGTCGTCTATGACATAGTGTTTGATACACAAAGCTTCCAGTAGCATACTTATTGAAATAGATCCATCAGAAACTACTGCATATATTTCTGACCATTCCCATTTGTCAGAAGATCTTTTAATATTTAACCTCGGGTGAACACTGAATTTAATTTCAAATCCAGTTATTTTAAGATTGTCAAAATATTCATAATCTTGGTCGGTAGCCCTATCACCTAACATTATCAAAATTGTCGATTTCTTAAAGTCCAATATCCCTGATAATTCTTTACTAATTGATCGAATTGCTGGCTCCTGAGCCACAACTATATCTTGCCAAACACGAACCCTATCCTGTTCTCTAAAATATTCTAAAAAGAATTCAGCTCCAACTACTATTCTGTTCCGCCTCCATGCTTTTATCCATATATAAAAATGAGGATTAGTGTCAAGCCAGCCTATTTTAAAACTACATCCACCTCTAGGAACATGTACAATAAACAAATCCAATCTCAACAAGTAACATTCAGCCCACTTATGGATATCCTCAATTACAACTAAGCTGCTAAGTGGAAGTGATAGAAGGGTTTTCCTAGAACGTACGATATTTACATTAGGGTACAACTTTAAATATGCATCCACATAAAAACTAGGATCATTGAATGGCACCAAGTAAATTTTCCTAGTTCTATTATCCTTTTTCATTCTGCATAAAGTTTAAAGCATCCTCCGAAGACTGTGCGTAGGACCTAAGACTTACATAGGCCTGTAAAATACTATTAGCCGGTGCCATGATACGATAAAAACTATAGCTGAATCCAGCCAAGGTATTGACATTAACTGATATATCATTTGACAAAAAGTAAATCAGGCCGGTCAATAAAACAATTAATAATTCTATCCAAGACCTTGGAGTATTAGACCAGAAGTAAATGTTCGCAGTTTTCATCTGTAACTTATGATACGTTGAATTCAATTCCTGAATATCAGAATTATTTTCTATAACCTTTTGCAAATCAGAGCCAGATCTATCTTGCAGACTCGAAAATTCATCGCTCACTGATTTAAAAAAATATTTTTGCGTAAAAAACAAACCCAATAATAACAAACACAATAGAGGAATGTAAACTATTGGCTTAACATTTAAAATACTCAAGATTGGCAAAATCAAAATCAGACAAGTAAACCCGTTGATCAAAATGGATAAAATAGGTCGTACTGCATAATTATTAAAATTTATAGATTTTAATAGCAAACCAGAAGACAGTTCCTCAGAAGATATACTTCCTTTTTTAAAAAGAAATATGACTTTGTTACCCATATCACTAGTAACCATTGCGCCTAAGAAAGATTGAACCCCCACAAATGCAATTCTGAGGATGGCGGCTGCTGAAATATATAAGGCCGTCTTAAGACTAAATCCATTAAAAAAGCCTCCAATCGCTAACGAATCTAAGTATGCGCTCAGCAGACCTATAATTACTAGAGGAACGAAGAGACCAAAATAATTCTTGAAAAGGTATTTGATTATTTTCATAATAATAAACCCGTTTGAATTTTAGGGTTATGCCATTTTATTAGGAACTTCCGATTGGCTTTAATCTTATCTGAATTGTTGTTTTCGCCGTTTAGTAAATCCGAAATGCTCCCGCGAAATGTCTTTAAATCCACAAAAGGGCATTCTTCAGCATATTCAATGTCCTTTACAATATCTTTTCTATATCCAGCTATCACTATTTCACAATAGTTCAAGGCAAGTAAGGCAGCAACACCCGGAAAATGCGAGAGGTATTGGTCGACATATATTCTACTAACTCTTAGCACCTCTACAAACTGGGAGAAAGTAATCTTTCTACAAGTGTTAAGAGGTATATTATTACGCTCGAAGTACTCCAAAATTTCTTTAGTTCCTTTTATTCCCTCTCGAGTTATACCATGAGAAACAGCTATGGATTTTTCTTTTTCTTCTGAATCTAAAGGTATTAAGACGGGTATTCTTACTATTTCAATAGATTGTTTTAAAAAAATTTCATAAGGTCTTTCATATTCTTCACTACTTGCAATTACTGACGTCATCTGCTTTAAAAATTTAACTTGGTACTTAAAGTATTTTTCTTTTGCAAAACGATGTGTCTCAAAATTCGTGTCAAAAAGAAATCCATACAATGGATTACGATCGGTATCTTTCGGATAATATCTCCAGTATATAGAGTCTGTTGTGCAGCAATAGAGGACGTGAGTATTGGAAACCCTTAGTAGTCGTGCATTTAAAATTTTAATCAAGAATAAAGGCCTTTTAAAAACAAAAGGGCTTAACCAAATTACGCGATCATATCGTCTGAAGCTAAGCATAAAGCCTTGAAGAATTAATATTAAATAACGAAAAACGGGATATTGGACGATAGGATGGAGATTCGTAATCGCTTTATAGCCATCGCCATCTGAGATAAGATCTACTTTACAATCATTCTCTTTAAACCCATGTTCAAAAACTTTACCAACTCCACTAAATTCTCCAACGATAAGTATTTTACGCTTCATATTACTATAATGTCACAGGCATGTCCTGTGCTTGTTTTTCGTTGTTGTTTACTATAAAACTTGCCTGCAACCGGGCAATCATTGTTCGCCCTGTTTTTCCCAGACCAGTAGGCATTGCTCACGCTTTTCATCCGGCATTTGCTCTAGCACCTGGGTATTTACTTTTTTACCGGTGAGCTCTTTAACT
>Ga0209532_1003469_pt1 | contig 10467 bp, 9 predicted proteins | sample COG_02_FD_184746 | JGI IMG/M metagenome (GOLD analysis project Ga0209532, IMG submission 184746) | Pelagic Microbial community sample from North Sea - COGITO 998_met_02 (SPAdes) (version 2) | ecosystem: Environmental > Aquatic > Marine > Neritic zone/Coastal water | place: Helgoland, sampling... | reverse complement strand
CCAATAAGCATATAGCTTGGCCGCTCCATATGGTGATTTAGGATAAAAAGGCGTAGTCTCATTTTGAGGTTCTGTTCCAGGTAGGCCACCGAACAATTCTGATGTGGATGCTTGATAAAATTTGCATTTAATGTTGGTATCTCGTATTGCGTCTAATAGTCTAATTGTTCCGATAGCATCCACTTCCGCAGTGTACTCAGGGACTTCAAACGAAACTGCAACATGAGATTGCGCAGCTAAATTGTAAACTTCGTCTGGTTTTATTCTGGACATCAGACGATGTAGATTACTTGAGTCAGTCAAGTCTCCATAATACGTTAGGAAATGTGGATTACTTAGAATATGATCAATTCTATAAGTATTAAAGATAGATGACCTTCTGACAATTGCATGAACTTCATAACCTTTTTCGAGCAATAACTCAGCTAAATACGAGCCGTCTTGCCCTGTTACACCAGTAATAAAAGCTTTTTTCACTGTTGATACCCCTTGAAACGAATTGGAATGGATTAAATACGCATTTATATTTAATAATTTTAATGTAAAAAATACAGAGCATATTTACGACTAGAAAACTCTAAAGTTATATTTAAAATAATAAATGTGTAATCGTAACACTCTAAAACCCTAAATTTCTTGCGAGAGATAATGAAAAAGTTGTCTGGGACTTGACTTTGGAAGTTATGCCATTTTTCTAAGGTTTTTTTTGGAAGAAGTGCAATATGGCGGAAGCTAACTGCTTTTGATGTCTGGTGCTTCTTCGTCATCCTGATCACCTAATCCATAAGTTAAACCAAAAATCCACCGTTATTCAGTTTCTCAAACCTGCCTCACAGTTGCTTACGCCAGACAACACAATGTTCTCGTTTACGATTATCTACAGAGAACAGGCGTAGTTAAAACAGGTTGGCCAACTTTAGTTGTTCAACTAGTCTTTCATTTTTTTACCCAGTGTTCACAGTATATGTCCTCACTCTCTTTTTGAAATTGTTCATTTGAAAACCACCGTGTGGGAGCTACCACAATTTTATCCTCATTTTGATTTAACCAAGCACCCCACCAACAAAATGCACTATGATCAATTATGCTATGCTGGCACAGACTCATAAGACGTATATCTTCGTGTGGAGACCTTCTATCTTTGTTTTCCATAAAGGTTGAGTTTTCTATGTTTAAATTTTGCTTACACCAATCCAAATCATTCGAAAATACAAAAAACTCTACGTCCTTTACATGAGAATGCATGTATTCAGCAGCCGACTGATAATAATCCGCTCCGCACACGCCATGTACTTTAAAAACTTTTTTGTTACGCGCAAAATCCCCACGCCTCACATGAATGAAGCAACTGTTGTTGGATCTTATTATCTTTAACTCCATTTCTCGCAAGTAGTTTGATGGCTTATTTTTTATAGTAAATTGCTCTAACAAAATATTTCTTATATCTTTAAAGTACCTCTCAGACTTAAAGTCACCAATAATATAACTGTCCTCATTTACCTCCATAAAGGCCTTATTAAATAGATGATTTTTCTCTTTTATTACCTGTGAGGTATATGTGTTGATCCTCGCTTTATTTAAAATTCTTTTTACTATATGGTCAGTAAAACAGTTATTTAAAATGTTTGTGATGAAATTAGATTTTTGAAATCTATCATTTTCTTTTTTCGTAGAGAGTTTTAAATCAATATTGTATCGAAATAGTTCAAAGTCATGCAGTTTGTAGAATTTTAACTGAGATGGGTCAATCTTTACTTCGTACCCCCTGGTCGCTAAAGCTTTTGCATAAGCATATTGAGACATTTGAGATCCCAATCCACCGGTGAGTTTTATAATAACCATAGAAATATACCCAAAGTATTGAACTAAATCTGAGCAACATAACGCATAATTTCGTTAGTGCGATAAGGGAGCGACCCTACGTTTAAACGACCCTTTGCGTTCCATCTATCCCAATAGTATTCTGAAAATTCCAGAATGGACTGAGGACGCCCACTGCCAATATTGGAAAAACTTGTACTCCCCAGACCAACGTTGTTAAATTCTAGACCTTCAACAATCTGTTTAGCAGCGACATCGACAGATAGAAAATCTCGAATTTGTTCACCTTTAGTCATAGAGAAGTCTTCTCCCAATAAAGCTGCTTTCATAAGAGATGGGTATAGATTATTTTCATGTTGTCCATCACCAAAAATTGAAAATAATCTAAAATAAGAGGCATATACGTTATACTCTTTGCACAAAGTATTCATGACTGTAGAAAATGCTACCTTTGATGTGGCATAGGCTCCTTTAGGAGACAAAGAACAAGTTGGTGGAATGAACTCATACTGCAAGCTGGCTTCCCCATACTCTGAAAATGTACCAACGCAGATGACCCTTTTTACTCCTGAAACTAGTGCTTGGTTTAATAGATCAACACTTTTTAGTACATTCCAATATAAACAGTCATTCCAATTTGCAGGTTGAGGACTTACTCCATAGGCAGCAAGATGGACAAACGCATCACAGCCAACTAGAACGCCGTGATAATCTCCATCAAGCGTTCCTTCAATCCATGACGGGTCTCTGTTTAGAGTTACCCGAGTGTTGCTATCAATACGTTTCAAAGCAATCACTTCATGACCAACTTTATGCGCTTCGTTTATAAAATGAGAGCCAACGAACCCCGTTCCACCTGTCAGAAATATTTTCATTTCACATCTGCATTAAAAATAAACGGGCTTACAAAATCACTAAGAGTTGGTAAATTCAAATCGCGGTCTGATATGTGAGGCTCGTCGACCGGCCAGGAAATTCCCGCGGTGTCCCAACGAATACCCGCATCGTAGCTTGGGTTATATACTGTGGTGACATTATAAACCAAAGTTGCAGCCTTGTTCGTCGTGCAAAACCCATGTGCAACACCTTGCGGAATATAAATCATGTTCCCTTTGTTTGCGCTTAATGTGGTGCAATAGTTTTTTCCATAGGTTGGTGAGCCCAATCTCAGGTCCACAACCGCATCCATTACCTCACCGAATATACAATAAATTAATTTAGCATGGTCATAGGGTGGGGTTTGAAAGTGGAGACCTCTTACAACGCCCTTATTGGATTTAGAATAATATTGCTCTTTAAATGTATAGCAGAGACCGGCGTCCTCAAAAGTATTAGCATGTAAGGTCTTAACCAATGTACCCCGTAAGTCACAGTGAAAATCAGGAAAAATATTATAGCACCCTATAATTTTACTAGGTACAAATTTCATAAACGGCCTCTTTTGAAAATATGATTAATTTCATGAAAGAAATCAATCAGTAATATCTCAATAATCTGGCGGTAATTTTGTGATTTTGTCATTGACACGTATACTCCCCAATTAGCCCAAGGTTCTTATCTGTACTCTGCAATAAATTCTTCAATTGAAGCGTGGAATCTTTCAAACATTGATTCTGTCAAACCATGATGAACTGGAAGCAGGATACCACACTTCATAACACGATCCGCGTTAGGGCAACCCCCATCTACAACTCGAAAATTCATTCCCTTACACATAGGTTGACGAAGAATATTTCCAGTAAACACAACACGTGTTTGAATACCTCTCTTCTCTAAAAAAATCTGCATTTCCTTTCTATTGAACGGAGCGCTTTCTTTAATTAGTAATGGAAAAGCTAACCAGGCAGTCTCACAGTCTGCAGTCTCTATAGGGTTAGAAAAATAATCAGAATATTTTGAAAAAAAGTCACACTGTTTTTGAAAATTTTCTTGTCTGGTCACAATATTGACATTTAACTTTTTAAGTTGGGCTAATCCAAATGCGGCTCCAACCTCATTACCTTCAAGGTTGTAACCAACTGTTTCAAAAACAAATTTAGCGTCATAAGCTATACCTTCCAAATTCACATTAAATCGATTTTCAATTGTTTCACTTTGCTCGTCAAACAGTGAAGAGCTTCTTCCCCACGACCGAAGTAACTTGGCTCGCTCCATAACTTTATCATCGTTAATTGCGAGAGCACCACCATTTCCTGCACAATTAATTATATGGGATCCATAAAAACTAGTAATAGACATATCTGAATAGAACCCAGAGCTTTCCCCGTTTATCGTTGCACCTAGAGTGTCAGCAGAGTCCTCTATAACAATAAGATTATATTTATCAGCGATAGCCCGTATCCTGGGCCAGTCGCATAAATTACCCACTAAATTTGGTGCCAATATGGCAACAGTTTTGTCAGTTATTTGCGATTCAATTTGTGCAGCATCAATACAAAAGGTCAATGGCTCAACATCTACAAAAACAGGTACCAAATTATTTTTTACAATGCAGCCAATCGACGTGGAAAATGTTAATGCTGGAGTTATTATTTCAGATCCTGAAGGGAACTCAAATGCCTCAACACCAATATAAAGGGCGGATGACCCTGAATTTACATATAGGCAATATTTTTTGTCAAAAAAAGCAGCAATATTTTTTTCAAATTGACGGGAATAGTTTCCCATTTGAGTGGATTCTGACAGACACTTAACGACCGCATCAATTTCTTCTTGACCATATACCGTTTTTGCATACGAGATTTTTTCTAGTTTTTGCATTTTATTCACTTTCCATAAAGTACGCAATCTCTCTAATGCAGACATCGCGCATGTCAACTTTCTCAAGCCATAATTTCTGCCATTCTAAACATCTATTGAGTGTCTCCTCTAAATTCAATTTAGGCGACCATCCCAATAAAGTTAATGCCTTGGAAATATCCAACTTCAATAGTCCAGCCTCATGGGGATGATTGTAATCGTCATCAACCCTCCAGCTGGAATCTGGCAAATTTGATGAGAGATATTTAACAATCCAACCCACCGGTCTCATCTCGTGCTCGGACGGTCCAAAATTCCATGGCCCAGAGAAAGCTTCGCAATCGTTGTATAAGTTTTCAGCCAGCACTAGGTAACCTGATAGCGGCTCTAGAACATATTGCCAGGGTCTTATTGACTGGGGGTTTCGGACCAGTAAACAACGGTTTCCTTCAGATGCTCGGAAAATATCTGGGACCAATCTATCTTCCGACCAATCACCACCACCGATGACATTTCCAGCTCTAGCAGTGGCAATGCCAATGTCCTGATCATAAAAAAAAGAATCCCTAAATGACTGACTTACCAATTCTGAGCAAGCCTTACTGTTGCTGTAAGGGTCTTTTCCCCCTAACTGATCCCCTTCTCGATAGCCCCACAACCATTCTTTATTTTCATAACACTTATCTGTAGTTACATTTATAATTGCTTTAACTGAATTGCAATGACGCGCCACCTCTAGAATATTTACTGTCCCCATTACGTTAACTTCAAAAGTACTTAACGGCTCATTATACGATTTCCGAACCAATGGTTGGGCCGCCATGTGAAAAATAATTTCAGGATCGAATGTTTTGGTAGTAGCGAGTAACAATTTGTAGTCTCGGACATCTCCAATAGTACTTTTCATATCAGCACCAACATTCGCTTCATTAAATAATGCTGGTGACGTCGACGGTTCTAAAGCAAACCCTTGAACTTTGGCACCCATGGATTGTAGCCAAATACTGAGCCAGCTTCCCTTGAAGCCTGTATGCCCTGTAAGCAATACACGTTTATTTTTCCAAAAGGATGGGTTGACTTTCTGCACCACTATTCCCAAGTTTTCCAAGGAGCTTCGCCATTGTAACAAAGATTTTCTAAAAAATTTTTATCACGAAGTGTGTCCATTGGTTGCCAAAATCCTTCATGCTTGAAAGCAAACAGTTGATTATCTTTAGCAAGACCTGATAATGGTTCTTCCTCCCAACTCGTATGGTCCCCCGAAATACGATCTAGCACATCCGGATGCAATACAAAAAAACCGCCGTTAATCCAGCTACCATCACCATCTGGTTTTTCCTGAAAGTGGTTTACGCTATCTCCAAGTCCAAATTTTATCGCTCCATAGCGCCCAGGTGGACGAGTTGCTGTAAGCGTAGCTTGTTTACCGTGTTGCTGATGGAATTTGATTAGTGCAGAAATATTTATATCACTTACGCCATCGCCGTAGGTACAACAAAAGGCTTTTTCGTCTTTAACGTATTGTTTGATACGCTTTAGCCGACCACCAGTCATTGTATTTTCTCCGGTATCAACCAATGTCACATTCCATGGCTCTGAATTTTTTTTATGGACTTCGACACTGTTGTCCTGAATACAAAATGTAACATCTGAATGATGTAAAAAATAATTTTTAAAATATTCCTTGATCATATGCCCTTTATACCCACAGCAAATTATAAAATCGTTTATGCCATGCATAGAATAGATTTTCATAATATGCCAAATAATGGGCTTACCTGAAATCTCAACCATGGGTTTCGGTTTTACGCCCGTCTCTTCAGAAATCCGAGTACCAAGACCACCCGCTAAAATTACTGCTTTCATTTACGACCATTCCTACAAAATTGGGGCGGTAATTTACACCAAAAATCTATACAATCTAGCATTGATGAAATTAACAAGTCCACTAACCTAGTCAACACTTTTTCATACATTTCTTCTACTCTGCTAAAACATCCATTTTTTGCTCAAAGAGTTAACCTTTATTAGATAAAAAATATGACCTAAAACCTTTTTTAAGTTCTTATTTTCCCCTGATTAGCAGTAATATTTTTATTAATTGTTTATAGTAAAAGACTACCGAAGTACCTAATAAGATAAGTGATAGAAAAGTTAACGTAATAATAAAATCCATCCAGCCTGACGCAAAGTCAAATTTTAAGACATTAGTCCCAATCAATACAATAAAAGCGACAAATAAAATTGCCCTCTTCACACTTCCAATACTTATGGACATTTCCAACCGTTTAAAAAAATTATATGATGATAAAATCAAGATGATACTAGCCACTATGAGGCACCCCACAGGCATTGCTAAAACACCCAGTGATGAGACAAATATTAATGAGAAGCAGGTTGAAAAAACACCACCTAACAAGGCCAAATAAGATGGATATTCAAAGTTGCCAATACTAAAATGAAAATATTTAAATATTTCGACCATAGAAAATACAAACGTACTAAGACCAATGAGGAGTATTACTGCTTGATCCAAGGCTATAGATTGTGAAAGCCATAGATTAACAAAGTTTTTGTTTAACATAATATACATGCTAAAACTAACAAAAGAAAAAAGTGAGCCTATAAAAAGAATTATTTTTACTATTTTTTGTTGTTTCCATAACTCCTCTTTGGCATTCGCATTGCTTAAACTAGGGAGTAGTGAAATGATAGAGGTTCTTACTAACCTTAATATTATTTCGGCTACTTTTTTTGTAACAACATATGCCGTTGTCATCTCAGCACTAATTATATTTGTAATGATTAACTGAGGAGATTCATCAATTAATTTATTCCCTAAAATTGCGCTAAACATAGCCGGAACCAGACTTAATAGTTCTTTTATTTTCAATATGTTTATTTGAAATTTTTTGTTGTAAACTTTAATTTTTCTATAGACATAAAAACCAGATACCAGACAGCCCAAAGCTTCTGATAGCAGAAGGCCTATTGCTATCGATACTATGCCATAGTCATTTATAACTAAAAAAACTGTCACTCCAAGTCCTAAAATTTGGCTCACTATTCTAGTGATCATTTGAAATTGTGGCTTTAAAGTGGCATTTGAAAAATCTGCAAGTAACTGATTTACAACAGTAATAATTGATGTGGTCGTGGCGATAAAAAAGCAAGTTTTGATGACAAAAAAGCTTTGGGGAGCAATATTTAAAATCTCATTTAGAAATAAAGAAGCGAACAAGCACAAAAAAAAGAAGATTACACATGTAGTGATATAAATAATCAAGCTATTGACAAAATACGACATCATTTCATCATAGTCTTTAAGTGCATAAGCGCGTGAAATTCGCGGCACTACAACCTCATTTATCCCAAAGTTAACTATATTTAATAAAGAAATAACACTAAGGATCGTCAGCCAATACCCATACAAATCAACATTAATATAACTTAAATATAGAGGAATTAAAAGCAAACCCTGCACTATTGCTAGGAAAGTTAAAATATAACCTCCAAAGGCCTGACTAAATGAGGCTATTTTTCTGCTTACACCATACTTCTGATTCATTGATTGACCAACTTGATAATTAAACTATTCGCACCTAGCGGCCAGAACCGTAACTCGTCTTCGGGTTCAAATTTTAAGTTTCCATATTCTGTGAAAAGAGAGTTTAGTTCATATTATTAATTATATTATGCTGCGCGCATACCGAGACGCAAGCGTCGCGTTTAAGATATCTTTCGTTTGCCCCCCTGTAGTAAAATAACTTTGTTGGCTACAAAGTAGAATTCAGCGGGTCTGACGTTATTACGGCTGATGTGCCGTCATTTTTTTATTAATCAGTGATTAAGATTTGAGAGAACGAGATCCAATATCTGCAAATTTTTTCTTTCAAGCACTCCAAAAACTCAATATATATTTTATGTAACCTTCGATTATCTGTTTCCACATCCGTCTTTGGTTACAGCATAAATCTTCTAATGCGCTAGTTATCTCTAAAGGTCAGTTTCTACCACTGAACTCATTTCCTTTTCAAGAGCTTCAATCTCTAGGCGCAGTTCTTCGAATTCGTGACGTTTGCGCTCAATGAACCTATGCGTAAGAAGTGACTTTTCACGAATGCCACTCGGTGTAAGGAGATAAGCATATTGTCTCTTGCTTGAACTATTTTTAAAATTTTCGAGTTTCACAAAACCTTTTGCTACAAGAGCCATAATTAGGTAATAAGCTGATCCGTTAGAAATACCCACATCATCGGCAACTTGCCGCGTCGACAGATGAGGATTTTCACTTACAAGTCGCAAAACGCGCGTACGAGCGTCATTTTGTAGCTTTTCTCTACGACTGGCCACAACAGCCTCTTTGAATAGCTACCGCACCGAGCCTGGCACAGTCACAGTCACACCAAACTGTGTTTTTCATTACAAATTTTATTACACAATTACACATTGTTGTTCAAAAATGAACAGTAATCTAGTAAACTAAGTAAGACCAGAAGAAATTTATTTTATAAAGGTTATGTGATGACTAATTCCAAGATTTCGGAGTTATTATGAAATATACAACAAAAGGCTCTAAGAAGATTTTTTAATCAAAGGTACAATGTTTTATTCTTATAAACTTTCACAAACCTCTTTTCCCTTTTTATTTTTAATGCTAACTTTGTTCAAATTTAATAGCTGGAAACCATTTATGTCTAACGTTTTAAAAAATTGGTTCCTTTTACAATTCAAGCCAAATTCCCATAAACTTGCTACACGTAACCTTCACCGTCAAGGATTTGAGACGTTCCTGCCTCTACATGAAGTCACAGACCGAAATAAAACTAGTTTTATTAACAATCTAAAGCCACTCTTTCCAGGATATATGTTTGTAAACTTTGATATCAAAGAGGCACCTTGGCGTAAAATTAATAACACCATGGGAGTTTCGAAACTCGTTAGCTTTAATAGCTACCCCAAACCGGTCCCAATTGATCTGCTCTCGGGACTTATGCTACGCTGCGATGCATCCGGCAGACTTTTACCTCCCAAGCAGCTTAATAAAGGTGATGAAGTTCAATTCTTAAATGGCCCTTTCGCAAATTTTATTACGACAGTCGAAGAAATTGATGCGCAGCAGCGCGTTTGGGTTTTGATGAAATTGATGGGGCGAACAACCCGAATTTCTGTAAGTACTGAAGACCTTAAAGTTACAAAATAGATTACCAAACAACTAATAAAAATTTATAAACTTTAAAAACTCATAATCTTTTTCGTTGGTCCAGGGTTTTGTCCTACCATATGCTTTTTGATGTAACATCTCCTAGTTCGCTCTATGAAGTCGACAAAACCGTTGATTATTAGAGCTTCTAAATTATATAATGTCATTATAGGTAAAGAATGAATCATTCCTTATTTTTCAGTCGAAATTTAGAAAAGTAAAAATTTTTTTTGTATTTAACTGGATAATATAATTTAATTCAGGGACTAAATGTAAATTCTCGAGTAACTAAGTTTCCTAATGAAATTCGTGACCGAAAACAGTGACTTACTCAACCTGAACTGATCCGACTGCCGATACGAAGCTTTGCTCTGCGCTCTCAGATGTTATGCATCATATAACGCTCATCTCCCATAACCTTGCGCGTAAGCGCTATCTTAAGCTTCAGGCTAGTTCACTCTGAATAAGTGGCGTACATGCTATCTGGAGAAGAACTTTAGTGACCGAAAAGATGGATAAAAAAGCCTGCGACCAGCAGCATTACTTTTACTTATAAATTGGACTAAAGTATTTTGAATTCGTTTTTTACCTTGATGTGCTTGAAAAAACCATTTCAAAAACTCGTATATTAACAAAAAGGAAACAGCCGCCCAGTTTGCATCGATTGTCGATTGCTCCAAACAGACTGAAATAGACGATAGATA
>Ga0209532_1003460_pt1 | contig 10488 bp, 29 predicted proteins | sample COG_02_FD_184746 | JGI IMG/M metagenome (GOLD analysis project Ga0209532, IMG submission 184746) | Pelagic Microbial community sample from North Sea - COGITO 998_met_02 (SPAdes) (version 2) | ecosystem: Environmental > Aquatic > Marine > Neritic zone/Coastal water | place: Helgoland, sampling... | reverse complement strand
TTTTTACACCTGTCACAGTACAGGTTCTTTTTGGTGTTCTTTTCATTTTTATATATTTAATTGGATTCATATTCATTATCTATTGGTAATCGTAATTAGTCTGCAACTATAATGTACCTTCTTTAACGTAATCTTTAAGATCAAATAGCGGATCGGCTATTAGCTTTTCGTATTGTTCCATAGCTAACTTAACTTTATAACTACCACGCTCGTAGAACTCTTCAGAGCAATCATACACAGCTATTTGATGCGTCTTCTTGCATACTACAAGGAAAACTAAATCGTAGCCAAATATCTCTTTATATAAGTACGCTTGACTGTCGTAGTTGTATATGCTAGCACTTTTTCTAAAGCGATTGATATCCCCTGTGGTTTTTATATCTACTAGTAGCCCTTGATCTTTGTTGATACAATCGGCTTTACCTTTCCACCAGGTTCCATTAATACTTTTGATTCCAGGTTCTTCGTATATAACGTCTTGACCGGTTAATAGAGATTGGCATACTGAGTTGTTTTTAATTTTGTTAATCATTAGGTTGCAGCTGTCTACTTCTTTACGTAAGATCATCATCTTACCGTCGTTAGCTACAACATCTGCTTTGTAAATTTTTGTTAGTCTACTTGATCCTTCTGATACAGGATAGTTAGCTTCTAGTTTTTCCGGCTCAAGGATTGCCGTGTGAATGTATCCACCAATAACGAAATTGATGTTTTGTTCACTCGGCTTTCCAAATTGTTCCGGGTCGTTGAGTAGCTTGTATATATCTGAGTTAGATCTATACTGCCTGCCTACTCCGTCATAATATTCCGCATCTTGTCTAAGTAGTTCTACTACTTTCTTCTGTTCGGATTTAGTCATTATAGCGTTTCGGTTTTCATAGGCTGAGCATCTTCTAAAGCTTTCTTGATTTCCTTGCTAAGATCATACTTGCCAGCGATAGCCGACACAGCGCCTCCCTCGGAAACAAACTTGATTGCTTTAGCAAACAACGGGTCTTTCTTAGATGTTAACGTAACTTTAGCAGTTTTGCCTGAGTGATCGTTAGACGCGTCTGCATCTGCTGTATCATCAATTAAAAGTAAGTTACCTAACGCATATTTCTTGCCATAAGACGAGGCTGCACCGTATTTCTGCGGCATACTCATACCTTTTGACATCAGGTCGACGCCGACAATTGCACAGGTATGTATAGCATCTTTGCTTTCGCCATCTAGTATAGTCGCAGTTGACTTCATAACTGGTGGATCAAATGATAACATTTCCTCTGAAATTGTTACTGTAACTTTGTGTTCTAATAAGAACGGTTTAATAGCTTCAAGTATATCTTCTGCAGCACGGTAATTGTATTTACCAAACCCATTGTATCTGGATTTTTTAGCCTTAAGATTAGCTTGAATTTCTGCTAATTTTTGGTTTAAATTTAATTTCATTTATATAGATATTTATTGGTTTAAAAATTTGCGAGATTACTCTTATATATATAATCACACGTTTTGTCGATAAACTACAGCCACGGACTAAAGAATATCAGCTACTTGGGAGTCATTGGTCTTTTCAATTAATTTATCAATTGCCTTCCGTTTTATTTCAGAGATTCTAACGCCCTTCTTTTTATAAGATCCTTCGATACCTAATATGGCACATATTTCTACAGCATCGTGCTTATCGCAATCAAGACCATAGCTCAGCCTTATTACCTCTTGTTCACGCTCTGTTAAATGCTTTTTTAGTAAAGCAAGTATGTACTCATTCATAAGATCCACATTGTACTCAGTAGAATCATCTTCTATTTCAATTACTGATCCGCTATCATCATCACTATTCATTGTAAAATCACCTAAGTACATCGACTTAGATTTGCTTAGCAAATTATTAATTGCAGGATTGTCAGAACTTTTACGTACTTCGTTAATCTTCCACTCAGGAATTTTAATATCCCCCATGTTGTGATTAATGTAGCGCCTAATCGTGCCTTTAATTCGCTTTGATAGGAAACTCTTAATAGTTTGTTCTATGTTGTTAGAACTGTTTAAAACTTCCCAGTCAATCTTATCTACAGCTTTTATTAAGCCAATGTGACCTGCTTGTATCAGATCATTAATTGATAGCACTCCTATGGCTTGATGCGACGTTGCAAATTTACGTGCAAGGTTTTCCGTTAAGGGCATGAACTTAGTTATAAGCTGGTCTCGAGTATATTCGTCAAAGAATACACCGGGTAAATTATTTAACGTTTCTTTAAGATCTTTTTGGTATCTTACGTAGTTGTCAATATTATATTTTTTCATTGTTTATTTTTTTGTATGCTTCTGTCATAGCTTTATGATTAGAGTAGTACTTATTCTGGATTTTAAGCATCCACTCATTAAATTTATCTACTTCTTTAATTGGCTCGTCGGGTTTGTTCATAAATGTATAGCATTATTTGAAAGTATTATCTTTTGTTGATCGTAATTAGTCTGCATTCTTGTATGGGCAGTGCTTGCAACCATTATCACAACAATAGCCTCTCCTAAGATGATACGCTTCGGTGAAGCATCGATAACCTTCTTCTGTTATGTAATAATCTTTTTCTTCCATAATTTATTTTTTAAACTTTAGCATAATACCATGCAAGTTTGTCGTAAAAACGTGTGATTATATACGTATACTGAAACACTTTAAATTTTAGTTTAATCTTTTATTTTTAACTAAAAATAATAACTTGTAGTTTAAGCATCCTATATGTCACGGCCTGGGTTATTTTTATTTGTTAACGACTGGATCTGTGCAAAAACATTAGCAGCTCTAGTATAGTCTTCTTGCTTCTCGTAATGCAATAGTAACATTTGCAGCTCTGCTATTTGTTCTTCATTACTTGGTAAGCTATCAACAAATTCTTCGTTGAAGGCTATTGTATCCGCTTCTATTTTGGCAAATATTCTATTTGATATCATATCTGCGATCTTCTCCATTTCTTCTTCTGTCATACTTTAATTTAAGTTAGTTAACTGGTATTCACCAGATAGTATTTTATCTTTAGTCATATCTTTGTACTCGCCAAGAAATTCATTGCGGTACTTACCGGTAGTGCGTGAGTAATCCCACGTGTCTTCGTCTAATTGTATTTTGCCGTTGTGATCACGGAAAGCGATCGTACTGTTGTAACTTTGAAAGTACGTGCCATCAGACGTGTATAGCAAGAATTGATTAGGGGCAGGATTGCCACCCCTAGTCGTCATCTGTCTTACTCTAGGCTTCATCTTCATCTTCTATTATGTTAAACAAATCTTCTAGCTTAGAATAGATCTCATCACCTATATCGTGTGTATGATTGAACTCGATGTTTTCTAATGATATTCTATTATCATAATCTAAGTTAAACTCGTAGTCATAGGCATTGCAATCAGTAAAATCTATATTGCCGATAGCTTCTTCAACAGCCTCGCTTAGTTCGTCTAAGAATTTTTTAGTTACTTTAGGTCTGTCTACAACCGCAAGCCGTTGCTCAGCATCCGCTAGATCTTTCTGTAGCATTTCAGCATCGTTATTAAACGTTGTAATAGCCGCCGTTAATTCTTTTACTTTTCTTTGTAATTCTTCTTTAGTCATTTCCATATTATATTTATTTAGTTATTATTCAATTGTATTATCTATTAGTGATCGTGTTTAGTCTGTAAGTTTAAATTCAAACTTCATTCGTATGTGTTTACTTACAAAGCTACCGACTGAATGTGCAGTCTGTAATCCACGCCATACGTGGGTTGGTACATCAAAGTAAGTGTAAGTCGCACCGCGATTAAACATTACCATTAGTTCTTCTTCTCGGTGTTTATACTGTGCATAGACTACCGCTTCTGATTCTACGATCAGGATCTCTTTAGTTACTTTACTCATATTAGTATTTATATTTAATATCACTTACTTCTCGTACTATTATTTCGTGTGAATGATCGCAATACATTATTGCCCATTGTCTAGCTTCGTCTAGTGTTTTTGCTAGTATGAATGTAACTTCATCTGCATTGTAGATCATAAATTTACTCATCGAGTTTTATTTTTACATAGGTTAATCCGTCATATCCGGAGGCACTCCATTGGAATAATTGGTTTGGTGTTAAGTTGCATGCTAGCGATTCTAGTTCTTCGATAGGCATAAGGTCAATTTGTTTTGCTGTCATAGTTATTTAGTTTAATATTAGTAACCGCAAGGAGATTCGAACTCCTTCACCCGTCAGTGGCGTTCCTTTCGCGGTTATCAGCTATTGTGTGATCATTAATCGTATCTTTCGCCTAGTAGTTATCTTCCTTTGCAGGATCGGACTTGCACCGTGCCAGCAGTTAATTACGCTGCCGCTCGTGATACTACTTATTTTAGTTTTTTATACCACATTTTAAACAGTCTGCCAATAGTAGGCCACATAAAGTAAAATGGTAGTACAACGTTTAGTAATAACTTTTTCTTAGTGGTTATACACATATCATCCCAATCGTCGTGGTATATCGCATTTATATCAACCATTATAGCGGATATTAAAATAGTCCAGTTAACAATATATAGTGCTTTTATAAAAAATATTATCATAGTTTTTTAGGTTTTAGGTTAGTCAAACTGATCCGTCGAAGTGTATAGCATTTCAACTTTAGGGTTAGCGCAATGAGCTTTTTCATTTACATAGTAATTACGATAAGCAGCTACGGAATCGCCTGAAACTTTATACTCGTCTGGCATACATTGAGGCATATCAGTCAAGCCGGTATTAAAGATCGGACCAGGTGTTTGAGACAGTATGTTCTCGCACTTGATTATAGTCAGGTGTTTTTTACCGTAGCGCTTAGTATATTCATTGCCAAGAGCTAACATGTGGAAGTATAGCCATGCGTAGTTTTGCCTAGATTGTCTCGTCCACACAGCACTCGGATGGTTTTTGTGTGTTAGTTTGTAGGGGACATCTATCTCACTATCTAGCATGTGATGAGCTGAACACAGTAGCTGTGCTGACTCAAGTATCATCTTGACAACGTGTTTATTGTATTGTTTTTGTGCAGCGATAACTGGATCGCTATGTAAATAAAATATATTCATAGTTATTAGATTTTGTATTCAGTTATATTATCATTAAGTGATCGTAATTAGTCTGCAACTGGTATTACTTTTTGTGACACATTGTCATATATTGCTAATTGTTTGTTAAATTTAGCTATTTTCATTGCTTTTTTGAGATCGGTTACACTTAAACCGTAGTCAAGGAAGTATATATCATCTTCACTTAACCAACCGCCTAGTAATTCTTGATCGCTGTTAAATGCATCGTCTACTATTTTCCATGTATCTTTAAGGAATAGCGAAGGATTTTTACCTATAAACACATTTTGTGTGCTAACAGTGTAGCGTTCTAGCCTAGTATTATTTATGTTGTGAGTAAAATCTGCTTTTGCATTAATTTTGTTAACAACATTTTGTTGTGGTGATATTTCAGTTAGTCTTCCCATAGTTATAGTTGTTTAGTTACTTTGTTATAAACATATTGTCGGCGATCCATCCATTCATCGCCATCGCAGTCACCTATTATAGTGTTGCCTTCCATCTGCCAGTCGATCGTGTTGAGTATGTGGTCTTCTAGGTAGAATATTATACGGTCAACAACCTCGTCTAACTCGTTTTGTAGTTCAGGTTTCATAAGTTAATTGCGTATAGCATACGCAGCAGCAGCAGCGCATTGAGTTAATATTTTTTTCAGCTTTCTCATAGTTATGCTTTTATGTAGGTTAAACCTTTGTAGTTGAACCAGTTAGATATTCCTTCTTTTTCTCCGTCGTCAGAGACCTTAAAGCCGAAGCTTGGTGGTAATGCACCTACAGTGTAAGGTCGGTACTTAACGCCATCTAGTTTGATGGTTCGGTTTTGTCGGTTGTATTTGAATGCTTTCATATTAGTCTTCGTATTTATAGTGTTCAATTATTAATTCTGTTTCATCGTTCATATCAACGATCTCTTCCGCTAGTCTTATCAGTTTCTTAAATCCGTTTAACTCGTAGCTATTAAAGTCATAGACGTCGCGGTTCTCGATCGCTCTCACGCAATCTTGTAGGTCTTGTGCAGTGTTTTCAAACCTGCAGTAGCTCATATTTCCCATGTTATTTGGTGTTTAGTTGTTCGCGTATAGCAAGTAACGCTAGCTTGTAGCCATACTGCTTTGACATTTGTACTAGTAAGAAATCGTTGCTGCCGTGATTAGCGTCAGTAAATTGATTTAGGTAATCTTCGTCAGGCGTAGCTACAATGCCACGGCCTAATTTTGCTAATTCTACTTCGATAAAGGTGTTTACATTTTCCATAGTTATTATATTTTATATTCAATTATATTATCAATTGCGGTACGTAATCTATCTGCTTAGTAGTTTACGTCACATCCTGGATATTCTTTTACAATTCGTTTTGCAACTACTTCTTCGATCTGACGTGTTAGATCAACTTCCCAGGTATTGAAGGAGTTACCGTATAGTTGAGTGTATAATTCTTTGAACCCTACGTACTTGCATCGTTTGTCGTTAACATAGAACTCAAGTTCGGTTTCGTTTATATCTGCACCCCATTGGGTTTTTATACCGTCAAATAAGAATGAGTGGGTTGTAGCTTTTACAGTAAATATACCAAGATCGATAGTACTGTGGTGCATAAGGTTTATACTTAGGCTTCTGTCTTCAATTTTTACTTTGTATTTCATAGTTATATAGTTTTAGGGTTAAAAGTGTTATAAGTTTCTATTCTTGCGGAGTGACGTGCTTCGACTATAAGCTCATAGATAGCGGATCGTAATTCAAGATCGGTAACCGGTATTAAGCCGTCTACACGTTTTAGTTGTTCGTCAAGGGTGGTAATAGGGTCATTCATAGTTATATATTTTTAGTTACATTTATATTATCGATTACGGTGCGTATTTTATCTGCAACGTTATCTTCCGCTAATTGCTTTGCAACATTTTTTAGCGTTACCTATTTTACAGTTGTTATCTTCGTACTCGGAGATCGCAGAGTGGTATGCCCACATACAACTGTTTATAAAGCAGTGCTCAGGTACATTTTTTTGCTCGGTAGCGAAGGTGTATAGCATTTGCTTATAAAACGCTGTTAAACCTTTATCGCTTACACACCACGATTTCTTAAAGCACTCGTACTCATCGCCTTGCATAAAGTTTAATCCCATTACTATTCCGTCGCGGTCGTACTCTATATACATCCATCTGTCGTTATCATCGCACCATTGGTGCACTACTCTATCTAATTCTTGTATCATAGTATTTATTGTTTGTTAGTTACATTTATATTATCGATCGGTGGTCGTATTTTGTCTGCAAATAAGTGCCCGTCCATCCGTTATTTTCGTCTAGTACTTCATCGTAAGGGGATACCATCCACTGTACATTGCTAATTTCGTGACCCACTCGTTGCATGTAGTCTTCACAGCAATCCGGTTCTTCGTTGTATACCGCTTTGTCAATAGCATATTTGTATACTTGTCCGTCGTTAAAATCTAGTACCCATAGGTATACGTATTCTTTATTTTCCATAGCTTTATAGATTAAACATTTCTTTCAGTGATTGCACATCGACTATGCGCTTAAGGTTAATATTCTCTTCTTCAAAGGTATCGAGGTCACCTACAAGATCGTCGAGGTGCTCGTACATGTGGTCGAGTGCAACCGCTAGCACGTTGTATTCCGTGTTAGTCAAGGTTAAAGCAGGTATAGCAATAGTTTTCATAGTTTATTATTTATTTTGGTTAATAAAGTCATGTAGTATTTCGTTTATATTGCCGAGTGCACGGTCAATTTCGAAAGATTGCTCAGGTGAAATATCACCGTACTCAAGATCGAAGTCTTCGCATATTCCGCTCCAATCGATGTTTACATATTCTTCAGTTAAATTCTTCATAATTATAGGCATTTTTTCAATTCTTTTCTTACTTTAATTATATCTTCGTCCCAGATCTCGTAGTCATACGAGGAATCTTCACGTTGGCGGTACACATCGTCTACTATATCGTGGAATCCCTCCCACATTAGGTCGTCCATGCGATCCGCTATTTCTTTTATTTCTTCGTCGGTTAATTGCATATCTAGTATCATAGTTACTTAGTTTTCTACGTTAATAATGGTCCAATCTCTACCGTTTAGGAAGGCACAGTTCTTGAAGAGGCAGTAGATTACTTCGCCGTCTTCGACTTCTAGTTTAAAACCGCGCTTACTCGTTTGTTCTACTATTTTATATAGTTTACCCGCTTGTATACTAGGGTTTGACGATCGGCCGGTTACAGCGTAATCAGTGTAGGTTTTCTCGTCGGGTATTTGGTTGAATAATTCAGTCCGGATATCCTCGATCAACTCGATGTCATTATTCTCCATATTGAAGTCATTAGTCTCGGCTTCGTGGTCAAGTATATCACCTAATAAATCGTATAGTCGGTGGAATTGTTTTACTGGTAATTCTAGTTCTGCTTTTTGCATGGTATTTATATATTTAATAGTTATTATTAGTATTCACATTTATTATCAAAAGGTAGTCGTAATTAGTCTGCAACCGTGACAACCATTACCGTAGCCACTTGCAAACACTTAATATCACTTATTCACTAAAATAATCCCTCATTTAGCGTAGCTTTCACCCCAAAACAGGTAATTATATTAATTTAATTAAATACTAGTTCTTTAAGTGTACTTTTATTACCATGAGTAAATTAGTACTCTAGTCTAATAGATAGTCTCTGACTACTCTACACTAGTATTTGTTAACTAAAGCTTAGTTATCTAAGTTAGCTCAGTGGGGTCCATTTCTTCAACATCGACCTAAAATTCTTTTAAGTAAAACCTTATTAACTCTGACATCGTGAACTTTTTCCTCCACTGTGTTGTCTGTTCTATATAGGTATCTTCACCGATCATTTCTACATTACCGTCTTCGATCCAATTTATCACCATTCCTACATCGACCATATCCGTTATCTCTTCGTGAGTCAGGTGGTCATATTCCTGTATTAGATCGGTGTAAATTTCTTCCCTTAATTCTTCAGTAGTTAGTGTCATATTAGTGTGTTTTTGTATTCACATATATTATCTTTAGGTGAGCGTAATCTGTCTGCAAGGTGACACTGCTTCTACCGTGCTATACGCGTTGCTATACACCGCTATGACCGCTCGCTGAGGACGGAACATACCTATGCTATACACACGCTGAGGTGTGGTTTTTTTAGTTAGTTAACAACAGTTACATTTGTTCCATTCTTTTCCGTTTCTACAGGTGTCACCCATATCTTCGTCCTCGTTATCAAATACAGCGTGCTCTAGGCAATCACCACATAGTTCGTCGCTTAAATAGCTTGGCTCTGAGCCACAACAGTTACTCCACATAATTATTCGGTTTTAAATTGGTTAGAAAGATCTAGTATGGTTTCTCTGTCGAAAGAGGTCATACCCTCGGTTTGTTTTGCGTACATTCTCAATACGTGGCGTACAAATAACGCATCAGTTTCAGTTAGTTCAATTTTCATATTACTTAGTTTTAGTTACAATTATATTATCTATTAGTATTCGTAGTTAGTCTGCATTTTGGCCGAAGCCAAAGCCTACTTTTCAGTAGACTCTAGCTCTTCGATCGTAGCCAAGTGCCTCACATTCGTCGGCAAGTTAGTGCTTTGAGACCAGTACTTTCGCTTAAGCCAGCAAGCTTGGAACTTCAGTTTCGGAAGCATTGCTTCGAGTATCACGTCGTGATTGTAAGTCACTCTTTGATTTTTGTTGTTCACAAAAGTTATTATTTGATTTCGATTCATCCAGCTTTCTCGGACTACGAAGTTCTTTCGCTCGATCGGTGGGAAGATTTTAGCTTTATCTTCGTTGGACATTGATTTCAGTGCATTCTGTAAAATTTCATTTGAATTTTGCATAGTTATTAGAATTTAATTATTAATTATTATTATTAGTATTCAATTATATTATCGATTTATAGACGTGATTAGTCTGCAACTTTGTATTATTAAATAATTTCTTAATTTATTTTTATTTTATTATTTATATTAATTACTTACTTACAACTATATTATCTAAAAGTGAACGTAGTTTGTCTGCAAAAATGGGGGGTGACAAAATGACGTGACGATCTGTCATGCTATACGCGTTGCTATACACGCCTCCGGCGTTGCCGCTGTGACCCACAGCTACGTTAGCTGCTAGTTTCCCTTCTAGGGTTCGGGGTCAGGCATTGTCGCCGCGAGGTCGTGATCTTAGCTTAGCTTCTCAGCGCAGATCCCGCTGCCGAGCCCCAGCTCTCGAGGATATCCGAGATCGTATTACTGGTTGCTGTAATTCTGTCTACTGTTGCTTCGATTTTGTTCAATGTTTCTGTGTTCATAGTTATTGTATTTAGATTAGTATATATTTAGGTCTAGCTCTCGGCCCATGATCGCATTGTGGATCAGTAGCTTGTTGATCTTGTCGTTCTCACGGTCACCG
>Ga0209532_1003456_pt1 | contig 10501 bp, 9 predicted proteins | sample COG_02_FD_184746 | JGI IMG/M metagenome (GOLD analysis project Ga0209532, IMG submission 184746) | Pelagic Microbial community sample from North Sea - COGITO 998_met_02 (SPAdes) (version 2) | ecosystem: Environmental > Aquatic > Marine > Neritic zone/Coastal water | place: Helgoland, sampling... | reverse complement strand
CCTTTTCCTAGACCTAATTTACGAAAATTAAGTAGGTACTTCATAACTAGGGGAGTAGATGGTGTTATCTGTCATCATGCTCATGTTCCTGGTGCATACGAAATTTATAAAAATAAGCCCATTGTTTACAGTTTAGGCAATCTGATATTCGACCGATTGAATCCTCCTAAAGATTGGAACGAGGGCTATGCAGTCAGCCTTGAATTTAGTAAAGAAGATAAGAGACTAACAAAATTTAAGGTTATTCCCTATACACAGTCTGTTGAGCAGGGAGGTATTTCTAAAATGTCAGGTTCCGATAAATTGGTTTTTTTAAAAAAAACAGATGATTATAATAAAACCCTTCTTAATGATGATCTTTATAAAAAATCTTGGAATAAATTTTGTGAAAAAGAAAAAAATACAATTCTACTAAAAAATTATTCACCTGTTCATTTTCGGGGTATGCGAAAGGTAGGTAAGATTATTAGTCCCAAATTCTTATTACTTCCTTCACAAAAAAATAGACTTGTAAAGCTTAATTTACTCAGATGTGAAAGTCATAAAGAACTTTTAGAGAACATTTTGTCAAAGATAGTAGCAAAATAAATTTTGTTGTGCTAAATGTTATTTATATCTGTTAATGAAAAAACTTAATTAATGAAAGTTCTAAAAAATATAAAATTTGCTATTTTAAAAAATGAAGATCCATTTGATCATTTAAAATGGGTTGACGCTTGTAAGGATTACCAAATGAACATTGACTATAAGGTATTCGACTTAACTGTTGAAACCTGGTTAGAAGAGATAACTGCCTACTCACCTGATTTATTATTATTGAAACCTTCTGGTAAAACATCTTTATACCGAAGCTTATATCAGGAACGTCTTGAAATTTTAGTTACTTCATTAAAGTATAAATCATTTCCGTCTCTGGATGAAGTTAGAATTTATGAAAATAAAAGATACTTTGCTTATTGGGCAAAAGCAAATCATTTGCCCCATCCAAAGACATGGGTTTATTACAATCATAAAGAAGCTTTAATTGCAACAAAAAAAATGAACCTTCCTTTGGTAGGAAAAATGAATATTGGAGCCTCTGGCAAGGGAGTAGAGATTCTTCATACAAAAAATCAACTAAAAAAATATATCAAGAAAGCTTTTAATGATGGCTTGGTTTCCAAAACTGGCCCTAAACTAAGACAAGGAAAACTAATACAGCGTGCTTGGCAAAAGTTAATACACCCAAAAGAATTAATCAATCTTCTAAAAACATACAAGGAAATCGCATCAGATTCTCAAAATGGATTTGTCATATTACAAGAATATATTAAACATAGTTATGAGTGGCGAGCTGTAAGAATTGGAAATTCATATTTCGCACATAAAAGAATAGTTTCTAATGAGAAAGCAAGCGGTGCTTTAATAAAAGAATATGTAACTCCACCAATTGAATTATTAAACTTCGTTCACTCAATTACAGAAAACTTTAAATTTAATAGTGTTGCAGTAGATGTTTTTGAGCCAGTCCGCGGCCAATATTTAATCAATGAAATGCAGTGTATTTTTGGTCAATCTGATCCATATCAAATGATTATTAATGAATCACCTGGAAAATATATACTAAAAAATGGTGAATGGGTTTTTATAAAAGGTAATTTTAATACCAATGCATCTTATGATTTAAGATTAAAAACGGCTATAGAAATTAATAATTTTTAATTATGAAGGTTCTTTTTGTTTGTAGTGGAAATTCTATAAATAGTATATCTCCAATTATTAAAAATCAAGGTATATCCTTAAAAAATGAAGGTATTGATATCACATATTTTACAATCATAGGTAAAGGATTAATTGGATACTTAAAGAATGTTAAAAGACTTAAGGATTTTCTTAATAAAAATAAGTATGATATTATTCACGCTCATTATTCTATGTCTGCTTTTGTAGCATCTTTGGCAGGTTCGAAACCCTTAGTCGTTTCTTTAATGGGAAGTGATGTGAAATCGGGTAAATTTTATAAGATATTTATATATTTATTTAATAAATGTTCTTGGTCTAAAACTATTGTAAAATCTGAAGATATGAAAATGTCGTTAGGCATTAAAGGAATCCAAGTTATACCTAATGGTGTTGATTTGGTTAAGTTTAAACCTCTTGATCAAATAGAATGCAAGAATAAATTAAAATGGAATTGTAATAAAAAACAAATTTTATTTGCATCTAACCCAAATAGATATGAAAAAAATTATCCTTTAGCAAAAAACTCATTTGCATTGCTAGATGACATTAATTACGAGTTAAAAGTATTAGAAAACATTTCTAACGATCTAATGCCATTATATTTTAATGCAGCTGATTTGGTTATATTAACTAGTTTGTGGGAAGGGAGTCCTAATGTTATAAAAGAAGCTATGGCATGTAATCGACCAATATTATCGACAAATGTTGGTGATATTTTTACGTTATTGAGTAACGTAGAAGGATGTAATATTATTGAAGCAAATGCTCAAGATATTGCAGATAAAATAAAAAATAATATAGAAAAATTTTCTATTTCAGATGGAAGAAAAAAAATTATATTATTAAAAATAGATAGCAAAAATATCGCTATAAAAATTATTAAATTGTATGAAATTTTAAAGTATGGAAAATAAAATTTGCTCAAAGTGTATTCTTGACTCAACAGTTCCTGAAATTTTTTTTGATGAAGACGGAGTGTGTAATTATTGTAAAATAAATGATGAAATAATGCAGGAATACCCAGACGGAAAGGAAGGGCAGGGATTATTATCAGAAACAGTTAAAAAAATAAAAAAACACGGAAAAGGAAAAAAATATGACTGTTTAATCGGTGTCAGTGGAGGCACAGATAGTACATATACACTGTATTTAATGAAAAAAATGGGACTGCGGCCTTTAGCTGTTCATTTCGATAATGGTTGGAACTCAGAAATTGCAGTGCATAATATAAAAAATGCAACCAATATACTTGATATTGACCTTTATACATTAGTTGCAGATTGGGAAGAGTTTAAAGATTTACAAGTAGCTTTTTTAAAATCCTCAACTCCAGATGCTGAAGTACCTACAGATTATGCAATTATTTCAGCATTATTGAAAGTAGCAGCAAAAGAAAAAATTAAATATATTATTGAAGGACAAGCTTCTAGGGCAGAGGGAACAACTCCTCTAGGTTGGACATATCACGATGGGCTTTACCTTAGAAGTGTACAAAGAAAATTTGGTAAGTTAAAGTCCAAGAGTTTCCCAATTTTATCTATGTTTTATTTGATTTACTATTTTTTTATAAAAAGAGTTAAGCTTGTTCGCCCTCTTGAGTTCATTGATTATAGTAAAGAAATGGCAAAAGAAGTCAATAAAAGTAAGCTAGGATGGAAAGATCCTGGTGGTCATCATCATGAATCGATTTTCACTAAATTTTTTCAATCTTTTTATTTACCAAATAAATTTAATATTGATAAGCGCAAAAGAGAATGTTCTGCTAAGATACGTTCCGGCTTAATGACTCGAGAAGAAGCTTTAAAAGAGGTTAGTATCCCATACCCAGTGGAGGAGGGTATAGTAGATTATGTAATTACTAAATTAGGCTTAAGTACTAAAGAATTTGATGAAATTATGAAAGCTCCAAATAAATCTTTTTTAAGTTATCCTACATATTTTCCATTAATACAATCATTAAGGTGGCTAATTAAAATAGCTTGTAAGCTTAATATTTTTCCTCATATATTTTATTTAAAATATGGCGTAAATCACACAAAAAGCATAAAAAATTACTGGGAAGAATTTAATCAAAATAAGTCATGATAGTAATTATTGATTATGGAATGGGAAATCTAGGTTCCGTATTAAAATCATTTAAAAAAGTATCTGATAATGTAATTATTAGTTCTTCAAAAGAAGAGATTGAGCGAGCAAAAAAACTAGTACTTCCAGGTGTTGGTCATTTTTCTAATGGAATGAAAAATCTTAAGGATCTAGACTTACTTGATTTATTGCATGAAAAAGTTATGATTAATAGAGTACCTATTTTAGGGATTTGCTTGGGAATGCAACTTTTCTCTAAGTTTTCTCATGAAGGTGAGGTGTCTGGTTTAGGTTGGTTTGATGCAGAAGTTGTCAGGTTTAATGTAAATGATAAGCTAAGGTTTAAAGTGCCTCACATGGGATGGAACTCAATTCAAATTGAAAAAGAAAACATATTGTTAGATGGTATCCTTCAATCTGAATTATTTTATTTTGTTCATACCTATCATATAAAATGTTTTGACAATAATGACATATTAGGTATTACAAATTATTCGTACGATTTTACCTCAATTATTCAGAAAGATAACATATTTGGAACTCAATTTCATCCTGAAAAAAGTCATGGGAAGGGACTTAAGATTATTAAGAATTTCGTTCATAAAATATAGAAATGTATAGACAAAGAGTTATACCAACATTATTATTAAGAAACTTAGGACTAGTAAAAAGTGTAAAGTTTAAAAAACATAGATATATAGGCGACCCAATTAATGCTGTGAAAATTTTTAACGATTTGAAAGCTGACGAACTTGTATTTTTAGACATAAACGCTAACAAGGAAAATAGAAAGGTTTCGTTAGAGTTTGTGAAAAAAGTAGGAGCTGAAGCTAATATGCCATTCAGTGTAGGTGGTGGGATAAAGACAATTTCTGATATTAAAGAGATCATTAATGCAGGTGCAGAGAAAGTTGTATTAAATACTTTTGCATTTGAAAACCCTCAGTTTGTTAAAGATGCTGTAAATGAGTTTGGTAGTTCAACAATAGTAGTATCTATAGATGTTAAGAAAAGAATATTCAAAGGACAGCAAGTTTATATACTAAGTGGAACTAAACCCACAGGAAAAGAACCGGTTACTTACGCGAAACAAATACAAGATTTGGGAGCTGGAGAAATAATATTAAATTCAATAGATAATGATGGTTTAATGAGTGGGTATGACATAGAGTTAATTAAAAAAGTTTCTAAAGAAGTTGAAATTCCTGTTGTGGCATTAGGAGGAGCTGGGACTCTGTCTGATATGTCGCTGGCTATAAATAAAGGATATGCCTCTGCAGTAGCTGCCGGTTCAATGTTTGTTTATCATGGGCCAAGAAAGGCTGTTTTAATAAATTATCCATCTAAGGATGAACTTTTTAATTTTTTAAATAAATGAATGTTTTAATAGCCCTAAGCCACCCTGCACATTACTACTTATTTAAATTCTTTTATAAAGATCTTAAATCTAAAGGAACTGATGTTCGATTTGTAGTTAGAGAAAAAGATATTTTAGAGAGTATATTAATTTCTGAAAAAATTGATTACATAAAAATTTGCAAAGAAGTTAAAAGAGGATCTAATAAATATTCTATTTTATTTGGGGCTATAAAAGAAATGTTAATTCAAGATTACAATTTGTGGAGGTATACCATAAAATGGAGACCTGATATCATGTTAGGTACTGATATATCCATTTCGCATGTTGGAAAACTTATGAGAATTCCTAATATTGTACTTAATGAAGATGATTATGAAATCAATAAACTTTTCTGTGTGGCTACTTATCCATTTACAAATCATATTCTCACCCCTAGAGTATGTAATGTAGGAAAATATACAGGTAAAAGAATTGCATATGATGGGTATCAAAAAATTGCTTATTTACATCCGAATTATTTTCGACCAAAAGAATCAGTGTTAAATAGTATAGGGTTAAATAAGGATGACCATTTTTATATTATTAGATTAGTAGCATTGAATGCAGTCCATGATGTAGAAAAAAATCATTCTGGTGTAAGTATATCTTTGTTGAAAAATATTATAAAAATATTATCATCTAAAGGGAAAGTATTTATTACCTCTGAGAAAGGTGTTTTATCAGAATTTAAAAAATATGAACTTAAGATTAAGCCTAATGAAATACATGATTTGATGTATTATGCTGATATGTTTATAAGTGATAGTCAAAGTATGACAGTAGAGTCTGCACTTATTGGTACTCCATCTATTAGATGTAGTAGTTTTGTGGGTAAAATTAACGTTTTAGAAGAGCTAGAACATACATATAAGTTAACTTTTGGAGTTAAGCCAGATAACCCAAAAGGTGTGATTTTAAAGATCGAAGAGCTGTTGCAGCTCTATAATTTGAAAGATGAATTTAGGGATAGAAGAGATAATATGTTAAAGGATAAGATAGATTTAACAGCTTTTTTATTGTGGATTGTAAACAATTACCCAAAAAGCATTAACGAAGTAAAGAATAAGTCAAACTACCAATCTAGTTTTAAATAATAAAACTAATTCTTCTTAAAAATATTGATATTTATGAAAATTATTACAATAATTGGGGCTAGACCACAAATAATAAAAGCCGCAGCAATTAGTAGGCAAATTTTAAATTATTACGCAAATCAAATCGAAGAAATCATAGTACATACAGGACAGCATTATGACCAGAACATGTCAGAAGTGTTTTTTGATGAACTAAATATTCCTAGACCAAACTATAATTTAGAGGTTGGCTCTAGTTCGCATGGCACTCAAACAGCTAGAATGATTGAGGGAATAGAAGAAATATTGGGTAAAGAAAATCCTGATTATATAGTATTATATGGAGATACCAATTCTACGATAGGAGGTGCAATTGCTGCATCTAAAATTAATGTTCCAATAGTTCATGTAGAAGCAGGTTTAAGGTCTTATAACAGAAAAATGCCTGAAGAAATTAATAGAATTGTCTGCGATCATTTATCAAGCTTTCTATTTTCACCAACAATCACAGGATATAATAATCTAATTAATGAAGGATTCAACTCTAACAAAAAACCTCCATATACACCAGATAATCCTGGTATTTTTCATTGTGGAGATATCATGTATGACAATTCATTATATTTTGCTGAGATAGCATTGAAAAATTCGAAAATTCTAGAAAATCACTCATTAGATGCTAATAATTTTGTTTTAGCAACTATCCATAGAAATCATAATACAGATTATGAAGAAAATTTGGTTTCAATTTTTAAAGCTTTGATTAAGATTTCTAAGCATAGAAAAGTACTTTTGCCATTACACCCAAGAACAAAAAACAAATTAGAGAATATTAAAGATTCTTTATTTTATGATGAAATTTTTAATCAGGAAAACTTAATACTATTACCTCCAGTCTCTTTTTTAGATATGATTCAACTTGAAAAAAATGCTAAAATCGTTATCACTGATTCTGGAGGAGTTCAAAAAGAAGCTTATTTCTTTAACAAGCCTTGTGTTATTTTAAGACCAGAAACTGAATGGATTGAAATTTTAGATACTGGAATGGCTAAGTTGGTTTCTTCGAATTTTGATGATATTATAGAGGCATATAATAGCTTTGAGCATGTGAATGAAATGATATTTCCTAAGATTTTTGGAGATGGTAAAGCATCAAAGTTTATATGTGAAATTATTTTTTCTAATTTTAAATAAATCGATAGTTTATGTGTGGAATATTTGGAATTATTACAAAAGAAGAATCTAGTTATAGTAACAAGTTCTTAAAAAAATCTTTAAAGACATTAGCGAAATTATCAGAAACTAGAGGAAAAGATTCTTCAGGCTTGTGTAATTTAAACCATCAAAACAATAGTTTCGAGATTATTAAAGGACCCATTCCTGCTAATGAATTATTAAGAAGAGAAAAAGTAAAAAGTAATTTAAATTCTGTTTTTTCTAAAGAAAATGATAATAGGCTTAAGCTTGCATTTGGGCATGCAAGATTGGTTACTAACGGAACACAATTAGAAGATGCAAATAATCAACCTGTAATGAAAGATGATATTATTTGTGTTCATAATGGTATTATAGTTAATGTAGATGAGTTATGGGAGAATCATCCATCATTAGTTAGAGAAAATGAAATAGATACAGAAGTCCTTCCTGCTTTAATTAGAATGGAGCTTAACAATGATCAATCTATTGAATCTTCGGTTAAAAAAACCATTAATAAAGTTTTTGGAACTGCGTCAATTGCAGCAACATTTGCTGACTTAGAAAAATTTGTTTTAGCAACCAATAATGGATCTCTGTATGTAATTCATAATAAGGATATTATTTATTTTGCATCAGAGAGAGCAATGTTAAATGGTCTTATTAAAAAAATGTCTTTACAAGAAACCATAGGAGAATTTGAGTTTTTCCAGTTAAAATCTAAAAGCATGTTAGTTTTAGATTTAAAAGATTTTAGTTTTAATAAAAAGTGTTTTTCTGAAATAATAGAAACAAATCAAGGGGAAGAATTTTTAGAAAGCAAAATAGAGTTTAAGTTTTTTACTGAAAAATCATTAAAAAAACAGATTTCTACTGTGTTAGATTTGAATGAAATTCATTTAAGTTCTGAAGCTTCGAAAGACCAAGAAATGCTTATTTATCCAATAGAAAAAATAAAAAAGCTTAAGAGATGTACAAAATGTATCTTGCCGGAAACTTTTCCATTTATAGAATTTGATGAAAAAGGGGAGTGTAATTACTGCAAGAATTATAAGAAAAAAAATCAAGCTAGATCTTTAGATGAGTTAAAAGCACTAGTAGAACCCTATAGAAGTAAAGATGGATCTCCAGATTGTTTAGTACCATTTAGTGGTGGTAGAGATAGTATGTATGTGATGCATGTTATTAAAAAAGAGTTAGGATTAAATCCCATTGCTTTCACTTATGATTGGGGAATGGTTACCGATTTAGCTAGAAGAAATATTGCAAGAATTTGTGGCGAACTTGGCGTAGAGAATATTATAGTGGCAGCAGATATGCATTGGAAAAGAACTAATATTCGAAAGAATATTAAAGCATGGTTGAAAAAACCAGAATTGGGGATGATTCCTTTGTTTATGGCTGGTGATAAGTTTTTCTTTTATTATGCTGATAAAGTAAAAAAACAGACAGGTATAGATTTGAATATCTGGGGAATTAATCATTTAGAAAATACTGATTTTAAAACAGGTTTCGGAGGTTTAGCTCCACAATTTGATAAAGATAAAATTTATTCTTTATCTGTTAAAAATCAATTAAAATTATTTGGATTTGTTGGTAAAAATATAATCCAAAGCCCAGGTTATATTAATCAATCGATGTTGGATTCTTTAGGATCTTTTGCTTCAAGATATGTAGCCCCTAAATCTGATTACTACCATCTATTCGATTATATGCAATGGGATGAAAAAACGATAGAAGATACCATTATTAATGAATATAAATGGGAAACTTCTAACGACACAAAATCTACCTGGAGAATTGGAGATGGAACTGCTAGTTTTTATAATTATGTATATACTTTAGTTGCAGGTTTTAGCGAAAATGATACTTTTAGAAGTAATCAGATAAGAGAAGGAATGATTTGTAGAGAAGAAGCATTAGAACTAGTATATGATGAAAATAAACCTAGATATAATTCTTTGAAATGGTATTTAGAAATTATTGGTCTAGATTTTACTGATGTCGTCAAAATAGTTAATAAAATTCCTCGATTATATTAAAATAGTTAAACAATTAGTATTGTTTAACAACAGAAATCAACAAGTAAAATATATAGATAATTTAGGTATCTTTAACCACCAATAAATCAACTTTTAAGTCCTTATTAAAAAAATGAAAATGAAAATAAAACAAATTTTAAATTTTAAATTTTATTCAGTGCTTGCATTAGCCTTTCTTTTAAATTCTTGCGCTGTAAAAAAAGAGAAAATACTTTACTTACAAGATATTTCCTCCAGTATTCCTTTTGAACTATTTTATTCAGAAAACAAATTACAAGTAAATGACATTATAGATATTAAGGTTTCAGCTTTGATTCCTGAAGCTGCATTACCTTACAATAAAAGTTCAGGAGTATTTGATCAACAGTCCAATAATTTGGAATTGATAAAGCTGAACGGGTATTTAGTTACAAAGGATAAAACAATCAATTTTCCCGTATTGGGTAGGATTTCTGTTTTAGATAAAACTATCAGTGATTTAGAAAGTTATTTAAAAAAGCGTTTATCAACAGAAGGTCTTCTTATTGATCCAATTGTAACAGTAAGATTATTAAATGCAAAAGTTACGTTACTAGGTGAAGTAAAATCTCCAGGGACTTATAATTTTACCGAAAATAATATGAGCTTTTTACAAGCACTAGGTTTAGCGGGAGATCTTAATATAAACGCAAACCGAAAAGATATAATCATTATTAGAAACATAGAAAATAAACAAGTTGCTTCGAATATAGACCTAACAAGCTCTGAATGGTTGAACGGACCTTATTCTTTAATCAAATCAAACGATGTTATTATAGTCAATCCAAATAGATCTAAAATTATAAGCTCAGGTTTTTTTGGAAACTCAGGTAGTTTTGTTTCAATTGCATCTTTATTGATCAGTACAGTAGTTTTAATTTTAAATTAGTTTATAAGAAAATATGAAAGAATATAAAATAAATTCAGATTTTAACTTTGATGATAATCAAATAGATATAAAAAAAGAA
>Ga0209532_1003441_pt1 | contig 10523 bp, 9 predicted proteins | sample COG_02_FD_184746 | JGI IMG/M metagenome (GOLD analysis project Ga0209532, IMG submission 184746) | Pelagic Microbial community sample from North Sea - COGITO 998_met_02 (SPAdes) (version 2) | ecosystem: Environmental > Aquatic > Marine > Neritic zone/Coastal water | place: Helgoland, sampling... | reverse complement strand
TAAGAACAGGAAAGAAAAACTTAAGTGAGGCAAGGGCTCAATACGTTTACAATTACCTTATTAAAAAAGGGATTAACAAAAACAGAATGAGTTATAAAGGCATGGCCTTTAGGCAACCACTTGGCAAAAGAAGCACCAATGACAGGCGCGTGGAGATAGAAATTATCTCCTTTAATGATTAGCCCTATCGTGTTCGCCAGAAAAAAGGCGTGAATAAAATAAGCACTGTAAAGAGTTCCAGTCTTCCAATTAACATTAAAAAAGTAGCCCATAATTTTGCCAATGATGGCAAATCTGAATAGGTATGTACAGGGCCAAGATCTCCTAAAGCTGGACCAACATTACCAAGGGTTGATGCTGCAGCGCCCAGCGCCGTTTTAAAATCAAGCCCGAGCACAGAAAAAACAATCACGCCTACAATAAAGGACAGCATGTACAATATAAAAAACCCAAGTATATTAAAAACAATAGGCTGTTGTACGGCTCTGGTGTTATAACGTACGGGTAAAATTGCATTGGGATGCAGGGTACGTTTAAATTCTAACACTCCGTTTTTAATCATAATTAAATGGCGTACAATTTTAATCCCTCCAGAGGTTGATCCAGAAGATCCACCCAAAAACATTAAACCAAATAAAGAGATCGTTAAAATTGGAGTCCAGATAGCGTAATCTGCAGTCACAAAACCTGTGGTGGTAACAATGGCTAATATCTGAAATAAACCGTGACGAACGCTTGCTTCCAACCCTCCCCATACCATAGGGTGCACAATACTACTGGCGCTAAGATCAACTTTAAAGTAAATAACGGCTGCAAAAATAGCCGTAAGGGTAATAAGTAAAAATGAGTAGGCTTTAAACTCCTGATCACGAATTATTTTTGAAAATTTGAGCTTAAATGCAAAATAGCTTAACACAAAATTAGTACCTGCCAGAAACATAAAAAACATAATTATGTACTGTATAAGTGGCGTGTCATTCCAGTGAGCTATACTTGCATTTTTAGTAGAAAAACCACCCGTACTAAGGGTACTCAATGAATGATTGATTGCATCAAAAAAGCTCATCCCAGCAAGGCTTAACAATAGCGTTTCTGCAGCGGTATAACCCACATATATGAGCCACAAACGTTTTGCAGTATCTGTAATTCTTGGGTGTAACTTATCTCCTCCTGGACCCGGAGCTTCTGCAGCAAATAACTGCATCCCTCCAATACCTAATAGTGGCAATATGGCAACAGCTAAAACAATAATACCCATGCCGCCTATCCAGTGGGTAATACTTCTCCAAAATAAAACACCCTTTGGGAGGCTCTCTACATCATTTAAAATACTAGCTCCAGTTGTAGAATAGCCACTCATGGTTTCAAAAAAAGCATTGGTAAATGAGGGTATTGCACCTGTAAATAAATACGGCAGTGTGCCGGCCAAAGACATAATAATCCAGCCCATTGCCACAACAATATATCCGTCTTTTTTGTGTAGTTCTTTTTTGTGCTTGCGGGTTAAAAACATAACCAGGCCTCCTGTTGCCATAGTAACTATTCCAGAGAGTAACATTTGGTGAAGCACACCATCGTTGTAGACGGCGCTCATAATAGAGGATATCAACATAAAAGAGCCGTTTACCGCTAGGAGTAGGCCCATGATATGTGCAATAATTTTATGATTTACTTGTTTAAAAAAACTCATTACACAAAGAGTTTTTCTACTTTACCTATAGAATGTGGTTGGCAACACACAACAACACGATCACCGCTTTGTATTTTAAAATCACCCAGAGCAATTTGCCCCTCACCATCTCTTACCACACCACCAATTATGGCAGAGCGAGGAATATCAATATCTCGTATGGTCTTGTTTGTAACATTAGAAGATGGCGTTACCACAAACTCCAACAACTCTGCATTCATGTTGTTTAGCTTGGTCATAGCAACAACCTCCCCTTTTCGTATGTATCTAAAGATATTATTGGCTGCCAGTAATTTTTTATTAATTAAAGTATCAATACCAATAGAGTGAGACAACTGAAAGTAGTCCATATTCTCTACAAGGGCAATTGTTTTTTTAACCCCTTTAGATTTCGCTACCAAACAAGACATGATATTGGTTTCACTATTTCCTGTTACAGAAATAAAAGCATCCATGCCTTGAACATCCTCCTCTAGGAGAAGTTCTACATTTCTTCCATCACCATTAATAACCAGACAGCTTGGTATGTCATCGGCTATCTCAAAAGCCTTTTCCTTATCGTTTTCGATAAGCTTTACGTTAAATCTATTTTTACATAAATCACTGGCTGTTTTATACCCAATATTACTCCCTCCCAAAATCATAACATTTCTAATCTCGTGCCGCTGTTTTCCGGTAAGCTCGTAGATTTCATCAACCCCTTCTTTGGTGGTTATAAAATACACCTGATCCCCTTCTTTAAATTGAGTATCTCCTCTGGGTATAATGGTATATTGAGTGCCGTAACGTTGCATGGCTATAGGCACATACTTTAAATTAGGAAACACGCTTGCCACCTCTTTAACTGTTTTATCTATAAAACTATTGGTGCGGTTTAAATGCAGGCCAATCATAGTTAAGGCGCCCCCTTCAAACTCATAGGTGTCGTTAAAAGCACTCTGGTTTAAAAGCAACTCTATTTCATTGGCAGCCAAAGATTCTGGAGAAATTAGCTCATCAATACCAAATTTGGTAAAACCAACCTCATCTTTACGATCTATAAATTCAGTGTTTGAAATTCTAGCTATGGTCCTCTTTGCTCCTAATTGTTTGGCTAAAACGCAAACAGTGATATTGGTAGTCTCTGAGGAGGTTACAGCTATGACCAAATCTGTGTCAATAACATTACTGTCTTCCAGGACCTTGATAGAGGTTGCATCTCCGCGAACAACACGTATATCTAGATGGGTATCTGCATATGACAAAGAATCTCTGTGGGTATCAATAAGTGTAATATCTTGAGATTCAAAAGATAATAGTTTTGCCAAATGGAACCCTACTTCACCTGCACCGGCGATAATAATTTTCATAACAGTAATTAGAAATAAGGTGCAAATGTATTGAATTTTTAAATCACAAAGGACACAACAGATGGCATCTTCTATTTTGAGAATGATTCTGCAACCAAACAAGGGTATTTACAAGATTATTTATTTTAATGTCGTTTTCAAAAATTGAAAAAATGTAACAATAAAAAATGCTATTTTTGCACCCGAAATGACAACACAAAAAAAAGTAACCCCTTACAAAGATTCTACCCTCAACAAAAAAGAGCAGGTAGAACAAATGTTTGACACCATATCAAATAAGTATGACAGCCTTAACAGAGTAATATCTTTAGGTACAGACTTAAAATGGCGCCGTAAGGTGCTGCAGATGGCAAAAAATCATACCCCAGATAGCATACTAGATGTTGCTACTGGCACCGGTGATTTAGCCATAGAATTTGCTAAATACATTTCAGCAAAAAAAATCATAGGTTTTGATCTCTCTGAGGGAATGTTGTCAATGGCACGTAAAAAAGTAAACAACACGGCCCTACAGGCAAAGGTAGATTTTATTAAAGGAGATGGTGAGGCTATGCCTTTTGAAGACAACAGTTTTGATGTGGTTACGGTATCTTTTGGAGTACGGAATTTTGAAAATCTAGAAAAAGGACTTTCTGAAATACTACGTGTATTAAAAAAGGGCGGGCTGTTTATTATCTTAGAGACCTCTGTTCCAGAGAAGTTTCCTTTCAAACAAGGATACCATATTTATAGCAAGAACATTTTACCCTTGGTGGGTACTTTATTTAGTAAAGACAAAGTTGCTTATAACTATTTAAGTGAAAGCGCCTCTGTTTTTCCTTACGCAGAAGCATTAAACAATATTTTAAGAAAAACCGGGTTTATAGAGGTACAACACAAACCACAAACTTTTGGTGTAGCTACCATTTATAGCGCTACAAAATAGTATGAAAAAACTAATAATACTTCTGGCCCTAGGACTGCTCACTCAAAGTGTTCAAGCGCAACTATTTAGCAGTGAGCGCTTGTCTAACCTAGAAACCTTTGATGCCAAATTTTTAACTTGGGGTTACTTTTTAGGGTTTAATAGCTATGATTTTAAAATTGAATACAACGATGAGCTGGGAAACACTAATACAGATGTCATTGTTGAGCCAACTACAGGTTTTAACGTGGGGCTTATTGGAGATATGCGCATCAGCAAATACATAAACCTTAGGCTAGAGCCAGGACTTTATTTTACCCAAAGAAACCTAATTTTTCCAAGAATTGGAGATGAAATAGCCGCACTGCGTGAGGTTAAATCTACCTATATTCACCTGCCATTGTTGCTAAAGTTTAGCACCAAAAGGCTCAACAACTGGAAGCCTTTTGTAGTGGGTGGGGTTTCTACCTCTTTAAACTTGTCAAGTAACGAGAAAAACCCTGAAGATAATAGCCTAGGACAATTCAGGACCACGCGCATCACCAACTATTTTGAGCTTGGTTTTGGAGTAGATATTTATTTATATTTCTTTAAATTCACGCCAACAATTAGGGGCGTATTTGCAACTAGCAATGAACTGGTGCCAGATAATAACCCATTAAGTCAATGGACTTCAAATCTCAGCGCTATTAATTCTCGGGGGGTGTTTATTAATTTTACATTTCAGTAGTACGCACAAACTCACTCAGGAGTATTGCCGTGGCAGAGGCCACATTCAAACTCTCTGTAGCGTGCAAGTCCCCAAATTGTGGAATGGCAATTTGATGGGTAGAAAGGGCTTTTATTTTCTGAGAAACCCCATTTGCTTCATTTCCCATAATTAATATTGCATCACTAGCCAAGGTGGCATTATATACATTTTCTCCATCCATAATGGCTGTGTAGACAGGCACTTTAGCCTGGTGTATATATTGATGAATGTCTAAGTAATGAATAGCAACTCTAGCTATAGAACCCATCGTTGCTTGAACAACCTTAGGGTTATAGCAATCTACGGTATCCATAGAACACACTAATTGGCTAACTCCAAACCAATCACAGAGTCTAATTATTGTGCCTAAATTTCCTGGATCTCTTACGGCGTCTACCACAAGGGTGAGCCCGGTGTTTATAAGTGGTTTTGGAGTAGGTATTTTAAAGGTTGCCAAAGAGGTGTTTGGCGTTTTTAAACAACTAATTTTTTGAAGGAGCACTTCTGAAATTTCTTGAATACCAGAATCATCAGCCTGCAGATTTATATGATAGTGGCTGTGAAGCTCAAGTCCTTGGGTTAAAAGCTCCGCTATCACCTTAGGACCCTCTGCAATAAAAAGACCTTCTTTGTTACGGTACTTTTTTTGCTGTAAACTCGTTATTAGTTTTATTTGAACTTTACTTATCAAATTATAGTATTTTTGATTTTAAACAAACAACCCTCTTGACCCTTTCAACACATTTGGAATTAGGCATCACAAAAATATCATTAATTTTAGGAATTACGACCCTCCTAGGGTCTTGTAATGCAGTTAAAAATGTAACTCAAGATCAACTTTTACTCACAAAAAACACCATTGAGGTAGATGAACAAAAAGTAGATGACTTTGGGGTCTTTAGCCAATTAACCCAGCGCCCTAATACTAAAATACCCTTAATTGGTATTCCTGCAGGGCTGTATTTGTACAATCTTGCAGACCAACAGCCAGATAGTACTTTTAACACTTGGCTGCATAAAAAACCCAAAAGAGAACAAAAATTAATACGCCTGCTTTCCAAAAAACAAGTAGACGAACTAGGAAACTACTACACAAGCTTTAACCAATGGTTAAAAAAATCTGGAGATGCTCCAGAGATCATTGATGAAACTAAAACCAAAAAATCCCTGGAACGTATCAAACAGTGGTATGAAAAAAAGGGATGGTTTAATGTAAAGGTAGGTTATGAGATTACAAAAAATAAGCGCAAAGCCAACAGAGCAGAGATTACTTATAATGTAACTCTAAAAGAACCTTATTATGTAAATAACATTTCTCAGAAAATTGCCTCTCCAATTATAGACTCTATCATTCAGGCCACTAAAAATAACACCTTTATAAAAAAAGCAACTCAGTATGCTGCTACAGATTTTGAAAACGAGCGAGAACGTATTAACCTACAACTACGCAACTCTGGCTTGTATAACTTTGACAGAGACTACATAAATTTTGAGGCAGACACCGTTAATACCGGTAATAAAGTTAACATTACCTATATCATACCCCAGCGCTCCATTGAAGTTAATGACACTACCAAAACAGTGCCTTTTAAAGTCTATAAAGTAAATGATGTAAAAATTATAACAGATTACTCCTTTGCCAACCAAGGAAGGAAGTTCCAAGATTCTGTTCGCTATAATGGGTATACATTATTTAGTTACGACAAATTAAAATACAACCCAAAGGCCATTACAGACGCTATTGCTATTTTACCCAACAAAATTTATAGAGATGTAGATAGAAACCTAACCTACAACCAACTTAGTGATTTAAACGTTTTTAAATACCCAAATATAACCTACCAGGAAGACCCAAGAGATCTATCTCATCAAAGCTTGGTGAGTACTATTTTTTTAACTCCAAGAAAAAAGGCAACACTAGATGCTAGTTTTGATGCCTTTTCCTCAAGCATTCAGCAACTGGGTATTGGATTTAAAGGCTCATTGTTTTTAAGAAATGTTTTTAGAGGAGCTGAGATTTTACAAATATCTGGTAATGGCTCACTGGGAGCCTCAAAAGATGTTGCAGACAACGACAGTTTTTTTAATATCTCAGAATTTGGTGTTACTTCAAAATTGTCTATACCTAGGGTCATGCTGCCTGTTAATGTAGATAGATGGATCCCAAAATACATGGCACCAACTACCAATATTAGTCTTGGATTTAATGCACAAAACAATATAGGGCTAGACAGACAAAACCTTAGTGGGGTCTTTAATTACAATTGGCGTCCATCAAAAACCAGAACAAATAGTTTTGATTTATTTAATGTACAATTTGTCAGAAACCTGAATACAAGTAATTACTTTAATATTTATACCAACTCATACAATCAAGCTAATAAAATTGCCCAAGATATTGAGAACGCCAATCCAGGAAGCATAGACCCCTCTTTGTATTCTACCTCGCAAGACAATGAAATTCAATTGGAGATTCCCTTTGGTATAAATACGTTTTTAGATAATAGTACCCAAGGAGTCTACCCCCTAGATCAGGAACAAAAAAACACTCTTATAAGCGTAATACAAAGAGAAAACAGACTAAAAGAAAACAATCTTATTCTTTCTACAAATTTCACTTGGACCCATGATACGAGAGAAACAATTTTTGACAAGAATTTTTCGAGATTTCGATGGAAACTTGAGACTGCAGGAGAAATTTTGTCAGGGATATCTAATCTTATTGGACTTGAAAAAAATAATACTGAAAATTATGAAACCCTAGGTGTCGTATTTTCTCAATACGCAAAAGTAGAGGCAGAATTTATTAAACACTGGCAGGTCTCAAATGATTATGTACTGGCCATTCGGGCTTTTGGAGGCATAGCCATTCCTTACGGAAATAGTGAAAGTATACCATTTACTAGGAGTTATTTTGCAGGTGGAGCCAATGACAATAGAGGTTGGAGACCCTATGATCTTGGTCCAGGATCTAGCGCCAGTCTATTTGAGTTTAATGAGGCTAACTTTAAACTTGCCTTTAATCTAGAATACCGCTTCCCTATCTTGGGGGCCTTTAAAGGAGCCTTGTTTATAGATGGCGGAAATATCTGGAATGCACTGGATAATGTAAAAGACAAATCTCTTAGATTCAGCGGCTTGGAAGATTTAAAAGAACTCGCCATTGCCTCTGGTCTGGGCCTGAGATATGATTTTGGTTTTTTTGTAGCTAGATTAGACACTGGCTTTAAGATACACAACCCAGCACTTTCTGAATCAAACAGGTGGTTCAAAGAAAGTAACTTTGCCAATGCTGTTTTTAATATTGGTATTAATTACCCCTTCTAGAGAATTAGAAATTGGGGTAGAACTTGAGAAAAAATTGAAATTTATTCTTGTAAAAACTAGATCATAAAAGGGTTGCCCCCGCTAGCAAAGCTATCCCACAAAAAGAGAAATAAATGCACTAGAATTGACTGTTAATTATAACTTAAATTTATTATTTTTGCGTTTAAATTAAACCATCTTATGTCACATACAATTAAACCAGGAGTTGCTTCTGGAAAAGAAATTCAAGCCATCCACGCATATGCTAAAGAAAAAGGATTTGCAATGCCAGCAGTAAATGTTGTAGGAAATAGCAGTGTAAATGCAGTAATGGAAACTGCGGCCGAATTAAATGCCCCTGTAAACATTCAATTCTCAAATGGAGGATGTTTGTTTAATGCAGGTAAAGGACTCTCTAATGACAATCACCAAGCGGCCATTGCTGGAGGAATTGCGGGTGCAAAACATGTACACCAACTAGCAGAGTTATACGGAGCAACAGTAATTTTACATACAGACCACTGTGCAAAAAAATTATTACCTTGGATTGACGGGCTTTTAGATGCTGGAGAACAACATTTCAAAGAAACTGGAAAACCTCTTTATAGCTCTCACATGATTGATCTTAGTGAAGAACCTATTGAAGAGAATATCGCAATTTGTAAAGAATACCTGGCCCGTATGTGCAAAATAGGCATGACTTTAGAGATTGAGCTCGGTATTACAGGAGGAGAAGAAGATGGTGTAGATAATAGTGATGTAGATGTATCAAAGCTATACACACAGCCAGAAGAGGTGGCGTATGCCTACGAAGAGTTATCAAAGGTTAGTAACCAGTTCACGATTGCAGCTGCTTTTGGTAATGTACACGGTGTATACAAGCCGGGAAATGTTAAGCTGACACCAAAAATCTTAAAAAATTCTCAGGAATTTGTTCAAGAAAAATTTGGCACAGGGAATAATCCAGTAGATTTTGTATTTCATGGAGGAAGCGGATCTACTGTTGAAGAAATTCGTGAAGCTATTGGATATGGAGTTGTAAAGATGAACATAGACACAGATCTTCAGTTTGCTTTTACAGAAGGACCAAGAGATTACATGACCAAAAATATTGAGTACCTTAGAACTCAAATTGGTAATCCAGATGGTGGAGATATCCCAAATAAAAAATATTACGATCCAAGAAAATGGATGCGTGGTGCAGAACTAACATTCAAAAAACGTCTTACAAAAGCCTTTGAAGACTTGAATAATGTAAATACATTGTAATCTAAACAGTATAACATACGTTTTAAACACATAAGATATGGCTTGGTTTAAAAGAACACAAAAAGGGATAAACACCCCCACCGAAGACAAAAAAGATGTACCAAAAGGATTGTGGTACAAATCTCCTACAGGTAAAATAGTAGACGCAGAAGAATTAGAAAAAAACTTCTACGTAAGTCCAGAAGATGGGTACCATGTGCGTATTGGTAGTAAAGAATATTTTGAAATTTTATTTGACAACAACAAGTTTAAAGAACTAGACAGTAGTCTTACCTCTAAAGATCCTTTAAAGTTTGAAGACAAAAAGAAGTATGTAGACAGACTCAAAGATGCTCAAAAGAAAACTGGATTAAATGATGCTGTACGTACGGCTGTAGGAAAATCTATGGGGCAAAATTTAGTGATTGCTTGTATGGATTTTAGTTTTATTGGAGGCTCTATGGGTAGTGTTGTTGGTGAGAAAATAGCACGTGCTGCAGATCATGCTTTAAAAACCAAAACACCTTTTTTACTCATTAGTAAATCTGGAGGTGCTAGAATGATGGAGGCAGCGCTTTCACTGATGCAACTGGCAAAAACAAGTGCAAAGCTTGCGCAATTAGCAGATGCAGGTATTCCTTATGTGTCTTTATGTACAGACCCTACAACGGGAGGAACAACAGCATCTTTTGCAATGCTTGGTGATATTAACATCAGTGAGCCAGGAGCATTGATTGGTTTTGCAGGACCACGTGTGGTAAAAGACACAACGGGTAAAGACCTGCCAGATGGTTTCCAAAGTGCAGAATTTGTTTTAGAACATGGTTTTTTAGATTTTATTGCACACCGCAAGGACATGAAGCGTAAGATTAATTTATACCTAGATTTAGTGCAAAACAAACCATTGCGCGAAAAAACAGCATAAGAAAATTCTAGCGTAGTTTGTAGAGGCATCAATACTATATTACAAACTCCTTTCTATTTAAGCAATAGAAGGGAGTTTTTGTTTTTGTAACTCTTTAGGCTCTTTTAAGCTATTGTAAGAGTATTGAAAAAAGTAAGGTCTCAGGTTTTTTAAATAATGTGCTATCAAACAATGCCATATCAGTGAATTTTACTATTTTTGCATCCGAATTATGATAAACATAATTCATACATAAAAATCATTTACAAAAATATTAGCATGTATTTAGATCCAAAAGAAAAACAAGAGATTTTCGCAAAGCACGGAAAATCTGCAAAAGACACTGGTAACACAGAAGCTCAAATTGCATT
>Ga0209532_1003440_pt1 | contig 10523 bp, 15 predicted proteins | sample COG_02_FD_184746 | JGI IMG/M metagenome (GOLD analysis project Ga0209532, IMG submission 184746) | Pelagic Microbial community sample from North Sea - COGITO 998_met_02 (SPAdes) (version 2) | ecosystem: Environmental > Aquatic > Marine > Neritic zone/Coastal water | place: Helgoland, sampling... | reverse complement strand
AATTCCAAGTATTCCTCGTTGAGTGTCAAAGCCAGCCACCAGAAGTAATATGGAGATTGCTCAACTTTGTAAGCAACTGGGTTTTTGTAGCTTCCAAAAGTTGGATGCTGTGAGATGAAAAAACGCTTCATTAAAGCAGCCTTTTTAACACTGAAATCAATATGCATTATGGCACATTTTGTTCTATCAGCAATTAAACTCTCTAATGGCTGATAGATGCTAGGACACCTCTTATATGCGATACTTATTATGTTGCTGATGACAGTGACTTGAACAATCAGAGAGGACACAGACATGATCGTAAAACTAATGAAACCAAGCGATAAAAGTACACCTGCCGAGTTGCAAGATATCGCTATCAGCAACCAAAATATAGTTGGGCAAATAAAGCATCAACTAATGTTACTTAAGTATCAATCAGGCTTAGACACGCGGCTTGCGCTGCGAGAAGTATTGCAACTGGAGCGACAGACTAAAAGCAATTTAAAGCGCTTGATGCCTGATTATATGGCTTTGTGAGGAATAAATTGCCAAATGGCGGGTATTGCTTGAAATATAATTAGAGAGTGGCATCACGGCGCTACTCTCTCGTTCTGTCAATTACATATTTACATTGTATGAAACTGTGTGAAAACGCTAAAAAACGCGGGTACAGGTGTACGCATTTGTTAGTACACGAACTCTAAACTTGCGACCGAAATGATCTCTCTCGGATCTTAGTAGCATTTGCCAACGATGGCGCCAGCTAACTCGCTCAGTGCTACATCATCGAATACTGGTTGCTCAGATAGGGTGCCGCCATTCCTTCGCCCTTTATTCATGATAGCAAGTCGCGCCGCGCCTTCTGCAGCTTGATCTGCTTTTTTTGCTGTTTGATACGTTCTTGTTGTTGGCGTAGCGCTTTGAGCCTTGTATCCAGTGCATCCAGTCGCTCAGTCAATTGCTTTTGATGTGATTGGTTCAATGTATGCTGTGCCCTTGCCATTTGTTTTGCGCTGCCTTTCGAAGCTCATCTTCGCAAAGACGCTGCAGAGCTTGCAGATTGCGCCCTGCGTACATGGAATAGGGTCGATCACTGGTTAAGAACGCATCGGCGTAAAAACCCAGCTTATTAGCGCATACAGCAAGGGCACCGGCGCTGGGTTGTAAGCCCCTGAACCGCAAAGTGCGCATATAACCTTCACCTCTGCAAAGCCAACGCTCACAAAAGTCTTGTTCATTCTCAGCTAAACCCTCACCAATAACGAGGTTGCAAATTTTTTCGATAATCAGTTGTTCAGTCATAGCATCTCCTTAATATTATTTATCAACACAATATATGTATATTCTATGTGCTCCTCGTACCGAGGAAGCAGTGCAATGCTGTTTTGATGTTCGCTCACGCTCATCACACAGCATTCACGCAATTTTTATTGCAAAGTATTTTCTTATGATATTGCAAGGAGCAGAATAGATCACGCCCCGTAGGGCGTGGATCTGTCATTGCACATCACTTTGAACAGGCTGTAATCACTTAACCCTCTACATTGAGGGAAGAGCAGGTTTTGCTATCATCTCTATTACAAGCTCATCATACGCATACTTGGGACCGATACAGCGCAGTTACCCCAAGTATCGACGGTCACCAATCGGCGTGTCATCCGTCTCACTTTTCCTAAAGCCCATCTCTGAGCCTCAACCTTACGACGATGGAAATCCTATCACGCAGGATTTGAGGCATCCACCAGCCGCCCAGTGGGTAGTCCATCGAAGTTAGAGAACCGGCACTCTTGCTAACCGTCACACATCAGAACGGGTTTCACAGCGTAATTACATTCGGCACGCCAACCTTGATCCAGTTTAGTCTGCGCTTCTGCGCCACTATGTTTATTTATCAACACATCACAAAATCCAGAATTTTCTGGTTCACAGAAATCTGTAGAATGTTATACATTATGTAATCTCTAACATTTTAGCTTTCGATTGAAATACTTCGGGAACTTAATTCGAACAGTGCTTCGAATATGCGGGATTGTGATGGCAATACAGACCATCTGCCGTTGATAGGTGGTAAAGTTTGCCTCAAGACCTGAAAATGTTAAAAGTTCGTTTTTTGATTTCCGGTCAGCGCCAGAAAGTCTATCAAATTGTTCCTGATAAACATAAACAAAATCGAATTCCGCATCAGAGTGAATTGCTTTGACATCCTAACAATCCAACAAAACTGTTGGAAATGTCTGAAAGACCATTTTTAGAAAATAGTAATCGAATACCATAAAACGAAATCGGTATTGTGATTTTAGACGGTTTTCCTGTTTTTGATGGGCACTGTTTGGTTGTTCCGCATAGTGTTTGTGCGGACTATCTTTAGTCCACGGAAGAAGAAGTGATTGGACTGCAAAAATTAGTGATCGAAACTAAGAGTTACCTCAATTTATAAAGTGCTGTATCGTTCAGAAGAACTTAGGAAGGCGAAGTGGAGTTTCTGCGATGAATTTACAGGAGAGATGGCAAGTTTATCTATCTGCATTGAAATCCAAAGAACATGTTGAGATTGAACACTTGGAATTTCCATCTGCTCCTGGCAACACGACAGATCGGATCTTGTGTATATACAAGGAAAGCAACGAAAAATATTTCTTGTCGGTTCAGGTGCCGGAAGTGCTCGGGTTAGCACAAAATTATCCGAATCCTGAGGACTATGAAGATGGCATAAATGGTGAATATGTCCGCATGCAACTTGGTGAATATTTGATTGGCTATGATTGTGAAATGTATGGAGGAGATGAAAATGTTTGTGAGTTTGCAGATATCTCTGATCCAAAAATTTCTGAATATCTATACAAAAATGGATGGGGTGAGGCAGGTCTTGAACTCTACGAAATAAACCTCCCCGACAAATTTGGAAATGCCTGGAATTTGTAAAATGTTCAAACAAAATCATGCAGAATTTTTGAACCAATTTTTCAAAAATACAAATCCGACTCAAATTCCTAATGATCCAGAGTTAACTGGCACAAGAGACTGGCAAGGTCGCAAACCGCTCACAGAGGAGGAAATATTATGTTTGGAGGCATTTTTATCTTTCATAAATGAATGTAAATTCATCTGCCGACAGACTTTGCCTAGTTCAAATATCGAAGGTATTTATCAGCAGGGTGATATCTTCATAAAAGTGTCGGATGAATGGGATGATGTCGAACAGCGGGTAATAGTCTATGCTACTCCGGTTACTTTTGATTTTACACAAAAATACCTGCTGAGCGCAGTAGAAGAGATAAAATTGATAATTCCAAGTCTGCTTTTCACAAACAAAAATGTTGGGGCAGTACCTAGAAATACTAAAAGAGAAGAACAGATCGAAAAATTAATTTCGGATAGAATTCGTATAACAACGCTGAACAAATTTATTGGTTGGGGCAATCAAAAAAGGAAGAAACTTTTATGGAACGAAATAAATCGATTTGTTGATTTGTTGGGTGTGTATCCGACGAATAATCAAATCCTACATATGCATGGAATGCGTCATCCTAGTTTAAATGCCAGACTTACAGAACTCCGAGATGAAATAGAATTATTAGAGAAGAATATACCAATCCCCATTTTTGAAAGTATCGAAGATTTAACAAAAGAAGAATTTATTCTTTACGAGGCGATGATTGAATATTGCAGGAACATTAAATTCATTGGGGCATGTAAAGATCAAAACCAAAATGAAATTCTTGTATTTGAGACTGAAACAAATCTCCTTGTAGAATTGGCTTTGATAGAAGTTGCCACTCCTAATCTTGGTAAGAAATTAATGCCGCGTTGCATTCGGATGATTAAAGGGATTGATTTGACAAAAATTGACTTTTCAGAAGAACTTTCATCGAAGTATTTCTCGTCTTCAGAAAATGATACAGATCCAACATATGAGGCACCGGAATACCTTATGTGCTTTATCCATGATGCTCCTACCTTTGAGTTTATAAATGGTATACGCGCAATCAAAGAGATTGAACGACTTGTCCAATATGAAGAAAATTTACAAAACTTTCCAAGTTGACGTAACTTGGGATATGCTTAAATGCTGACGCTAAACAAAATGACTTAATGTTAGAGGTGCAATGTGAACTTACAACGAGCTATTGAAATAGCAGTAGATGCCCACAAAGACGTTGAGGACAAGGGTGGAAACCCTTACATTCTTCATCCATTACGAGTAATGCTCTCGCTGGAAACTGAGGATGAAAAGATTGTAGGTGTACTGCATGATGTCGTTGAAGATGCTGAAGAATGGACGTTTGAGGAGTTAGAGACTGAAGGATTTTCCAAGGATGTTCTAGAAGGTCTTCGATCGGTGACCAAATTATCTGATGACGAAAATTATGATGAATTCGTCCAGAGAGCGTTGGCAAATAACATAGGACGAAGGGTTAAAATTGCTGATATCAAGGACAATTTAGATGTAACCCGAATAGATGAATTAACTGACAGAGATATAGCAAGGTTGAAGCGCTATAAAAAATCACTGAAAATTCTTCAAGAATGCCATTAAAGTTGCACGAAAAATTTATATAGGATGTTAGGGATGAAAGCGCACTAAAAAGGAACTTTTGAATGTCTTTATTCATGCTATTGATAAGCAGAAAGCATTTAAGATTTGAATTTCAACGTTTAAGTGCAAGTCTTTATTTTTAGACTACATTCCTCTAAACCAAACAGGTTTTTGATGCTCGTAATATCTCTCCAAATCAGGATAAAATGCAGAATGTACGGTGACAAAGCCTACCGCCTCTTCTAGCGAGTCTCCAAATTCGAATTGTTGGTAAACCCAAGGTTTGACAAGACCTCCGCCGCCGTAGTCATTAACATCTCCGCTGTCTTTGTGAATTTCTACACACTGATCTATGTTATCAACTAATTGACTCATTTTTAACGGTTCATCTGATTGTTGAAATCTCAAAACATAATCGGTTTCACCGTACTCATCGACAACTCTATACTTTATTATTCCTTCATCTATTCGAGCGCGCATAGAGGTAACATCCATAGTAGTAGATTTCAGAACAATTCGGCAAATTTCGGTTTCATTAAGCTTAAGGTCTGGTAAGTACTCGCCGCCCATCATCCAAGGATGAACTGCTGACTGGGCACTTTTTAGATCCTGATTTAACTCGCTTTGAAAAACCGCCGGATTTATAGGTTGATTACGAATATTTTTTTGGACAAATTCACCGCGAATTTGACCTTTTATTTTTGATCTCAGTTTTTCCTCAAGTGTAAGATCTTCAAAGTAACTCCGAGGGGCAAATTCCATATTGAAAGATTGCGTGTTCATGCATTTTCCCTGTATGTATTTTTTCTGTGTTTACTCAGTTTAAAAGTAAGTCCAACCTTCATCAGACTTAAATAATAATTCGTTTATATTTATGTTGAGGTCTGTTCTCGCTATTAGAACGCCGCCATCGCCACAGGTTACTCTGCAGAACACGGTATCAACATCATTCAAATCCGCCAACTTTAAAATGAAATGAAGACCGTCAAACTCTATTGGACAGTCGTCAATATAGGTGCTGCAAATTACGCTTACATTCAGATTATCAATATAATCCAAGGGTAAATCGAAAGCATCAACGCTGATCTCATTTTTGATGATATTGTCTAATTCGCCAATAAACTCTCGAATTGCATTCCTCATTGAGCCATTACCCACAATTCTTGCACATGATTACCTTTGTACGGTTCATGTAACATTAGTTAGATACAAAATCAGACAAAATTCTATAAATTATTACTTTTATCTTTCAGTTGAGCGATCATATTTCGCGTGTCCGGGGTTCAAGTCCCTGTGCCGCTGCCAAAATTTCAATTAATCAAAAGAAAAACAAATACGCAGTGCAGTTGAAAACTGCACAAGTAGTTGAAACGCAGTTTCGACTTTTATCGTTTAAATCAAAATATAATAGAATTACTAAACTCTTATATTTCAACACAAGTTATTGATTTATATGCGTTATAATCTCTCAATCAATTCGGTTGTCCATCATAAATGTCAGACTTTAGTGTGCTGTAAGTAAAACATTATATTTGAGGTGAATTATGGCTCAAGCACAGACATTAACTGAAGTTCAACTGCGCCGTTGTTTGAAGTGGTGTAAGATGCGCCGGCACAGCGCACGCGACACAACTATCTTCTATGTGAGCTATTATGCTGGACTGCGTGCCAAAGAAATCGCTGCACTGACTGTGGGCAACTTGTTTGATGAAACAGGTGCAGTACGTGAACAGTTTGTTCTAGATGCAAGTCAAACCAAAGGCGCTAAAACACGTACAGTTTGGATTAACGCCAAGTTGCGCCGTCAGTTGGAGCAGTTTCGCAAACATTTACTATCCAAACATACAAACGATGCGCTGTTCCAAAGTCAAAAGGGTGGGGCGTTTAGTGCAAATACAATGACGCAGCTATTTCTCAACATCTATCGTGCTGCTGGATTTGAGAATGCCAGTTCACATAGTGGTAGACGAACATTCATCACAGAGCTAGCAAGCAAGGGGGTGAGCGTACGTGTGTTGGCAGAACTAGCAGGGCACAGCAGCATTCAAACCACTCAACGCTACATTGATGTTAATCCTCAGCAGATGAGTGCTGCTGTTGAATTACTTCGCTTTTGAATGAACCAGTTTCAAAATCATATATATTCCCAAATAAGGATTTGCGCATTTGGTATATCATTTCAAATTGTTCTCTATTTTTGATTATGCCTTCACTGGCATTAACCAGTATGTCCTCAACATCCTCTAAAATTCTCTCTTCATCTGACAGAACTGAATTAAGTGTTTCGTAATCTGCTCCCATCCGGGCTAAAAGTTTTTCTCTTAAATCATTTTCGTATTTTAAATACTCATTGAGTTTATCGAGCATTCCCGTTTGAATTGTACCGATATCGTTGAATATGCCCAGCATATCCAGTAGTGTGCGCCTGTCCTCATTATCACTCCAGTTTGAGATAATTAGATTTCTTATAGAGGTTAAAACCTCATCTAGGTTATATCGGCTCAAAAGAGAGGTAGCGTCTAACAAAAAGCTGGTGCCGTAATCAAAACTATATTCGGCGGTAAAGTCTTCTTGGAAGCTTCGTAGTTTCTCTGCCATTTTATCTGGCAAAAGAAAATTACGAGAAATTATACCAAATAAACCTGCTACGAGATATTTGTATTCATCTAAAAGGATAGTGCTAGCACCTATGGCTTCTGCACTTTTAGCTTCTGCACTTATTGAAATTTCTTCTGATGCACGCTCTTGGAAATTCCCTGAATGTAGTTCTTCAATGACTTGCTCTAATTTAAACCGGTAAACGCTATTTACGTTGAAGTAAGCGTCTTGTGAAAAATACCCTGCTTTCAACCAGCCTCTAATACTAGATACAGAGACTGACAGATTTTCAGCTAATTCTTCTATAGTTACATACATTATGTACACCCAATTTATTTTAACTTCTGGACGTTAGAGCTGCTTAACGGCTGGAAAACACAGCTGATTTAGTCATCTTCACTCGGTTTTTTGTATTTTAGCTTCACGAGGTAAAACGCTAACAATGCAGAAATGATAGGTGAAGAAGCAAACATAACGTTATCAGAAGTAGAACTCCAAGATATTCTTGCAGTCAGTTGCCATAACGCCCACGTAATTAGAATGAAAAGTGGAACCCCTAGTAGAATTTTTTTTGCCATCAGTATTTTCCTCTCTTTAGCACTTCAATAGTGCCATCTTATCTGCGTATGTATTCAGCTTCAGCATTTATTAAACGTATTAAGTCATGCAAGTGAGAATACGTCTTTTTTATCTGCGCTCACTATGCACCTCAGCATTCAACAGCGAAATGCCAGTTCACATAGCGGCAGGCGTACTTTTATCACTGAGTTGGCAAGCAAAGGCGTGAGTGTACGGGTGCTAGCTGAGCTAGCAGGGCACAGCAGCATTCAAACTACTCAACGTTACATAGACGTTAACCCTCAGCAGATGAGTGCTGCTGTTGAGTTGCTATAACTTTTTCAAGTACAAGTATTTGGTGTTGGCTAGCCTTCAGCTGATTGCTGTGCTTGAGATTTCTTTCTAGCCAACGATTGTGATTGAGCTCGCGTCGCAGCTTCTTTTCTAAATTGTGTTGAGTTAGTTGCTTCATTCACAATTATTAAGTTGGAAAGCAGCAGTTTCAAACCGAAAAGATAATTACAGCCAGAACGGCTCTTCTGAAAAATCAACTTTTTCTGCACTCTTAACGGCTAGAGAGTCGTTCTCAAACAATCCAAAAAACCTTTGGTGATAATTTGAAGGGTGCTCGCTCACGATAAATGTAGCGCTATAAGTTTCACCGTTGATATCAACAAAAAACCGCTGAAGTTCTTCAACTTCAAACGAACCAAGCATTTCGCTTTTTAAAACTTCGAACAAGCTGAGTTTTTCTTCTTCTGAGAATGGTGCGCCATTAATAAGTTCGGCATAGCGTTCTGATGAGAAATGTCCTTGTTTCAGGATACTTTCGTATTTGAAATAGTCAGAAAAGTTTTTCAATGCGTTATCATAAAGTTCGTTAATGCCTGTGTAGATAACCAATAAGGGAGTTGCGTCCGCTATTTCATCGTCAACTTCGGTTTCATTCGCTTCACACCAAAGCTTTACAAACTCTAGTTGTTTGTCTGGAGTTAATGATAACAACTCTGATTTTGACATTTTAGTCGACATTTAATTATCATCTTCAGCTGTTATCGAAAAACGTGCAACGCGTTCTCCAAGTGTTTCACCGTCTTTCATCCAATAGCCCCAGCCGTTTGCTTGTTTCCATGTATAACCCTCTCTGTGCAGGAGAGTTAAAGCAGCTTTGCTTACGCTTACGGTTTCACCTTCAAATTCTATCTTTCTATCAGCAACAACGACAGCTGTAATATTTTCATCTTTCGAGTAAGTTAGAGTATCACCAATATCCACTTGGGCATCCGAGAAGCTGTAAGTTTTTCGTTTACCTACTGTGCGTTCCAAAGCTGCGATGCTTTCTGCATCTTCAGCAATATCCGCTTTTGGCGTAACATCTATTCCATTTGTGAGCTTGAGTGCAGCAATAACCCTTTGTGCGTCAATTTCAAAAAACTCTCTTGTGGTTCGTACACGCACATCAGCAAAAGCTTGATGTACTAGTCGCTCCACAGCAACTTCATCATCTACTTCAACAGCAAATACGCAACGAAAGGGAAGGGGTACGCTAGTATTGTCCAGCTGTTTTAAACGCTGCTCTAAGTCTATAGTTCTACCCACTTTGACATAATTGTCGAAAGCAGGATTTGAAAGTACGTACACTATGCCCATTTTATGTCATCCACTTATCTATAACCAAAATCAAAAATATGGATTTTAATCTCTATTTGATTTCAACATTAGCTTGCATTTGCGTATAGTTGCTGCTGAAAATCAATAAAGGTTTGGCGAATATCTTGCACAGCACCAAGCTGCTTTTGAGCCGCATCAATACTGCCATATTTTGCTTCTATCACAGTGCTCAGTTTGGCAATGTCTAATTCATCCACACCAACAGATACGTAGTTGCGAAGTACATATTCTACAAATTCGCGCTGGGCAGCGTTAAGTATGTTGTAAATATTGTCTTTGTTTGTCTCAACTCGCGCTGCACGCGACACGGGAGCTTTTGCGTATGCGACGTATTCTAGTACATCGAACAAATCGCTATCTTTTGCGTTGATGAGTTCTTGTATTTTTTCCAAATCGTCCTTGTGACACCCAGCGCCTTCAAGCTTTTGTAGCAACTCTCTGCGGGTAACAGGATTTGCCCAAAGTTCCCGTAAGCGTTCTTCGCTTTCAAGTAGTTCGGGCAACTTGATTGTATCAAAAAGTCGTTTGAGGAATTCTTCAGCGCTTATAGGTTTTCCATCAACGTAAAAATAAGTGGAAGTCATACTTTGCAGTTCGCGCACTTTTCCATCAGCAAGACGAATTTTTAGCTTCTTAGGTTTGTCGCCACCGTCTCCCCCTTCACCTCCGTCGCCACCATCCCCTCCGTCTCCTCCATCGCCACCTGTGCCGCCAGTACCACCGCCAGTATCTACGGGTTCCTGAGGTTCGCCATCCCACTCGTCGTCGAGGAACAAGTGATATGCGTTAACAAAGTCAACGATTGTGAAATAGTGTTTACCCTCAAACAGACGAGTGCCACGTCCAATAATCTGTTTGAATTCAATCATGCTGTTTACAGGACGCAGCAAAACAATGTTGCGTACATTGCGTGCGTCAACGCCTGTTGTGAGTTTTTGGCTAGTAGTCAGGATAGTGGGCAGTAGCTTTTCATTGTCTTTAAATTGATTGAGATATGTATCCCCAATCTTGCCGTCGTTGGCAGTGACACGAACACAGTAGTCGATAGCTGTGCTGTCTGCTTCCTGGTTAATTAAATCGCGTACCATCGCCGCATGTGCTTGGTTAGCACAGAACACGAGTGTTTTTTCTTTCTGATTAATCGCCGCAAGCATATCCTGTACTCGCTTGCGTTCTC
>Ga0209532_1003437_pt1 | contig 10528 bp, 12 predicted proteins | sample COG_02_FD_184746 | JGI IMG/M metagenome (GOLD analysis project Ga0209532, IMG submission 184746) | Pelagic Microbial community sample from North Sea - COGITO 998_met_02 (SPAdes) (version 2) | ecosystem: Environmental > Aquatic > Marine > Neritic zone/Coastal water | place: Helgoland, sampling... | reverse complement strand
TGAAAGGATCATCAAAATGACCGAAGTACGCGTACCTACATTAGGCGAGAGTGTAACCGAAGCAACCGTAGCAACTTGGTTCAAAAAACCAGGCGAAGCAGTGGCCCAAGACGAAATGCTATGTGAGCTCGAAACAGACAAAGTCACAGTCGAAGTCGCCTCACCAGTCGCCGGCGTTTTGGCCGAAATCGTGGCACCAGACGGCACAACCGTTGGCGTTGACGCCCTCTTGGCCCAAATCACCGAAGGTGCCGCTGCCACACCAGCCGCCGCCGCACCAACCGCAGAAGCAGCCCCAGCACCCGCCGCTGCACCAACAGCTGTGAAAAACGCACCTGCCGCTGAAAAACTGATGGCAGATAACAACCTCACAGACGTCGCAGGCACAGGCCGCGATGGTCGCGTAATGAAAGGCGACGTTCTGGCCGCAATCGCGAACCCAGCACCAACCCCAACCGCCGCCGCCGCACCATCCGCACCACGCAAAGACGACCCACGTGAAGAACGCGTAACAATGACACGCCTACGTCAAACCATCGCGCGTCGTCTTAAAGAAAGCCAGAACACAGCCGCAATGCTGACGACATACAACGAGGTCGACATGACCGAGGTGATGTCCCTGCGCAACGAATACAAAGACCTGTTCTTGAAAAAACACGGCGTGAAATTGGGCTTCATGTCCTTCTTCACCAAGGCATGTTGCCACGCCCTGAATGAAATCCCCGAAGTAAACGCCGAAATCGATGGCAAAGATGTAGTATACAAAAACTACGTCAACATGGGCATCGCAGCAGGAACACCAACAGGTTTGGTTGTACCCGTGATCAACGATGCGGATCAAATGTCCTTCGCGGAAATCGAAAAGGCAATCGCCGAAAAAGGTGCACGCGCCCGTGATGGCAAACTATCCATGGCGGAAATGCAGGGCGGCACATTCACCATCTCAAACGGTGGTGTGTATGGTTCCTTGATGTCATCGCCAATCCTGAACCCACCACAATCGGGTATCTTGGGCATGCACAGCATCCAAAAACGCGCCATGGTGATCAACGATGAAATCGTCATCCGCCCAATGATGTATCTGGCCCTATCCTACGACCACCGCGTTGTGGATGGCAAAGGTGCGGTAACCTTCCTTGTACGTGTGAAAGAAGCACTTGAGGATCCACGTCGTTTGTTGATGGATTTGTAGAAAAAATTTAAAGACAGGGCTAATTGATGACAAAAACACTTTTCAATAAAATTCAAGAAAGCGTAAATTACTCAACGCTTTCAAGTGATCCTGAATTGGCATGGTTAGATATCTTCGACACATGCATGATTGTTGCTAAGAGTTCTATAGATTCTGGGAATAAGGGAAAACAATTAATTGGATACAAGGCGATAATCGATGCACTAAATTTGGCCAATAAAGCTCTCGGGTTGGATATTTCTCTCCCAAATTCACCTAGTTCGACTAGTGTGGCTAGTGGGAAGATGAATTTAGGAGCATTAGGATACGACCTCCGGGCAACAAGAAATCTTTTGGAAAAAAAAAGAGACTCAGACAGGTTTGTAAATGCAATTCGCCAACGTCAAAGTCCGGATAATAAAATTGAAAGCGAAGATATTCTATTGATTTCCAATCACACGTTGGTTGCAATCCACCCCAGGCTTCAAGCTTTACGGAACAGTGTAGCTAACGTAGAAATGGACGAAAAAAAGAAAAATAAATTATTCGATATTCTAAATGAATTTGAACGCGAACTTAATACTAAATCCGTTTCGAAAAGCCTTGCTCTTAGAAATTTGGCAATGGTTGGCGCGATAATTGTCGGAACAACTACCTTTTTGGCTGAAGCCCCCGCAGCACTTCAAACATTGGGCGAAATTCAAGCTCACTTAGGAACAGAGATTCAAGATGCAGAAACATTAAAAGAAATTTCTCAGGAGTCCAAGCCAGCGCTACCCGCTCCAAAAGAGGTTTAGCAACAACATGACACCTGAACTCACAGTCCTCATCCTAACCGCCCTCTTCCACATCGCGATCCTCGCGATCACGGTCACCTGTGCAGACCTTCAAATCGGCCTGCGCAAAGGTATGTCGCCCCGCGATCCTGAACGCCTCAAAAAACCAATCATCGAACAGGTCGGCACCCGCACCTCGCGCTTGATGCGCGCATTGCAAAACCACCTCGAAACCCTGCCCCTTTTCGCGATTGCCTGCATCACCATCGCAATCACGGATCAGTCCACCCAATTCACCCAAACCTGCGCATGGGCCTATCTGGGCGCACGCATGATCTACGTCCCCGCCTATGTGTTTGGCTGGGTGCCGTGGCGCTCGATTGTTTGGATGGTGGCAACGGGTGCAATCGTGGCGATGTTGATCGCGGCGCTGTTATGACTACAATCACCATAAACAAAACCTCTGTGCATGCTTTGTGTACAGGTTGTGTACAGCTTGTGCACACCAATATCTCGCGGTCTCGCCGCAATTTCGAAAGGTCAAAACCCCATGACAACCTATGATGTAATCATAATCGGCAGCGGCCCAGGCGGCTATGTATGTGCAATTCGTTGCGCCCAACTTGGCCTAAAAACAGCCATCGTCGAAGGCCGCGAAACCCTGGGCGGCACCTGCCTAAACGTGGGTTGTATCCCCTCCAAAGCAATGCTTCACGCCTCTCATTCCTACCACGAAGCCATGCATAATTTTGAGAGTATGGGCATCGTTGGCGGCAAGCCAAAAGTCGATTTTGGTAAGATGCAGGGTTACAAAGACGACGTTGTTTCAACCAACACCAAAGGTGTTGAATTCCTGATGAAAAAGAACAAAATCGACTGGATCAAAGGCTGGGCCAAAATCGATTCAGCCACCCAAGTTACGGTTGGTGACACGACATACGAAACCAAAAATATCGTCGTTGCATCAGGGTCAGAACCATCATCAATTCCCAACGTCGACATTGATGAAAAGACAGTCGTTTCATCCACTGGCGCACTGGCCTTGGGCAAGATCCCAAAAACAATGGTTGTGATCGGCGCAGGCGTCATCGGTCTGGAAATGGGTAGCGTTTACGCACGTTTAGGCACCGAAGTTACAGTCATTGAATATATGAAACACATCACACCGGGCATGGATATGGACGTATCCAAGACCCTGCAACGCATCCTGAAAAAACAGGGTCTTAACTTCGTAATGGGCGCGGCTGTGCAATCCACCAAGGCCACAAAAACCAAAGCATCCGTCACCTATAAAATCGGCGACAAAGAAGAAACCATCGACGCCGATGTGGTGCTGGTTTCCACAGGTCGCAAACCCTTCATGGACGGCCTTGGCTTCACTGACCTTGGTGGCAAATTAACCGACCGTGGTCAGATCGACATCGACACCCAATGGCGCACTTCTGTCGCTGGCATCTACGCCATCGGCGACGTGGTCACAGGCCCGATGTTGGCACATAAGGCCGAAGACGAAGGCATGGCCGTCGCCGAGGTATTGGCAGGCAAACATGGCCACGTAAACTACGGCGTAATCCCAGGCGTAATCTACACCACACCAGAGGTGGCATCCGTTGGCCAAACCACAGAACAGCTGAAAGAAGCAGGCGTTGATTTCAAAGTCGGAAAATTCAGCTTCATGGGCAACGGCCGCGCCAAAGCAGTCTTCCAAGGCGAAGGTTTCGTAAAGCTGTTAGTAGACGCCAAAACAGACCGCATTTTGGGCTGTCATTTGATCGGCCCAGCGGCGGGTGAATTGATCCACGAAATCTGTGTCGCCATGGAATTCGGCGCATCCGCCCAAGACATCGCGCTCACTTGCCACGCCCATCCAACGTTCTCTGAAGCCGTACGCGAAGCAGCATTGGCATGTGGTGACGGCGCTATCCATGCGTAAATAAAAGAAAAACCCTGATCGGTCATGTCACCGATCAGGGTTAATTTACGATCACTGGGGAAGAGATGATCGAGATAATCACCAAGGGGAAAAGTGATCATCTATAACTATTACGTCCCGCCACAATCTTTCCGTCGAAATTAATTCTATCGCTCGCCAGCATCCGTAACCCTTGGGTCACATCGGCGCGAATTGCTAACTTTAAACTTGGCTCATCCCCCGCCTTCAACGCCGCAATCGCCAACCTGTGGTTATGCGAAGCCTCCCTGCTTTGTAATTTGGCATATAAGGACCGCATAGTAGGTCCCAGCTGCAACCAGACCGTTTCCACCAACGCCAGCATCGCAGGCGCCTGTGCACGCAGATACAGCGTGCGATGGAATTCCAGATTACGACGGATATACCCAACCGCATCATCCTTCACGATGGCCTCGTCGATCCTGCTGTTGATATTCGACAACCGTTCCAACAAATTCATATGCGCCCGCGGCAAAGCACGCGCGGATAATTCAGGTTCCAACAACGCGCGAATGGACGCCAGCTCTTCTATGCGCTCATGGGATAATTCCGGTGTCGACACACGTCCAGTGGACGAAATCGTCAACGCACCCTCGGCACTTAACCGCCGCACAGCATCACGCGCAGGTGTCATGGATGTTCCAAAATTTTCCGCGACACCACGAATGGTAACCGATTGCCCGGGGTGCAATTCACCGTGCATAACAGATGCCCTCAGGGAACGATAAACGGCTTCATGGGCAGGTAATGATGGGTCCAATTCGATCATGCCCCATGTGATCACAAAACGCCGTGATTTTAAAGCTGATATTGATGCAACAAGCTGCCGTTCACTTTTAACCAATTACGATCCACTTTGTAATTGGGTGATATCTGCGCAACCAAGGCCCAATATGCGTCCGAATGGTTCATTTCGATCAAATGACACGCTTCATGCGCGGCCACGTAATCCTGTACCGCGCGCGGTGCCATAACCAAGCGCCATGAATACATCAAATCCCCATCAGTTGTACATGATCCCCAACGCGAACGCGTGTCACGCAAGGTGACACGCCCAATTGAACGCCCTAATAAGCCCGCATAACGTTCCGAAGCCGCGACAAAGCGTTCCCGCGCCAATGTTTTGAAATAGGCCCGCAATTTTGGCACCACTTGATCATCACGCCCGGGGACATAAATAACGCCGTCATTAACGGCAACTGAACGCCCCTGCCCGCGCGTAATCTCATGCGCGATTCCATCCAAAAGAATCGTTTCACCAAAATGCACCTCAATTGGCAGCAATTGCTTGACTAAATGCTTGCGCATCCAGCCTTCTTGGTCACGTGCAAAGGCCATCGCTTCGTTTAAATTCGACCATCTGGGCAAAGTCAGGCTAATTTTCCCGTCTTTGTTCGAAATTCGCAACGAATATCGTTTCGCACGCGTGTTTTTACGCAAGTGTACGGTAATTGGTGGATCGCCAATGGACAAAGTATCGCTCATTTTGCCACCATATTGACCTATGTCGGCTGTGCAACGACATTTCACGGTCTTTTTCGCAACATACCTTTGACAAGCTCCATTTCTTGTGGCAATTCGCCAACAGAAATTCAAAAATATTTTCAAAGGGGAATAACCATGCCCAACGAAGAATGGGGCGTAAAGCGCCTTTGCCCAGAAAGCGGTAAACGTTTTTACGATCTAAACAATGATCCTATTGTTAGCCCGTACACAGGCACTGAATACCCACTGTCATTTTTCACAGATGACAAATCCAAGGCATCCATGTCTGACAAAGCAGATAAAGCATCTGTAAAAGCCGCGACGGACGATGATTTGAGCGATGAAGCCGATGTATTGGACGACGAAGATGTGTCCGACGTAGATTTGGGTGATGACATCTTGGACGACGAAGATGACGCAGACACCGTGCCGTTGGAAGAGGTTGCAGGCGTAGCCGCACCAGACGACGACAGCTAATTCAAAAAACCTGAATTTCGCGCTTGCAACGGCAGGCGCGGTTTTCTAAAAGCGCGATGTTCTTAATTGCGCAAATTGGGGCCTTAGCTCAGCTGGGAGAGCGCTTCGCTGGCAGCGAAGAGGTCAGGAGTTCGATCCTCCTAGGCTCCACCATTTTCCTTATTTTAGGTATATTTTCTTAATATACAAAGAGATAGCCAGCAGAAAACTACCGCATATAAAAGATATACCCAATGCTAGGTTGTCTGGTGTGGTAACCCCCATACCTTCTATAAGCATGTTCAGCGATATATAATAAAAGCGCAATGATCCTAGAAACGTGCCAATGACAGCCAAACTCAAAAGAAGTTTCAAAATCATTCGTCATCTCGTGATCTGCTTCGGAGGGTTCCGCACGAAAAACTAACATGGGAAACGTCGTTTTGTATTTGTACTTAACTTAAATTTTCTTTTTGGCGGATCATTTATTAAGGCCTGCAATAACCAAAGCTTGCCGCATGTGGGGCGCAGGCATTTAGCACGGCCTCTTCCTGGTCATTTTCAAGAACAGACGACCAGTTATCTAAGCTTTTGGTGTCAATTGAACGTTCTCGATGGGTTTTCCCTGGCCCATAACCTTGGTAGATTGCCTCGTGGTGATAAGGTGAATTACTGATGGGCAGTCCGCAAAAAGCCAAAAATTCATCAATAAGAGGTTTGGGATTCATGACCAGATTTTCATATTTAAATGAAAACACAGGTAGCCCACGTTTACTGAACTCTGACGCTAAGTTTGATTTTATAGCCCAAACTTTGGCCGCCCGAATCCACGCGGGATTGGTTTCATCTGCCAAAACAGAAGCATCCTTGGAGAAAATTTGGCCAACTGCTGGAACGCGTTTCAAGTGCTTAAGCTGATTGGCCACAAAAGGAACAGGAGACCGCGCCATAGAGGCAACGACGGATCGTGGGTCACGCACTGGATAAATGATATGAACCAAACAATTCAACTGCGAAATTGCTTCAAAATCAAAGGTTAGATTTGGCGCCTTAAGCACAAGAGTTGTGATGCCATCTGCCAGACTATATTCGCTATTTTTCTTTTTTATGCGCATCTCGGGTTTAACGTATTTAGATTGGGCCTTCTCCAAAACGTTCTGCCAAAGGGATGTCGCGCAATCTAGCTCGCCAACCGCGGCATGAAACCACGAATAAAGTTCGTCTGCCTCGTCGATCAATAAAGTATGCTCATGCGCACCCAAAATTTGACCACATAAGGTTGTGCCGCTACGCTGACACCCCACAATAATGATAATTTTTGAACAAGGAAATATCATGTTTTATTTACAAAGCATGTGTAAGTTTTATGTGGAATAACGCCGTAATCATTCCAATAGCGTATTAACGATGCCTGTCAATGTAAAGACGGAGCATCGATAAGCTGGCTAGAACCTTCGTAAATGATGGCCTAAATTTCAGCTGAAACTGATATTCATATTTACAGCATTTTCAAACCTCAATCACCATGATATCCAAGCATGATATTCATCTAGTTGGGAAACCTGTATGTCCGTAAAATCATCTATTCAAGATTCCTTGCAAATCGGTTCGACGGCTATGAACACCTTGCATGACAGCCTGAACGACCCAACCCTAGAAGCCGCCTTAGAGGCGGCTGTGAATGCAATCGCGAACACGACTGGTCGCTTGGTTATTTCCGGCATGGGCAAAAGTGGCATCATCGGCCGCAAATTGGTGGCAACATTTGCATCCACTGGCACGCCTTCCTTGTTCTTACATCCTGCAGAAGCCAGCCATGGTGATCTGGGGATGGTGCGCAACGAAGATGTTTTATTGCTGATGTCTTTCTCTGGTGAGAGCCGCGAATTGGGCGATATTTTGCGTTACGGGAAACGGTTTCAGGTACCGATTATTGCAATGACCGCGCGCGCCGAAAGCTCATTGGGCAAGGCCGCCGATATTTTATTGAAGCTACCAAAGGTTCCCGAAAGTTGCCCTCATAATTTGGCGCCGACCTCATCAACTTTGATCCAATTGGCCTTGGGCGATGCGCTGGCAATTACATTGCTGAAACAAAAAGGATTTTCCGAAGAAGATTTCTTTAACTTCCATCCAGGTGGGAAATTAGGCACTGCACTGATGCCCGTCAGTGATTTAATGGATAAAGGCACCGATATTCCGCTGACATCACAAGACGCACCAATCTCTGATATATTGGCTGAAATCAGCGCCAAAGGTTACGGAATTGTTGGCATGTTAGACATGAACGGAAATTTAGCAGGTGTTATCACAGATGGTGATGTCCGACGCTATATTGCTGGAAATACTGACGGTTCAATGCGTGATGTCATGTTTGGCACAACGGGCCAAAGCATTATGACCACCAAATATACCGCCGCTCAACAAACTCAATCCTGTGCCAAAGTGTTGGGTGTACTTGAACAAAATAAAATCAGTGCGGCCTTTGTTGTTCAAGATGGAAAGCCTGTTGGGTTGATCCGTATGTTGTCGCTGATCCAAGCAGGCGTTGCTTAACCTAAACGTTTTTGGCAATTGGCAAGTTTACCGAAAATACGCTGCCTTCGCCCACTTTTGAGGTTATTTTCATCCATCCGCGGTGGTGGATCAAAATATGCTTCACAATAGCCAACCCTAACCCCGTGCCGCCTTGAGCACGTGACCGACCTTTATCCACCCTGTAAAAGCGCTCGGTCAGACGTGGGATATGGCTGGGATCAATGCCTTCGCCAGCGTCTTTGATCGAAACACACAGATATGCAGGATTTTCATCCAAAGTATCGTAGGATAGTTGAACGACAGATCCTTTGGCACTGTATTTAATCGCATTTTCAACCAAATTTAAAAACACTTGCGTCAGTTCGTCAGCGTCACCGATGACTTGGGGAATTTCGTCTGAAAAATCCAAGTTAAACGTAATATTTCGACTTTGTGCCAATCCGCCCAAGGATGCAGCAACATTGTTAAGTAAATGAAACATATGAACGTTATCCGTTGGGGCAACCCGTTCACCCGCTTGTAATCGTGACAAAGACAGCAAATCACCGATCAGACGCCCCATTCGGTCGGCTTCACTTGCCATCATCCCCAAAAAGCGTTCACGGGCTTCTGGGTCGTTACTGGCGGCGCCCTGCAAGGTTTCAACAAAGCCAGTCAATGCAGTCAATGGTGATCGTAGCTCGTGACTTACGTTCGCCACGAAATCATGTCGCATTTGTTCAGCTTCTTGAATATGTGACACATCTTCAAAGCTCAAAACACAGCTGGGATTGAGTTCATTGTCTGAATCCAATCGGGATAATGATACGCGAAACGATGTCGGAACAACCTCTTGCAGCGTTATATTTGCAGTTGCATTTGCAGCGCCATTCAAAACGTCGTTCAGTGCTGATAAACATTTCTTGGACGAAATGACCTGCGCAAACTTCTGACCTCGCTTAGCATCAGAATATTGGCGTTTAGCTGCCTTATTCATGAAACTTATTTTTGATTTTGGATCAACAACGAACACAGGCAACGTCAGCCCGTTTAAAATATAACGTACGGATTTTTTCATTTTGTCGCGTTACCAAGTTCCTGTGTTTTTCATGCTTGCCCAAGGTTCTTTCGCAGGCAAAGAGTCGCCCTCTTGGATCAACTCGATCGATACATTGTCGGGTGATTTTATAAATGCCATGTGGCCATCATGTGGTGGCCTGTTGATAACCACACCTTTGTCCATCAATGCCTGACATGTTGCGTAAATATCATCTACACGATACGCTAAATGTCCCCAACTACGCCCTGTTTCCAAAACTTCGTCGCCGTCCCAATTATATGTCAACTCCAGCTCTGGCGCACCTTTTGCACGCGAGCCGTCTTCGTCAGCAAGAGCGGCCAAAAATACCAAAGTGAACCGACCTTTTTCATATTCATTGCGGCGCGTTTCAATCAGACCAAACTTGTTGCACCAAAAGTCCAAACTTTTGTCCAAGTCGCTGACGCGTACCATGGTGTGAACATATCTCATTTTGTTGCTCCGAATTGGTTTAATAATAAATGCTGATGCAGAGAGACTAACATAAGACACGAAAACTTAAACGCCAATCAACACGCAACAACTTAAGTTCCGAAAGGTAGAATAAACAATGAAATTTTCGATCCATTGGCTTAACCGATGCATGCTTAGTATGGACCTTGCCGACTGTAACCTGATGAAGCCCGAAACGCACTTTAATACGCGCAAGTGGAAGGATGTTGATCTTGCCTAAGCGACGGGCGATAACCAAGTGGAAATCAACGTGCTAGGGTCACTAAAATGAGTTTTTTCCAAACTGTCGTGATGTTTTTCGCCGCAACACTATGTGTTGTATCAGCCTATAGTCGATTTTTGCCACACAAAACATCCTTTTGGAAAGGGCTGCTCTACCCTGCATTAGCTTTTTCAATTCTTGTCTTAATTTTTTGGACGCTGGTTCAGATGCTGTTTGGGTTTCCAAAATTTGACAACGTCTTTCCCATCACCGCAACGACGCTGGGCATTCTGTTTGCTGTTGGAACCAAGGGTGCGTATTCAACGCTAAAAAACCGAAAAGCTGGCCGTCGCTAAGGTTTGTTAAGTCGCCCCATCGGGATCATCATAATCAACCGGACGTCCTATAAATCCAGGGT